>Ga0100379_10006228_pt1 | contig 10117 bp, 10 predicted proteins | sample CryGeymeta201503_FD_80418 | JGI IMG/M metagenome (GOLD analysis project Ga0100379, IMG submission 80418) | Groundwater microbial communities from Crystal Geyser aquifers in Utah, USA - Crystal Geyser metaG 2015-03 | ecosystem: Environmental > Aquatic > Deep subsurface > Groundwater | place... | reverse complement strand
ATGACACCTAACTACTAAAACCTAACACCTACATCACCAATCCTTTTCTATTTTAATTTTCTCTGAATTTTCTTTCTCTTTTTTCAATTTTGCTTGCACTTCTTTTTCTTTGTTATTTAAGGCATCTAACATTCGTTGAGCATCTTCTTTTGAAAGTTGACTAGGTTTTGGTTGTTGTTCTTTCTGTTCGTTTTCTTTTTGGTCTTTATTCTCCTTATTTTCTTGATTTTCTTGATTTTCTTGATTTTCTTGATTTTCCTTATTCTCGTCTTCTTTTTTATCTTGGTTTTGATTGTCCTTTTCTTGGTCTTTATTTTCGTCTTCCTTGTCCTTGTCTTTATCTTTTTGCTCTTGTTCTTGTTGTTCTTTCATTTTTTTCTGAGCATAGGCTAAATTATATCTCGTTTCATCATCTGTTGGGTTTAGGCGTAAAGCTTTTTTATATGCATCAATACTTTCTTGAAATTTTTGGGCTTGCAATAATGAATTTCCTAAGTTGTGATATGCATTGGCTTTTAGTTTTGGATCAGCTGTTTTTTCGGCCAACTGTTGAAATTGTTGAGCCGATTCAGCAAATTTTTGCTGTTTGTATAGTGCATCACCTAAGTTAAAATCTGCTTTTTCGGAAGTAGCATTTTTTTCGAGTGCTTTTTTATAGCTTTCGGTAGCTTCATCAAACTTTTCTTTTTCATAGTGTTTGTTTCCTTCACGGATGTACTTCCTCTCCTCTTGAGCAAAAGAAAAGTGAGTAACACTAAAGAGTATTAGTAATATAATGTATCTCATCTGTTTATATTTATTTATTTTTATAGTCAGATAGAAGTCGCCAATAATCATTGTCCTAATGTGTTAAAATTTTTAAAATGGCTCGTTTCATAATTGTTATTCAAAAAGTTTTATTTTATCCAATTTACTACTTTTTCTTTTGGAAAGAAAAAACTCTAAAACAAGCAAAGCTAAACTTATCAACAGGAAAATTTGAAAACGGTCGTCATAATCTTTAAAAACCTTACTTCCGAATTCTTTTTTTTCCATTTTATTAATCTCATTCATTATTACTTGTAACCCAGCGTTTGCATTCGTTGCTCTCACATAAGTTCCATTTCCTGCAGCAGCTATTTGTTGCAACATTTTTTCATCTAATTTTGAAACAACAGTTTGGTTATTATTGTCTGTTCTAAAGCCTATCTGTTTACCATTTTTATAGATTGGAAGAGGTGCTCCATTTTCAGAACCCATTCCAATTGTATGAACATAAACATCTTTTTCAGTAGCATTTTCAGCAGCTTTCACAGCATCATCTTCGTGGTTTTCTCCGTCAGTAATAACAATAATAGCCTTACTTGTTCCATTTTCAAAATCGAAGGATTTCATGGCTAAATTTATAGCAGAACCTATTGCCGTACCTTGAACGGGTACGATATCTGTTCCTATACTTTCTAAAAAAAGTTTAGCGGATGAATAATCTGTGGTTATTGGCAATTGAACATAAGCATCACCAGCAAAAATAATAATGCCCAAACGGTCATTATGTAATTTTTCAATGAGTTGATAAATGGCTCTTTTTGCTCTTTCTAATCGATTTGGAGAAAGGTCCTCAGCTAGCATACTATTTGAAACATCTAACGCTATCATTATATCTACCCCTTCTCGTTTCACCTCTTCCATTTTTGTTCCTAATTGAAGGTTGGCAGCACCAATCAATAGAGAAATAACTGCAAAGAAAAATAATATAAATTTAAGTTTAGGAAGTGTTTTTGAAACATTGGGCATTAATCGTTTAACAACTGTTGAATATCCAAATTGATTGAGCTTTCTTTTTTTCCATTGTTGAAATAAAAGAGCTATCAATAGCAATAAAGGAGCAACAAAAGCTATTGCCCACAGATATTCGATATGTTCAAATCTAAACAATGCTTTTAAAAATAGTTCTGGTTAATAAAAATTCTATTAGCAATAAAGAAACAGCAAAGAGAGCAAAAGGAAAAAATCGTTCGCCTTTTTTCCTATAATCAGTAACATTTATTTTCGATTTCTCCATTTTATCAATTTCTTTGTATATTTCTTCTAATTCCTTGTTATTTTTAGCCCTAAAATACTTTCCATCTGCCATTTCTGAAATTTGAGACATGGTTTCTTCATCAATTCTAACAGGAACATCTTGGTATTGTTTTCTTCCAAATTGATCTTTATAAGGAGTGGGGGCTGTTCCAGTTGTCCCTATTCCTATCGTGTAAACACGTACATCAAATTCTCTTGCAATTTCAGCGGCTGTTAATGGCGGAATGGAGCCTGCATTATTTATTCCATCTGTTAATAAAATAACTACTTTGCTTTTGGCTTCACTGTCTTTTAATCGGCTTACGGCAGTTGCTAACCCCATTCCTATAGCAGTTCCGTCTTCTACTAAACCATTTTGAACACTCGAGAAAAGATTTAAAAGTACATCATGGTCTGATGTGAGTGGGCATTGCGTAAAACTTTCTCCCGCAAAAATTACCAAGCCCATCCTGTCATGAGGTCTGTTACTGATAAATTCCATAGCTATATTTTTAGATGCTTCCAACCGGTTAGGCTTAAAATCTTCAGCCAACATACTTCCCGAAATATCTATACTAATAATAATATCAATTCCTTCAGTAGTAACATCTTGCCAGCTCAATGATGTTTGTGGACGAGCAATTGCACAAATTATTGCTCCAATTGCTATCATTCGTAATAATAAAATAGAATGTCTGAAATAGGAAAAAAAAGACTTTTCAAAAACTGAAGTTGTAGATATTTTCACATTTCCTTGAAGTTTGTTTTGCCTAATAATATACCAAATAAGAAATACGGGCAAGAGTAGTAACAACCAAAAGAATTCGGGATTGGCAAATGATATTTCATTCCAAAAACTAAACATTTTTTTGGGGAGAGTTAGGTATTACTAATTTTGTTTGATTAATAAATTCTATACTATAAATCAAACTCATATCATTTTCATTGGCCAAAGGTTGTTCTTTGGCAAATTTCACTAAATCTGCAAGTGTCAATATTTGAAATAATTTTTCTTTTACATCATTTGGGATGGCGTGCAAACGCAATCCATACATTATTTCGTCAGTAGTTTCTTCTAGTGCATTTACGTTATAGCGTTTTTCAATGTAGTCTCTAAGAATTTCTGAAATTTCGGAATGATACATTTTTAGCTTGCCCGATTGCCATAATTTCTGTTCTCGGAGCTTCTCTAATCGTTCTAGGGCAATGATATGGCAAGGAATTTCAGGGATAATTTCTTTTACTTTTTCAGTTGGTTTTCTGTTTTTTAAGTAGCGAATTAATAGTATTATAAGCACAATTAAAACCAACCCAATAGCTATCCATTTCCAATTTTCTTTGAGCCAATCTTTAAACGAAAATGGTTCTTCAATGGGCTGTTTGACATCAAAAATTGCTTCAGAAGTATCTACAGGAAGCGAATAAACTTCGAGTAATGTTGCTTCTGTTTCAAACGTATCGGCATTGATAATAAATTGAAAAGGAGGTATTACATAATAACCTGAATCAAATGAAGTAATTAATAATTCTTGTTTTTGTTGTAAAAGAAAAGGTTCATTTTTATCTGGAATAAGTGTATCAATAGGGTTTTTTGAAAGAATTTCGATGTGTTGATTGATGGTATCGTAAATAGTAGGGAAAATAATCTCTGTAATACCACTTTCAGCAGCATACTCAACAGACAAATGCAAACGGGTTTGTTCGCCAATTAATAGTTTGTTGGTGTCTAAACGAGAATAAACACGCACACCCTGAGCATTTAGTGATGCTGTGCTAAACAGTAATATTAATATGTAAAATATTTTTTTCATTTTTTATTTTAAACACATATTTTTTTCTCGCAAAGACACAAAGTCTTTTTTCTTAAAATCTAATTATCACATTTTTTAGCCACAAATGCACGAATTATATACTTTAATTTTATATCAATTACACATTTTAATTACCTACATCCCTTAACTACTAACACCTAACTACTAATACCTTAAATCACCCTCTACGTTTAAATAATGCCATCAGTGGCTTCACATAATCTTCGTGTGTACCAATTTCAGCAGCATCTACACCAGATTTTTGCCATGTGTTTTTAAGTTTATCTTTTCGTTTTAAATATGCTATTTTATAATTTTTTTGCACCTCTTTATCAGAAGTGTTTACCCATTCAATTTTATTGGTTTCAGCATCTATCATAGGAACTAAACCTAAGTTGGGTAACACATCTTCTGCTTTGTCGTACAAATGCAATGCAATTAAATCATGCTTTTTGTTGGCAATTTTCAGTGCATCTTCAAAATTCTTAGTACTGATGAAATCTGAAATTATAAATGCAGTACTTCTTCTTTTAATAACATTAGTGAAATATTTTAATGCCATTTCAATATCTGTTCCTTTATTTTCGGGTTCAAAATCAATTAAATCTCTAATTATCATTAAAATATGAGTTCTTCCTTTTTTTGGAGGAATAAATTTTTCTATTTTATCCGAAAAGAAAATTACACCTACTTTATCATTGTTTTGAATAGCGGAAAAAGCCAATAGAGCACATATTTCGGTAGCTAATTCTTGCTTACTTTTCTGTTGTGTTCCAAATTCTTTAGAGCCACTTACATCCACCAAAAGCATCACTGTCATTTCTCGTTCTTCTTCAAAAACCTTCACATAAGGATGATTAAAACGAGCAGTAACATTCCAATCTATGGTTCTTATTTCATCACCATGCTGGTATTCTCTTACTTCACTAAATGCCATTCCTCTTCCCTTAAAAGCAGAATGATATTCACCCGAAAAGATTTGATTACTCAAGCCTCGGGTTTTTATTTCAATTTTTCTAACTTTTTTTAATAGTTCGGAAGTATTCTTGTTAGCCATAAACTAAAAAATTAGTATTTATTTTATGGAATCTCCACATTGTTTAAAATACCATTAATAATATCAATAGTTGTAATGTTTTCAGCTTCGGCTTCATAACTCAATCCTATTCTGTGGCGAAGCACATCATGACAAACGGCACGAACGTCTTCAGGAATTACATAACCTCTTCGTTTTATGAAGGCATACGCTTTTGAAGCCAACGCTAAATTTATACTTGCCCTAGGAGAACCTCCAAAAGTGATAAGGTTTTTATATTCAGGCAAATTATAATCTTCTGGATGTCTGGTTGCATCAACAATATTTACAATGTATTGTTCAATTTTTTCATCCATATAAACTTCTCTAACTACTTCTCTAGCTTTCAGAATATCTTCTGGTTTTAGTACACAATTTGGTGTTGGAAAGCCTGCTTTTGAAATGTTATTTCGGATAATAATTTTTTCTTCCTCTTTTTTAGGATAATCCAATACCACTTTCAACATGAACCGATCCACCTGAGCTTCGGGCAAAGGATATGTTCCTTCTTGCTCTATTGGATTTTGAGTTGCTAATACTAAAAATGGTTCAGGAAGTTTAAAAGTTTCATTGCCAATAGAGATTTGACGTTCTTGCATGGCTTCTAATAATGCACTTTGAACTTTTGCAGGAGCTCTATTTATTTCATCAGCAAGAATGAAGTTGGCAAAAATAGGACCTTTTTTAACAGAAAACTCTTCTTGTTTTTGGTTGTAAATCATTGTACCTATAATGTCGGCAGGCAACAAATCTGGAGTGAATTGTACTCGACTAAATTTAGCATCAATAGTTTTTGCCAAGGTGTTAATCGCTAATGTTTTTGCCAAACCAGGAACACCTTCCAACAAAATGTGTCCATTGGATAATAAACCAATAAGCAAACGCTCTGTCATGTGCTTTTGTCCAATAATAACTTTATCCATTTCCATGGTAAGTAATTCAACAAAAGAACTCTCTTTTTGAATTTTTTCGTTTAACGCCCTAATATCAACATGGGTTGACGATTCCACTTGTGCTGAAGATAAAGGATGTGTTGGTGTATTTGCTTCTTCCATATTATTTATTTTTTTTAAGTTGGGCTAAATTACGCAGCGAAGTTAGTTTATTAATTAAGAGATAAGGGCTTCGTTGTTAAAAAATGTTAAGAGGTAGCATTAAAAAAGTCATTAAAAAAAACAAACTATTTACATCATAAAGTAGAACAACTAAAAAGATAGTATTTTTGCTTTAAATTGCTACTCGAAACTAAAATAGAATTTTTAAAAGGCGTTGGTCCTCAACGAGCTGAATTGCTTCAAAAAGAGTTTGGGATATTTACATTCGGTCAACTCTTGCATCATTATCCTTTTCGGTATATTGATAAATCTAAAATATATACCATTGCTGAAATTGATAACGACCAAACTTACATTCAACTTAAAGGAAAACTAATTGCCATTGAAACCGTTGGCGAAAAACGAGCAAAGCGATTAGTTGCAAAACTAAAAGATGACACTGGCGAAATTGAGTTGGTTTGGTTTAAAAGTATAAAATGGTTGCAAGGTTCACTTAAAATGGGTGTTGAATACATTGTTTACGGAAAACCAACCTTGTTCAGAAATAGTTTCAACATTACGCATCCAGAAATGGATTTGATTAGTGATGCTCTTTTAACCAACGATGTTGCTTTAGAAGCTGTTTATCCAACAACAGAAGCTCTTTCTATTAAAGGACTAAATGCTAAAGGAATACATCGAATCCAGAAAAATTTAGTTGCACAACTAATTCATCATATTCCTGAAACATTGAATAATGAAGTGATTCAGCAGTTAGGACTTATTTCAAAAGAAGAAGCCTTAATAAATATCCATATTCCTAAAGATGAAAACATACTTAAAAAAGCAATTTTTAGACTAAAATTTGAAGAGTTGTTTTATTTGCAACTCAATCTATTGCGTCAAAAAGTAATTAAATCAACCACCGTAAATGGATTTGTTTTTAGTGAGATTGGAAATTATTTTAACACATTTTATAATGAAAAACTTCCTTTTGAATTAACTGATGCTCAAAAACGAGTTATCAAAGAAATTCGTAAAGATATTGGTTCTGGCAAACACATGAACAGATTATTGCAAGGCGATGTGGGTAGTGGAAAAACAATTGTTGCCTTAATGATACTTCTTATAGGCATAGATAATGGTTTTCAAACGTGTTTGATGGCTCCAACAGAAATTTTAGCACAACAACATTATGAAGGAATTAAAGCATTGTTGCATGGTATGCCAATAGAAATAAAACTGTTAACTGGCTCAACCAAAACAGCAGAAAGAAAAATTATTCATGAACAATTAGAAAATGGAAAACTTCAAATTTTAATAGGAACACATGCCTTGTTAGAAGATAAAGTTAAGTTCAACAACTTGGGATTAGCCATTGTGGATGAACAACATCGTTTTGGAGTGGAACAGCGTTCTAAATTATGGAGAAAAGGAAATAATGGAGTACCTCATGTGTTAGTAATGACTGCAACACCAATTCCTAGAACCTTAGCAATGACATTTTATGGTGATTTAGATGTTTCTGTGATTGATGAGCTTCCTCCAGGAAGAAAAGAAATTAAAACTATACACCAATTTGACTCAGCTCGCATGAAATTATTTGGCTTCATGAATCAGGAAATTAAAAAAGGACGACAAATTTATGTTGTTTATCCATTAATTCAGGAATCGGAAAAAATGGATTATAAAGATTTAATGGATGGCTATGAAAGCATTGCCCGAAGGTTTCCTCTGCCCAACTATCAACTTTCTATTGTGCATGGAAAAATGAAATCGGCAGACAAAGACTATGAAATGCAACGATTTATTAAAGGAGAAACTCATATTATGGTGGCAACAACGGTTATAGAAGTAGGTGTAGATGTTCCTAACGCAAGTGTGATGGTTATTGAAAGTGCTGAACGATTTGGTTTATCACAATTGCATCAATTAAGAGGTAGAGTGGGAAGAGGAGCAGAGCAATCCTATTGTATATTAATGACAGGTAATAAATTGAGTGCTGACGGCAAACTACGCATGGAAACTATGGTTAGAACCAATGATGGCTTTGAAATTGCAGAGGTAGATTTAAAATTAAGAGGTCCTGGTGATATCCAAGGAACGCAACAAAGCGGATTATTAAACTTAAAATTAGCCGATTTAGCTAAAGATGGACAAATTTTACAGGCTGCAAGAAACATTGCAGTTGAAGTACTAAAAGAAGATGCTAATTTAGAATTGGAAAAAAACGTACGTTTGCGAAATACACTTAAAGCGATGCTTAGCGGAAAAATGAATTGGAGTAGGATAGCGTGAAGATGTTCAAGGTTTGAAGTTTGAAGTTGGTTAAGAATTATAATAATGAGAAATAATAATATAATAAAATTAGCACTGTTGTTTTTGTTGTTTCAGTTTTTTATAGTTGATACTTATAGTCTAAATATTCAAACAGAAGATAGCTTGAAAAATAGTTTAGAAGCAGAATATCCAGGTGGAACTCAGGAATTATTTAAGTTTATATATGAAAAACTTAAAGTAGAAAATAAAGACTTTGAAGAAAACATAAGAACAAAAATGTACTTAAAATTTACAGTTGAAAAATCGGGTAAATTGAAAGATTTCGTAGTTTTAAAAAGTATAAGTAAAATAATTGATACTAAAATAATTGAACTATTTAAGCAAATGCCTGATTGGATTCCTGCATATAAAAATGGAGTTCCAATAGAATCAAGTTATACTATTCCAATACAAATCGAACTTAAATAATTTAATAGACTTCAAATCGGAAACATTAAATAACAAAATGAATATGAAAAAAATTATACTTACATTTTTATCAATCGGATTATTTCAAATAGGTTTTTCACAAAAATTATTTGATGCAATTGAAAATCAAGATTTTGAGAAAGTTCAAAAATTAGTTGAAAAGGGAGCAGATGTGAATATGCAAAAAGAAAATGGATTTAACCCTTTGTTTTCAGCATGTGCTCAAGGAAATAAGGATATTGCAGTTTTTTTAATAAATAAAGGAGCTAAAGTAAATTTTGCTCTAAAAAATGGAATAACTCCTTTACACATTACAGCTCAAAATGGATATTATGATATAGCATTAATGTTAATAGAAAAGGGGGCTGACATCAATATTCAGGATGCTAATTTATGGACTTCTTTAAGATTTGCAGCTAGAAATGGAAGATTTGATATAGTGAAATTACTTGTAGATAAAGGTTCAAAACTTGATATTAGAGCTGAAGATAAATCTACACCTATGGCAAATGCTGTATGGAAAGGACATTTTGATATTGTTAAATTTTTACTCGAAAAAGGTGCTAATGTAAATATTCAAGACAAAGATAACGAAACACCAGTTATGTATGCAATTTATAAAGGGCAAATGGAAATTTTGAAACTACTTTTAAAATACAATCCTGACTTGACATTAAAAAATAATGATAAAAAAACAGCCTTAGAAGTAGCCGAAAATCAAGGACAACCTGCTATGGTAAAATTATTATTAGAACAATAAATATTGTAATATTTGAAAAGCAATAAAGCAGATAAAATATTTGGTTACTTTATAGCAATTTTTTTTGCAGGATGCGGTATGCTCTCACTTTATAGAGCAACCTTGACTGAAAATGATTTAGTCATGCTGAATGGGATACTTAAAAGTGCAAAGGTGGTAGAAGTTACTAGTTATGGTTCAAAAGGCGGCAAAAAACATAGCTATCCTATTACACTTAAATTTGAGGGAGATGAACAATTGTATGGGTTTTATGTTTCAAATAAAAACAAAGCAGAAGATATGTTAAGAAGTATAAATTTTGAAATTGGAAAAAGATATTCTATTTTTTATGACCCTACTGTTGTTACAGGTTTTGCTAATGTAAAACAAGGAATTCAAAAGATTAAAGTTGGCGATAAAGTAATTCTTGAAGAAACTAATTTTAGAAATAAAGTTTTAGGTGTTTTTATGCTTGGATTTTCAACCATTCTTTTTCTTGTAATAATGTTTGCTGACAAAATAAAAAAACGATTTGCCAAGAGGAGACATTCTAAATCTTGTTTAACACTAACTAATTTATAGCTAGTTATTTATAGAAATGATAATAAAATGAATAGATTGAAAATTAAAATAGCCTTACAAATAATTAGTGTTTTTATGCTAATCAACT
>Ga0100379_10006221_pt1 | contig 10122 bp, 9 predicted proteins | sample CryGeymeta201503_FD_80418 | JGI IMG/M metagenome (GOLD analysis project Ga0100379, IMG submission 80418) | Groundwater microbial communities from Crystal Geyser aquifers in Utah, USA - Crystal Geyser metaG 2015-03 | ecosystem: Environmental > Aquatic > Deep subsurface > Groundwater | place: USA... | reverse complement strand
TCGTTGGGACTCGCGCCGTAGCCGACGACATCCCCGAGGCAATAGAACTCGTCGATCGCCTCTCTCTCGAACGCCTCCATCACGGCGCTGAGCGCCTCGATGTTGGCATGAACGTCGCTAAAAATTCCTAGACGCATCGCAGGCAGACTCGAGGTTCTCTTGTACGGCCACGTCAGGCGGGTGTCCATCCCACAGACACGAGGAATTCACGAAGTCTGACGTCAACCTTCGGTCGAGGACTTCAGAACCGCGTAGAAACGTCGGGAAAAGATCAGGGTGTCGTCGGTTCCAAGGGGTTCTTCGGCCCCTTCGACGATGCTCACTTGCCGCTCGGCGTCGAGTTTGCAGCCCCGAGCCGCGAGGGCGGCCTCGGCCACGGTCGTCGATTTGTCGGATTCGAGCTTCTCGACCTGCTCCGCACAGCCGACGAGGGAGAGGTGGGCGAAGGCCAGCGCCGCGCGCTCCGAGGGCAGCTTCGGGTCCTTGGCGGCCCGCGCCACGGCGCGCACGGCCCCGGTACCGAAGAAGGCGAGCACGCGCGCCACCTCGCGCCAGACCTCGCTGGGCTCTTCGGCGAGCAGGTGGACCAGGGGCACGACGGCGCGGCGCAGATGGAGCTGACCTAGCCCCAGGGCCGCGGCCTGGCGGAAGAAGGTCTTGCGGGCGGATAGCCCGTCGATCAGCGCGTCGCCCGCCGATTCGCCCAGGCCCACCATGCGGGGCAGCAGCTCGAGCACCTCCTCGCGGGGCATCTTGCGCGCCTCGTGGCTGACCGCCTTGATGTTCGCGTCGTCCCGCGAGAGCAGCTCGAGGGCGGCCGCCAACCTCAGGGTCGGGTGGGTGAAGAGGCGCAGCAGGCGCTCCTCGGACAGCCCGGGCAGCTCGGAAGCGTCCGCCTCGTCGGGGGTCTCGGGGACGTCGCTCGCGATGGCGCGCAGGACCCGATGGGCCACGGCGTGCGTGTCCGAGTCGATGGCGACCTCGTTCTCGGAGGCGGACTCGAGCAAGGCCTCCCAGTTCTGGGCCAGCATCGCGGGCGTCATGGACTCCTCGCCCTGCTCGGTCAGCTCACGGAAGGCGGCGATCTGGCGAGAGATCAGCTCCTCCATGTCCGCGGCGAGCCCGAAGCTGAGCGCGCGGGAGGCCAGGTTGGCGGGCAAGGCGATGCCGTAGCGAAGCGCGTCACCCAGCACGCGCTCGAAGGCCGCGTCGACGACATCGCGCGGGATCGACAGCGCGAGCAGCGCCATGTCGAGCTTGGCCGGCGCGCTCCACTTGCTCAGCTTGGCCACGGCATCGAGGGCCTGCTTGGCGCTGTTGGCGGCTGCGCCTTCGACGAAGGGGTGTCCGCCCAGGCGCACCGGGGGAGGCGCCGCCAGGGCGCGCTCCATCGCGGTCGGCGCATCGACCTGAGGCGCGCGATCGAGGCGGGCGCGCTCGAGGATGTGACGCAGGTTGTGGTGACGAGGGGCTGCGACCTCGACCACGCGCTCGAAATGATCCGCGGGGCCGAAGACCGCGACCTGCACCGCGAACTCCTCGGACAAGGCCGCCAGGATCGCGTGCCCGGGCTCGGACGCGGGGTCGATCGCGCAGCGACGCACGTAGGGTCGACCGCGATCCTCGGGCGCGTCCGTCAGCGCCAGCAGCACCACGGGATAGCCGTCGACCACGACGTACTGCGCGAGCAGGTCGGCGTGGTCGCGATAGGCGTCCTCGTGTCCCTCCGTGAGGCGCACGAAGACCCAGGTCTCGTTCGCGACGAGGGACGCGGCCATCTGCTGTTCCGGCCGCTGCAAGAACTCGGGCGGCGGGGTCACGGGCGCGGGGATCACGCTCTGCACGCGCCCCGGTTGCTCCCCGGCGATCTCGCCGACGGAGGTGCGCACGTCCTCGATCTCGCCGGCGTCGACCATCTCCTCGACGTCCTCGATGGCTTCGAGATCGTCCAAGGGTTCGAGCTCCTCCAGGGGCTCGAGCTCCTCCAGAGGTTCGAGCTCCTCCAGAGGTTCGAGCTCCTCCAGCCCCTGCGGCGCCGGCAACTCCTCCAGATCGTCCATCTCGGAGAGCTCACCCTCGGAGAGCGCTCCGAGATCCTCGAGCTCTTCGAGATCGTCGTCGTCGTCCACGACCGCCTCGGCACCAGGGCTGTCGAAGCCCGCGACGGGCCGAAGCTCGGCGTCGTCGACGGAGGCGATGCGCGTGTCGTCCGCGAGGGGCGACGCGGCGTAGGGCTCGGGCAGCGGCTCCGGGTTCATGAGCTCGCCCGTGTCGGGCTCCTTCACGGCGTCCTCCGCGGCGAGCAGCTTCACATCGTCGCGCGTGGCCTCCGCGGCGTGCTCTCGAGCCGCGCGCGCCTCGCGCTCCAAGAAGGAGTCGACGCGCTCCTGCAGCTCCTGCTCACGCTGGTCCAGCGCGCGCTGATTCTCCTCGATGCGCTCGAGCATGACCCGGAGATCGTCCTCGCGCGAGGTCAGATGCTCACCGCGTTCGTGCAGGCGCCCTTCGCGCGACGCGAGCGTGCGGTCGCGCTCCTCGAGAGCTTCGACGCGTGCCTTCAGCTCCGCCTGCGCGTTGGCCTGGTGCTCCTCGCGACGGTCGAGCTCGCTGCCGCGCGCGTCGAGACCCACGGCCGATTCCGGACGCGCGAGGTGGGCGCGCAAGGCCTCCACGCCGATGACGAGATGGGGACGCTGGGCGTAGGGCGGCACGGGATGGGCGCGATCCTCGGCGATGGCGGCGTGCAGCTCGGCCAGCTCGAAGAGCGCTCGATGGCGAAGCTCCTCGGGCACGACGAGCACGAGCTCCCTGGCCTCGGGATCGTGGAAGACGAAGGGCACGGCCAGCACCTCGCCCGTCTCGAAGCGATGCAGCGCGCCAGCCAGAGCGGGCTCGCGCAGCTCGGGGTTCGCGCTGACGTCGACCGCGCGATGGACGGAGACGACGCGCGTCGGGCCGGCAGGGAGCAGCACGTGTTGCTGCTCGACCCGCGTGCGGCCGGGAGCGCCGGCATACGGTCTCTCGACGTTTCCCTCTCGAGCCTGTCGCTTGTCCTGGGCCATCTCGCTCCGATCCCGTCGGTCGACGGCGCGTCGACTGCAGTTGATTACCACGAGTGCCCGTGCTTTCGGAGCTCGACGAATCATCGCGGCGCGATTGGGCGGCCCGGAGTATGCTGCGCCCGTGATCGTCCCCCCCGAAAACATCCTCGAGTTGGCCGACGCCTGCGCCGTGGCGGTCGAAAATGCGGTCGGTGCCGCGCCCGATTTCACGCAGGACACCCTGCCCTTGGTCGACCACTGGATCACGATGTCCGAGGTCAAGGGAGGCGCCCTGCTCGACCTGCTCGTGCCCATGGCGGGCGCCTACTTCGGTGAAGTCTGCCGGCGCGAGCTGTCCGGGTTCCGCTGGCACGCGCCCACGGACATGCACGCCTGGCGCCTCGAGCTGTCGCCGCGGTTCCTCTACTTCAACCCTGCGGGCGCCGCGCTCGAGGCCTTCACGCGCGACGATGCTGCGGGTTGGCACGGCCACATCCACACCTTGCCCGAGGATCAGGCGGGCCTGACGGCGCTACTGGAACGCGCGGGCGCAGTGCGCGCAGAGGACTATCACCGCCTCGCGTTGCGCTACGAGGTACTCGAGTTGGTCCACGCGGCCTTGCTGGGCATGCGCCTCGATGGAATCGCGGACAGCTACTACGGGCCGGATGTCTACGACACCGTGGCCGCGAGCGGGGAGACCAAGTAGCCGTCGGCTCGGCCGCGTCGTCAGCGCGGCAGGGAGATGGTGCCGGGGACCGTCACGTTTCGCCGCTGCGCGGTCTGAAGGCCCAAGGGGCGCATCGCGCCGACCGCGTACACGCCGGGCACGAGGCCCACGAAGAGCGCGGTCTCGCCCGCGTCGACCCAACCGACGGGCACGCCTTGCACGGTCATGATCGCGCGAGAGGTGCCGCGGTTCTCCACGGCAAGGCCCTCCGCGGGAGGCTCCAGCGGATGCGCGGGCGGATGGACGATGCCGTGCGGCAAAGGGGCCAGGCCGGCGAGATGCTGCGGAGAGATGTAGGCGCGGGTGTGGGCCGACGCTGCGGGGGGCGGCGGACCGACCTCGTCGGCCCGGAGCGCGTTGCGCGGCAGCTCCACGCTCACGTCGGCGGTGCGCTCGGCGCGCCACAAGCCCACGCGGAAGAAGGGCGGAGCGCCGTCTTCACCACAGCGACGCATGACCACGTCGGGCGGCTGGCGCGACCACTCGGCGATGAACCGACACAGCAGATCGCTGCGGAAGGGCTGGTCTCGGGCGCTGGGCGCGCGCACGCGATAGCTCGGTTCGCGGCGGAGACGTCCACCCTCGAACCAGCTCGCGAGCTGACCGGGGCCGAGGGGTCGTCCTCCCTCGCCATCGAAGACGTAGGCGCCCGGCTGATCGCGACGCAGCCGCACCTCGGAGCCCGCGGGGACGGGCCAGCCATCACCCACGAAGCGCGCGCGAAGGCGCTCGTCGGCGACGTCCACGTAGAGCTCGGCGGCGGGCAGGGGGAAGGTGCCGGGCGCGATGCCGAGGCTGTGGGGGACGGCGAGTCTGACGCGGTAGACGAGGCGGTGGACGGGCACGGGGGCGGTGCCGGCGTAGGTCGAGTCTGGGCTGAACGCCGCGTGAACGCGCGCGGAGGCGGGACGTCCGGCGGCGGCGGCGGCGGGCGCGTAGACCTCCTCCGCTCGGGTCGGGCGCTGGCTGGTGGGCGCGGGCTCACGGCGCACACGCTGGGGAGGTTGAGGCTCGCATCCGTGGCACGCGCCGACGAGGCAGAGCGCCAACAGCCACCGCGACGAGGTCGACCGCCGCGACGAGGTCGACCGCCGCGACGAGGTCGACCGCCGCGACGAGGTCGACTGCGGGGCCCGCGTGCCTTGGAGGCGCGAGCGCTCGATAGGGGCGACCATAGGGGCGATCAGAACTCGAAGACCACCTGGCCACGGGGATCGCTGGACAATCCGCCACCCCGCGAGGCGACGGCGACACCGACGATCACGCCGACGACGACGGCACCGCCGATGGCCGTCCAGAACCACCACTTGTGGGTCAGGGGTTCGGCATGGGTCTCGGAGTTGCCGGGCCCGACCGGGATCACGTCGCCGTTGTCGGCGTCATGGACCTGGATCTGGCGCGGGCGCAGCGCGACCTGCATGGCGGCGGTGACGAGCTGACCCACGGCCGACTCGAGCTGGCCCACGGCCACGGGCGCGGGACCGTGCGCGCGAAGCAGGCGCTGCCCGCTCGTGGTGTCGAAGACCATGAACTCGAATTCGACCGTGTCGGTCGTCTGGCCCGCGGACACGCGGATCACGCCGAGCTCGTCGAGTTGGAGCAAGGTCGCGAGCTCGCCCAGCACGCTGCCCGGCCCGATGCTCTCGAGCGAGGCGTCACGCACGGCGGCGACGCCGTCGGCCAGGCCCGCGAGGTCGGGATCGTCATCCAGGAAGGCGTTCACGTCGTCGGCGTGACCATGACTGACCTCGATGGTCTGCACGAAGGGCGTGGCGCCCGGTCGCAGCACGCGCACGACGTGTTCGCCGTCGATCATGCCCCCGACGTCGATGGGCGCGTAGCCGCGCGCCACGTAGTCGATGTAGATCAAGGCGCCAGAGGGCGCGCTCTCGACGTGGACCGTTCCGTCCGCGGTCTCGGAGCGTCGCGGCCCGGAGGCTTCGAAACGCTCCACCACATCGGGCGGAAAGGTGTTGGGATCGGGTGAGAGGTGGGGGAACTGGCGATGGACACGGTTGAACACGTGCCGCGCGGCGCGCCCCTGGCCGGCGAAGGTCTGGGCGGCGCCGAGGAAGAGCAGCGCGGAGCCGAGATCGCTCGGATCCTCGAGCGCGACGGCGGCGCGGTCGAACTCCGAGACGGACTGCCCAAGCAGATCGATGGCCGACTCGAACTCGAGGTTGAGGTAGGCCTGACGCCCTTCGGCCAGATGGGCGCGAGCGGCGTTGGCGCTGGCCAAGGTGGCCTCGTCGTAGCCGAGGTAGCGACGATCCGCCTCCTCCCACAGAGCGCCCTGCACACCACGGAGGGCCGCACGCGCGGCGGCACCGACGCGGGCGGTCACGCCTTCCAGCGCGGGATCCGTGGTGGTGGAGAGGATGTAGACGTGTTGAGGGGCAACGGGGTTGTCGTCCGTAGCCGGTGCGGCGGTCGGCGCGTCCGTGGCGGTGTCGTCGGCGGCGTCCTGGGCCATGGCCGAGGGCGCCGCGAGGGAGAGGCACGCCGCGAGGGAGAGCACGCCGCCGAGGAGAGGCGCGAGCGCACGCGCAGCAGGCGCGCGAAGGAGATTTGCCAGGGTTGCTTCAGCCACGGCGAGTCCAGTCAGCTACAGAGGTTCGAACGGAGCGGGGGCCAGTGTACCAGGCCGCCCTCCAAGCGAACACGGCGGATCTCGGGGCACCTCGCGCGGCGCGAACAGGCCTGGGCACGACGAACTCGCCGACGACTACGCACTGCGCTCCAGATCGTCCAGCAGCCCCGAGAGCCCCGGATCATCGGCCAGGGCCGCACGCAGATGCGCTTCGAGCTCCACCCGCCCCTGGGGCGTCAGCAGCGCCGCCTCCGAAGTGGCGAGGCTCTGGGCCACGAGCGCGTCGATGGCGCCCGCCCGATCCGTGCGACCCGCCGCGAGATCCGCGCCAACCTGCTCCGTCGGAGGCAGCGCCGCCGAACCCTGAGTGGACTGCACGGAGGCGCCAGGCGTCACGTCCAACGCCTCGCGAAATGCCTCCTTCGCCTGTCCCAGGCCGCTCGGAGCCTTGTCGACATCCGAGGCGTCGGGCGCGATCGGGGGAGGTGAGCCACCGGGGGGTTTGATCGGAAACGTCATCGCGAACTCCTTGAGCAGGGTATCCAAAAGCCACGGGCCGCCGCAAGTCAGCGCACGTTGTTGATGACCTGCTTCGCCGTGTCGTGGCGGGCCTTCATCACGTTGGACGTCGTCATGTACTGGCGCTGCTCGAGGGAGATGCGCTGCTGCAGCTCGAGCAGCTGCATGGTGTCGTCGTGGACCTGGCTGACCATGTCGGGGCTCTGCCCCGACTCGCCGAGCGCTCCCGTGGAGGAGCCCGCCGAGGGCGCCGCGGCGTCCGTGCCGCCGGTGTCGAGGGCGCCTCGGATCGCCGCGCTGACGCTGCTGCCACCAGGCACGAAGCCGGCGGCCGACTCGACGCCGGCCAGCACCACGTCGGCGCCGTCTTCGAGGGTGTCACGGAATCGCACGGACGCCGGGCGGGGCGTGACCCGTGGGCGACTGGACTCGAGTTCGACCTCGGCGCCGGTCAGCGGCGCGCTCAGGGGATGGATTGTCGTCATGGGAAACCTCCTGAACCCCAACCTTTGGGGCCTTCACGAGGACCTTGTCGGCCACCCGGCCTCGGAGTTGCGCGGGTCGGGGCAGAAACCGAAGCGCATGGGCACTTCCACGGGCTTGACCACCCAATTGCGCACCCCTATATCTGTGCCACACGGAATTCATCGCAATTTCACGCACCATGCCAACGGAAGAGCACAACGAAGAGGTCCCGGAGACGGGCGAGCTGCTGACCACCGGCGACATGGCGCGCCTGAGCGAGAGCACCCTGCGCACGGTGCGCTTCTATCAGGAGGAGGGCTTGATCGAGGCGGTGGCGCGGGCGGACGGTGGGCATCGACACTTCCATCCGCGCGAGCTGCGCAAGCTCGAGCTGGCGCTGCACCTACGCGAAGCCGGGCTCTCCATCGCCAACATCAAGCAGCTCTTCGGCTTGAAGACGGAGAGCACCTCGCCCATGGCCGCGAGCCAGGAGATGACGCTGCTGCTGAAGGAGCAGGTCGAGGATCTCGGCTGCAAGATCGGCAAGCTCGAGCGCCTGCGCGGGGAGCTGTCGGAGATGGTGGCGAAGATCGCCAACTGCGAACACTGCACGCCGAAGAATTACCCCCAGCGCTGCGGTCACTGCGAAGTCGTCGACGGATCCGACACCTCGCGCGTCGTCGACGTGCTCTGGCGCTAGTCGGTCTCGCCGAGTTGAGGGCTCCCGAGTCGGAGCTCAGTCGCCGCCCGGGAACTCGTGACCCATGCGCGTGCGCTTGGCGTCCATGTAGCTGCGATTGAGGTCGGTCGACGGAACCGAGTGGGGCACGCGTTCGCTGACGATGATGCCGCGGCGCTCGAGACCCTCGACCTTGCTCGGGTTGTTGGTCAGCAGGCGCACAGAGCGGACCCCGAGATCGTCCAGCATGTGGGCCGCCACGTCGTAGTCGCGTGCGTCGTCGGCGAAGCCGAGGGCGCGGTTGGCATCGACCGTGTCCATGCCGTCGTCCTGCAGCGCGTAGGCGCGGATCTTGTTGCCTAGGCCGATGCCACGACCCTCCTGGCGCAGGTAGAGCAAGACTCCGCGTTCGGCCGAGCCGACGCGCTCCAGAGCCAGCTCGAGCTGTTCACGGCAGTCACAACGCAGCGAGTGCAGCGCCTCGCCCGTGAGGCATTCGCTGTGCACACGCACGAGCAAGTCCTCGGCCCCGTCCAGGTCGCCGCGAAAGAGCGCCACATGCTCCAGGCCGGTCGCGAGCTCGCGGTACACGCGCACCGAGAAGAGCCCATGGGCCGTAGGCAGCTCGGCCTCGGCGTAGCACTCGAAGGGCGGCTCGGGCCTGGGGAGAGGGGACACGGTCAACTGCGGCTCCATTCGACTGCGACTCGATTCGACGCTGGGTCGCTCAAATCCCAAGGGCTGGCATTGCGGCAGGTCGACTCGGCAATGTAGTGCGGAGCGGATATGCGTCAAGCGGGCCAGCCTGCCCATCCTCCATCGCGTGGTCCGTAGCCGGATCGCGCGATCCATGCGATAGAGCGCGTGCATGAGGAGACGCATCGCCATCGTCGGGGGCGGCCCAGCGGGCAGCACCATGGCCCTCGAGTTGCTGCGCCTGGGGGTCGATCCCGGCGACATGACGATCCTGGATCGCGCGCACTTCCCGCGACCCAAGCTGTGCGGAGGCGCGATCACCTGGCGTGGCACGCGAGCGCTGACGCGCCTGGGCTTGGTGCCGGATCACAAGCTCATCACCAACGGGCTCGAGTTTCGGTCCAGCCTGGGCTCGATCCCCGTGCGCGAGCGTGGCGAGCAGTGGGTCTACGATCGCGCGAGTCTCGACCATCAGCTGCTGCGCAAGGTCGCGGCGGCGGGCGTCGAAGTGCGCGAGGGCATGACGGTGCGCGGTCTCGTGCCCGGCGTCGGCAGCCTCGGAGTCGAGACGAGCTCGGGTGTGGAGCGCTTCGACTGGGTGATCGGCGCGGACGGAGCCCGGTCGGGGATTCGGCGCGCCGCGGAATTGCGCGGTGGCATCGTCGGCCGCCTGGTCGAGGCCGTGTACGAGGGCGGCGACGAGAGCGTCGACCCGAACACGCTGGTCTTCGACTTCGACCCCGTGCTGGAAGCCATCCCTGGCTACGCCTGGATCTTCCCCTACCCCAAGCCGGGCACGAGCGGGTTGTTCAAGCTCGGCATCATGGACGGACGCGGCCGCGTGCCGGGCGAGATCCTTAGGCGCTACACCGCGGATCTGGCGGAGCGCCACGGCTTCCGCCTAGCCGACGAGAAGATCAGCGGTTGGCCCGAGCACTACTTCGGCCCACGCGTGCAGGCCTCGCGCGAGGGTCTGCTCTTGATCGGAGAGGCCTGGGGCATCGATCCCCTGCTGGGCGAGGGCATCGCGCCGAGCTTCGCCATCTCCGAGTACGCCGCCGGCAGGCTGAAGCGCGCGCTGGATCGCGGCAGCCGCAAGGTGCGCGGCTACGAGCTCGGCTTCTTCGCCACACGCGAAGGTCAGAACCTGCTCTACCAGCATAGGCTCGCGAACATGCTGTACGACGAGGCGCCCCACCGCTGGATGCGCGTGCTCTTCAGTAGCCCGGCCCTGCTCCAGGCCGCGACCTCGGGCGACGAAGCCTACGGCCGGCTCGCGCACCTCGGCCCGCGCCTGGGCGTGGATCTGCTGCGAAGCGCGCTCAAGCAGCGTCGCCTGCCGTCGGCCAAGCCGCCGCGCGCACCCAACCCGCGCTACGCCTTCGCCTGAGCCTCGACGCGC
>Ga0100379_10006220_pt1 | contig 10123 bp, 8 predicted proteins | sample CryGeymeta201503_FD_80418 | JGI IMG/M metagenome (GOLD analysis project Ga0100379, IMG submission 80418) | Groundwater microbial communities from Crystal Geyser aquifers in Utah, USA - Crystal Geyser metaG 2015-03 | ecosystem: Environmental > Aquatic > Deep subsurface > Groundwater | place: USA... | reverse complement strand
CATCATAAACATTTACTTACTTTTGGTGCAAAAGCAAGTGCGCTTCGATTTGCGCCTGAAATTGTAGAACTTACTGCACCCACTTCTGATACAGTTTATCGCCCCGACCCAGCTAATGATGCTTTGTTGTTTGCTGCTTATATTCAAAATGATTGGAAAATAAGTCGTTTATTCGAATTTCAAAAAGGTGTTAGAGCGACCTATTATCTTCCAAAAGGAAAAGGCTTTTTTCAGTTCGAACCTCGTCTTTCTTTCAAATTTAAGCCTACAAAACGAGTTTCTGCTCATATTTCCTATAATTATATGATGCAGTATATAAACTTACTTACTAATTCTTCTATTGGTTTACCGACAGATTTATGGGTTTCTTCTTCGTCTTCTATTGTTCCTCAACGTTCTTGGCAAGTTTCGACAGGAATAAATAAAAATGTAGAGATAGCAAAATCAAATTTTGAATTTAGTTTAGAAGGATATTACAAAAAATTTTATAACCTAACAGAATTCAAAGAAGGAAGCAGTTTTTTGTATAGTAGAGGTGCAAGTTGGGAAGACAAGATAGCTCAAGGAGATGGAGAAGCGTATGGAACAGAATTTTTTATACGAAAACAAAGTGGAAAATTACAAGGATGGGTAGCTTATACCTTGGCTTGGAGTAATAGAACTATTGCAGAGATAAATGAAGGCAAAACTTTTCCCTATAAATACGACAGAAGGCACGACCTTTCAATTTGGGTAAAATGGTTTTTAAGTAATAAAAACAAGAAAAAATTTATATCTACAAACTGGGTTTATTCTACAGGAAATGCAATTACTTTACCTATCGGTTCGTATTCTTCGCCTGCACCTGCCAACTGGACAGACTACAAAAACAACCTTTTCAATGAACGTCCACAATTAGGAAGTAGAAATGATTTTAGATTAAATTCGTATCATCGTTTAGATGTGAGTTATCAGACGAGTAAAACAACTAAAAAAAATAGAGAAAGAACATGGATTATTTCAGTTTATAATACTTACAATCAATTAAATCCTTATTTTTTCTATTATAGTAAAGGCAATTTAAAACAGATTACCCTTTTTCCTATCATTCCTTCTGTTGCTTATCGTTTGGATTTTTAGAAAACCCAACTATTACAGTAGTTATCCATTAAATAAAACCACAAAAGGCTCATTCTAAAAATAGAATAAGCCTTTTGATTGGTGTGTGTTTGTGTTATTGTGTGTAAGGTCAAAAAGTTGTTCCAAACAAATTAAAAACTTGAGAAAAACAGAATCTCATTAAAACCTTTATGTTGTTAAAGATAGTTCTCAGTAAATAATCTATGTGTGTGTTGATTATTTCTGGGTGTGTAAGACTATCTTCATATAGTTGTCTATAATTTTATTCCAAATTTGTGATAGAAAAGTTGTATCTTGCTAAGTCTTTGTAAGTTATCTCATTTTACTATCTTTTAATTATGAAGGACAGTTATGAATAACTAATTACTAACTTTGCTTTCAACAAGTGTGTTTTTCTTCTAGCACATAACAAATTTACGGCAAATTTAGTAGTAAAAATTATACGAAACTCTCTATTTTTTTGAACCAATCCTTTAAAGTATTCGAAAATCAATACTATTGTTTCGTTTTATCAAAAAAAGTAATTTAGTCTTGTCTTTTTGTTCTAATTTTTTCCTTATTTTTGGTCTGTTTCATTGCTTTATCTCTTATTTTATGTCTGTTTCCTCATTAGAATCTACTATTTATCAATCTGACAGAACTACTTTATCTGTATTTAATTATGCAGACTCAACTAATTCTATCAAACCCAAAACTATCCAAACTAGCAAAGTTACCTTAGTCGTTGTTTTGGAAGGAACTATTAATTTTGAATTTAAGGATTACAAACAAAACTGCACCGTAGGCGAATCTTTGATTATTCCTCCTCATAAAGCTGTTCGTTTGGAAACGATAAAAAATGATGACGAAAAACAAAATAAAAAAAATAAATCCAAAAAAAATGGTTGCTCTTGGTTAGAACTTCAAGTTCCTATCGAAACAGTCAATCTAACTATTTCACAACATAACAAAACAGGAGTAGCTGAAGAAGATTGTAAAATTAAGGTAGAAAATAATTCGGTTTGGCAGTTTGGTTCAACACCTATCAATGTTACGCATGACTCAAGTATCAAAAAAGCTATTACACGCTTGAATGATTTGTTTACAGAAGAACATTACAATAAAGATGTTTTTATAGATTTTACAATCAAGGAATTGATTTTGAGATTTGTCAGAACTCCAGCACGAGATAAAATTGAATTAGAAGAAAATGAGGAATTAGATGAAACCAATCCAAGTATTGAAGCTGTTTTGGATTATATAAAAGAACATATCGACGAGCCTATTTCTATTGATACTTTGACAGATATTGCCAGTATGAGCAAGGCTGCTTTTTTCAGAACTTTCAAAGAAACCTTAGATATTTCGCCGATTGATTATATAAATAGAGAACGTGTAGAAATTGCCAAAAATCGTTTGGTAGATATTTCGAAGTCGGTTACAGATATTTGTTACGAACTGGGTTACAATCACATGACTTATTTTATTCGTGTCTTTAAAAAGTATGAAGGAATTACGCCCAAACAATTTCAGATAAAACAGAATAAAGAAAATATAGAAAATAGTAAGAACGAGCAGGCAGAGAAGGATAATGAGGAGAAAGGGGAATAAACTCCAAACACAAACCAAACTGTTTTTACTCCCTTTTCGTATATTTATAAAAAATTGAGTGCGATAAAATTTTAGAATATGATTGTAAAAGAGAAAAAAAACGAACAAGAAATTTCTTTATTTTTAGAAAACATTATTTTTAATCAATCCGATTATGAACAAAATTTAAACGCAAAAGACCGAAAACAAAACGGAGTTTTTCTTACTAATTCTCTAACGACGATTGATAGTTTATTAGATATAATTGAAATTGATGCTACTATTTTTGATAAAAAAATACTTGAACCTTCTTGTGGACAAGGAATTTTTATTTTAAAACTACTTGATAACTTATACTCAAAATTCTCTGATAGCTTACTTATTTCAAAATTTATTTCAAATTCTATTTTTTTTATTGATATAGATAAAAAAATGATTGAACAGACAAAAAGTAATATTAAATCATTATATTATTTTTTGTTTGAAGAAGAATTTGAAGGCACTTTTAATGACCTAAATGAAGATTTTACTAAAAAAATTATTCTAACTAATTCTCTTTTTGAGGAAAAACAAGTTGGTACTTTTGATAATTTATACCAAAATTTTGATTACGTCATTGGAAATCCTCCTTATGTGAGTTTGTATGGAAGGCGAGATAAAAAAGAAAACGAACAACAACGAATCGATTATTTAAAGAATTACAATCAATTTCCAAATTCTGTAAAAAATGGCAAAATAAATTTGGTAATGCTTTTTATCGAACATTCTCTTGAATTCTTAAAGGAAAAAGGAAAATTAAGTTTTATTATAGATATTTCATTTTTTGAAACGGCTTATCAACATACAAGAAAATTTTTGTTGGAAAACACACTTATTCAAGAGCTACAAATTAATATTCAAGATTTTGAAGTGGCGAGTGGACAAATTATAATTAAACTTTCTAAAGAAAAACCTACCACTAATTTATCAAATAAGGTAAAAATTATAGACCATCAAATACAAAAAGAGTATTTTATCAATCAATCAGATTGGTATAACTCAAATGATGAATATAAATTTAGATACAATAATTGCAAAATTTCTAAAGAAATAATTCAAAAAATAGAATCAAAAAATGATAAAACGTTGCTTGAACTCTATCCAAAGAAAAATCTAAGAACTTGTGTGATGCTTTTAGATATGGAAGATAAATTTACATTTACAGAAAAAAATGACAAAAATATAAGTTCTGATTTCATTTATCCTTATTATCAAGGCTCAAAATCATTATCTGAAAAATATGGAAAATTAGAATACAAAAAATACTTTCACTACAACAAGCCTTTACAAGATAAAATAAATGATGAGTTAAAAATAGAGCTTGAAAAACAAGGGATAAAAAACAAAAAACGGTTAGGCTTAGGAGAAACAATAATTTATGACAATCCTAAATTATTTATACGACAATCAGCAAAAGAAATAATTGCTACTTTAGATTTAGAAAAAAGTGCTGCAAATAATAGTTTGTATATTTTTTCGCTTCGCAATAATTCTGAAAAAACGATTGATTTTTTATATTTTTTGTGTGGTTTTCTAAACTCTGATTTAATTACCTATTATGCACAACAAAGAAATATAATACGATTTTCGAAAGGAAAACAACCTCAAATAAAAATCAAAGATTTGGGTTCTATTTTTATTCCTGTTGATACAGAATTTCAAACTAAAATTTCTTTTTTGTGTAAAGAAATCTATTTAAAAGGCGAGTTACAGTCAGAATTAAAGAAAACTATTGATACTTTGATTTATGAATATTATGATGTAAACGAGGAGGAAATACTGAAAATTGAACAAGCAATTAAGGACTTTTAAAATTTATATTTTTGATTTTTTCTTCTTGTTCTTTGTTTAATTCTTTCAAAAAATCAATTGTGATTTCGTCTTTTTTAGCTGTTTTGGGTTTTAAAATACCTGTTTTGAAATTTTCCAATTCTTGCTCTGCCTTTTTAAGTTTTCTCTCATTGGATTCAATTTTCTTTTTTAATAGAAAATCTAAAAACTCTTCTCTAGTTCTGTAAAGAGGTTCTGAAAATCCATTTACTTGCATTTGATTAGCTGGAGTAATTCGCATCGTCGCACTTACATTTTTAAGAAAATAAGATTTTACAAATAAATCATTGTGCTTTACAAATTCTAATCCTGTATTTTCATTCAATCCTATATAATAAATAATAACGTAAACCAAATAAAAATAACCATTTTGCATTAGTGTTATAACTTTGTCAGGCGTTCCACTATCTGGATTAGTATCTTGGTTTTCAATATTGAGAGCTTTAAAATCTATCCAAATTAATTCTTGATGTCCATCAAGTTCAAAAACAGTTTCAACGTCAAAAGGATTTTTAGTTTTTCCTTGAGGAGAAGCCACAGATTTTTTAAAATAAGTGTGCTTTTGTGTAAATTCCACAAATTTATTTTCAAGAAATTTGCTTATAGCATCTCCCACTCGTTCCCCTTTTTTGACTGCAATAGGTAATTTTGGATTTGCTACAATAATCTTTTCAACTATTTTATCTAGCTCTTTAATTATCAATTTTTCGTAATCTTGAATATTCATTGTATATGAGTATTAAAAAAATCAACAAAACATAAACCAAACTGTCTTCGCTCCATTTTCCTTTGCAAACTCTAAAAAACGTTTGAAGTTTCTTAAATCTTGTCCAAAATTCTTTTTATCAATATTAAAATCAGAAAAATAATATTCTGAATTAAGAGTATCATAATCTGTTGGCAATAAAAGTTTATTTAAGTCTTCTATTTTTGAGAGTTTTTCTATTAGGGAAGCTATTGTCGATAAAACTTCGTCTAAATTATTTTCTATCTCGGCTTTTGATTTTTCAGCATCATCTAATATTTTTTGTTCTGCTTCTTCATCTTGAGCAAGTCTTAATTCAAACTCTATTTGTTCTTCTTGTGGATACTCTAACATTTGATAAATAATGGAAATATCAACCTCTGTAATCTTTCCAATTTGGTTTAGCTCTGCCTCTTCCTCATTCATTATTACGTTTTCTCTAAACATAAAATTAGCGAATGTTCTGCTTAACCTATGACTTGTATATTGTTCTTCTGTTTCTTGCAAATCTTCGTACTTATCTGTCCAAAAGTATAAACTAAGTCCCATATTAAAAAAAAATTGAAATAAAAAACCTATTCCAATCACAAAATCAGAATAGGCTTATAAAAAATTTACTTCTCCACCACAGCAAAAAAATCAAAGCATTTATCGGCATCATCAGAGATAAAATAATCATCCATTGTAACCGAACTGACTAATGAATTATCTTTTTCTTGTAGTTTTTTACGATTCATTCTATTCAAAATATCATACGGAATTTGAAGAATTTGTCTAGGCAAGTTTTGTTCTAAATTAAAAATATCTAGCTTTTTGTATTTGGCAACCGATTCTTTATTTTGGTTGTAGTATTCCCAAATTTTTTCATTTCCTGTAATTCCTTTCAAATCTACTTTCGAAAAATATTTTTCTAAAAGTGTTTTGAGTTCCTGTGCTGTGTATTCTCTTACATGCCAAGGATTGCGAGTAAGCGAAAGTTTGATATTTGGTGTTGTGAGTATCATTTTTCCACCTTTTTTCAAAACTCGCTGAATTTCTTTGAGGTAAAAATTATCATCTTCGATATGCTCAATGACCTGCTGCGTAACAACGGTATCAAAACTTTCATCGGCTTGATTGGCAAACGGAGGAATATGTTGATTCAGAAAAGTAAATTCTGGATGTTGTTTTTGCAAGTGATTGATAAGTTCTTGATTTTTGTCAAGAGCTGTATAATGCGTACAATGAGGTTTGAAAAGCTCTGCACCTTTTCCCACGCCACAACCTGTTTCCAAGATGCTTCCACTTACATGTTTGACAGTTTGGTAATAAGCAAAAAGTAAACGCTGATGAATGACGTTATCGCTTGGAATGGTATAAGCTGTTATTTCGGTTGTTTTGAACATATTTTTATATAAAACATGTCGCTCGTGGGGACACGAGCAACGGTATTCTGCCATTTCATTTTTTTTATTCCATGTTACCATTGCTCGTGTCCCCACGAGCGATAGATAAACTAAAAACACAAAGGTCTTAATTTTTCTTGTAAAAACGCTATAAATTGGACTTTAAAAGCTTCAAATTCACATTTTATAGATTTTTTTGACTACATTTTAGTAGAAATTGATAAAAAATTTAAAATTTATTTATGCAATTCTCTAAACCTTTGCATCTATACACCAAAGATTAAACAAAAAATACAAATCACAATCAAAAAACTAACTCTATTTAATTATGAAAACTACTTTGAAATTTTCGCTTTATTTTTGGATACTTTTTATTCCATTTTTGACAGCTTGTGGTCAGTCAGACCCTTCTTATAAAACAGAGTCTGCTAGTGCTGATTATATTACAGAGGAATCTATGCCTATGACAGAATCGCCAGTTGCTAGTTTTGCAAACTACCAAGATGGAACAGAAGGAGGAACTTCTAATGAACCTATCGTACAAGGTTTACACGTTATCAAAACTGGCAATATGCAACTTCAAGTACAAGATTTGGATAAAGCTAAAGAAGAAGTTTTACAAAAAGTAAAAGCAAATAAAGGATTTACTTCGGCTGCTAATTATAATGATTACAGCTCTTCAAAGCAACAAACTATAACAATTCGTGTTGCTTCAAGTAACTTTGAAAATTTGATGAAGGATTTGGGAAGTATTGGATATATTGAAAGTCAATCACAAAACTCACAAGATGTAAGTGAAGAATTTGTCGATATTCAAGCACGTTTGAAGACAAAAAGAGAAGTAGAAACTCGTTATACAGAAATTTTGAAAAATGCCAAAACGATTTCTGAAATTTTGGAAATTGAAGACAAATTGCGTGTTATTCGTGAAGAAATAGAAGCAAAGGAAGGACGTTTGCGCTACCTAAAAGACCAAGTTTCATTAAGTACAATCAATCTAACACTTACTCAAAAATTAGAAAATTATTCCAAACCACCAAAGCGTTCATTTTTTAGTCGTCTGTTTGAAAATATGGGAGAAGGTTGGAGTGACTTCTTGATGTTTGTGGTTGGAGTGATGCGCCTTTGGGTATTTTGGATTCTTTTAGCAGGAATTATTTTTGGAATTGTGAAATGGAGAAAAGCTAGAAAAAAATAATTGAAATTATTTTTAAATAGTATTAGTAAATGATTTGTATGATAATTGTATTTATCTTCATTCATCATATAAATCATACAGATCATTTACCAATCAGTTCAAGTATTTTTACAATCTAGCCGTTACTTTAGATTTATCAAATTTTCCTTTAATATCATAAATAACCGTTTTTTCATGTTTTAGATTTTCAAAATCTAGTGCTTCAAATTCTTTGTGAGAAACTGCCAAAACGATAGCGTCATAATTTCCAGTCGGTTCTTTTATCAAATCAAGATTGTATTCGTGTTTTACTTCGGCTGTATCTGCCCAAGGGTCATACACTTCCACATCTGCCTCAAAATCTTGAAATTCTCTAATGACATCAATCACTCTTGAGTTTCTAATATCAGGACAATTTTCTTTAAATGTAATTCCTAAAACTAAAATTCGTGCGCCTTTTACGCTGCTACTTCTCTGAATCATTAATTTTACTACTTTTGCAGCCACAAAAATCCCCATTGTGTCATTGATTCTTCTTCCTGCCAAAATTACCTCTGGATGATACCCCAAGCTTTCGGCTTTGTAAGTCAGATAATACGGATCAACGCCTATACAATGCCCACCAACTAACCCCGGTTTGAAGGGTAAAAAATTCCATTTTGTACCTGCTGCTTCCAACACTTCAAGCGTATCAATATCCATTTTATCAAAAATAAGAGCCAATTCATTGACAAAAGCAATATTCAAATCTCGCTGTGCATTTTCGATGACTTTTGAGGCTTCGGCTACTTTGATAGAAGAGGCAAGGTGCGTTCCTGCTGTAATAATTGAGCCATAAAGCGTATTGAGTTCTTGTGCAATTTTGGGCGTACTTCCACTCACTACTTTTTTGATTTTGGAAATTGTATGTTCTTTATCCCCTGGATTGATGCGCTCAGGTGAATAGCCACAAAAGAAATCTTGGTTAAATTTGAGTCCACTTTCTTTTTCTAAAATAGGAACACAATCTTCTTGCGTACAACCTGGATAAACTGTCGATTCATAGACAACAATATCTCCTTTTTTAAGTACTTTTCCTACCGTTTTTGAGGCTGCAAGAATAGGCTTTAAATCGGGTTTTTTGTATAAATCAACAGGCGTAGGAACGGTTACAATATAAATTGTAGCTTCTGTAAGTTTTTCGATACTGGCAGTAAAAGAAAGCTTTTTTGCTTCTTTTAGTCCTCCAGTATTTACTTCAAGTGTTCGGTCATATCCTTTTTTGAGTTCGTCTATGCGATTTTTGTTAATATCAAAACCGATTGTCGTATATTTTTTACCAAACTCAACAGCCAAAGGCAAACCTACATAACCCAAACCAATAATTGCTAATTTATATGTCATAGAAAGAAGACTTTGTTTTTTCTTGAATCAAAGAAGAAGAGAAAACTAATTTTAGTTGTTTTCAGTTCACAAAGTAGCTAATTTTTATTTACATAAAAAAATTAATAAAATTTATTCGTAATTATTTACAGAATTATTTATTTATCCATTTTGAGAGTTACGTAATTCATCTATTTGCTTCAATATTTCTTCTGCTTCGGCAGTTTTGAGGTCGCTGGCTTTTCTATCTGAACGAGATAATTTAAAGGCTTCTTCACTCATTTTTTTATAGGTTTCTGTCAGTTTATCAATTTTTGCTTGAATTGGGTCTTTTTTCTTGAATATGCCAAACATAGTTTTTTATTTATTGATGAATTATAAATTATTAGTTGTTAATGAATGGCTAACAGCTTGTTTGAGGTTTTGTTTTGCGTTTTCTGAATCATAAAAAAAGTCATCAACAAAATTATTTTGTTGATGACTTTGGGTGCATCTCAAGATGTCGCTTTATTAATTTTATAGTTGTAGGGAAATGGCAAGCCTTTTCCTTCCATACAGTTTTTTCCCAATTCAAAATGCTAGTTTAGGAAAAGGCAAGCCTTTTCCCTACTAAAAACGACATTTTGAGATGCGTCCATGACTTTTTTAGATAACACACTAAATTATGTTCTACATTTGGCATTTAGAAACGAAGTTCTACCAATTCCCAAAATTCTTTTACTTCGTCATTCTGAAAATTCCAATCATATTTCATAATATAATTATTTTTCAAAAACATAATTGCTTCTTTATGTGTCGCACAACGGTCAATTCCTGTAAGGGCATCTTCTAGCTCATCTTGATTATTTCCAAACAATTTTTTAGTAAAAAGAAATTTTTGATTGAGCGTAATGGGTT
>Ga0100379_10006219_pt1 | contig 10124 bp, 8 predicted proteins | sample CryGeymeta201503_FD_80418 | JGI IMG/M metagenome (GOLD analysis project Ga0100379, IMG submission 80418) | Groundwater microbial communities from Crystal Geyser aquifers in Utah, USA - Crystal Geyser metaG 2015-03 | ecosystem: Environmental > Aquatic > Deep subsurface > Groundwater | place: USA... | reverse complement strand
GTATCCCATTTTGTTGAATTGTTTTTCAATTACTATTACGCCTTTAGGACATGACATCACACAGTATTTACAGCCCTTGCACAGTTCTTTGTCTATTGCTATTCTCCCTCTCATGCGCTCCTTCCGCCTTAGGCGGACCTTTCAAGCAGTTCTCCTGCGTGTTTTAAAGATACGTCTGTTATCTTGCCGCTTAACATACGCGCTATTTCAGTCCTGCGTTCATCAGAAGTTAGTTCCTTTATTTTTACGTAAGTGCCGCCTTCTTTCTGATATTTTTCTGTCATTATGTGGAAGTCCGCCGCTGATGCTATCTGAGGGAGGTGAGTTATACATATAACCTGATGGGTCTTTGAAAGCCTTTTTAATTTTATGCCTACACTTTCAGCCGTTCTTCCTCCTACCCCGGCGTCAATCTCGTCAAATATCAGCACAGGAATCTTGTCAACATCGGCAAGAATATTCTTTAGCGCAAGCATTATCCTTGATAGCTCTCCGCCTGAGGCAACCTTTGACAGCGGCTTAAGCGGTTCTCCGGGGTTTGCTGAAAAAAGTAATTCAATTGTGTCAATGCCGGTGGAAGACAGCGGAGACGGCCTGACGTCAACCCTGAATCCCGCCTTTTCAAATGCGAGCTCCTTTAATATTTTCTCTACCGCCTTGCTTATTTCTTTTGCCGTCTGTTTTCTTTTTTCTGACAGGCCGGAGGCTTCATTCATGAGTCTTCCTTCTTTTTCTTTGAGCTGCCCTTCAAACAGAGCAATTTTCTCGTCCGAATATTTGAGGGTTGAAAGTTCTTTTTCCGCCTCGTCCCTGTATCGGATTGTTGAGTCAATGCTGTCTCCGTATTTTTTCTCAAGTTTTTTAATGGTTTCAAGCCTTTCCTCTATGGTCTCAAGCCGCCTCGGGTCCAGGTCATATTTTTCCTTGAATCCTCTCAATGAGACGGCTCCGTCTTCAAGCAGAGGTCTTGCCGACTCAAGAAGGTTAAGGGTCTCACTGATGCTCTGGTCTATTGCAGCCATCTCCCGGAGTTTTGAGATGACCGATGAGAGTTTCTCTGCGCATGCCCCTTCCGAGGCGTAGAGCATTGTATATGCCGTTTCTACAAGTTCGTTCAGTTTATTAAGGTTTGAAAGGATGCCCCGCTCTTCTTCCAGCGCTTCTTTTTCTCCTTTTTTAAGCGAAGCGGCGTCTATCTCATTTATCTGGAAGCTCAGAATGTCAATCCTCCGCATCCTTTCCTTCACGTCTATCTTTAGTTCGCTGAGTTCTTTTTTTAGCGAGTGAACTTCATGAAACATTGCCTCAACCTCTGCCCTTTTGTCATGGAGTTTACCGTAAAAATCCAGAAGGGTTCGCTGGTTGTCCGTTGAAAGAAGGCTCTGGTGTTCATGCTGTCCATGCATGTCAACGAGAGTTTTGCCTATTGCGGACAGGCTCTGTATGTTAACAATAGAGTCGTTTATATAGGCCCTGTTCTTCCCGGCGGATGAGATGTTTCGTCTTATTATTATCCCATCTTCAGAGCTGGCAATCCCCATTTCATTTAGCAGGGGATGCTCCGATATCTCAAAGAATGCCTCAACAGAGGCCTCATCCTTCCCGCTTTTAATCATCCCGGCCTGCGCCCTTTCTCCAAGCGCCAGGCCGAGGGCGTCAACAATGATTGACTTCCCCGCTCCGGTCTCTCCCGTCAAGACATTCAGCCCTGATTCAAATCTTATTCTGAGGTCGTCAATTATTGCAAGGTTTTTTATTCTGAGTTCTTTAAGCATTGTTCCAAAAATGTGCCAGCGTCAGTTTTCAGTGTTCGCTGCTGACACAGTTCACTGTATATGCCCTGTTTCACTTTTTAAGAATCTTTCTGAGTTCCCTGGCATTCTGCGGAGCATAACCATGCGCTGTGTTATTGAAATACAGAAAGACGTCTTTGCCCTCTTTCAGAAATTTGTTTATTGCCTTGCCCTCTGCTTTCAACTGCTCGGTTGTATAGCAAGAGACGCATTTCCCGTCAACGCCGTGTCTCCTGATATATACGAAATCAGCGGTAGTCGGCGCTTCACACAAAAAGTCAGGCCAGTCCGCGAGGCACAGCGCAGTATTGTTTTTCCCCAGCAGCGACATGATAGTTTTGTTTATCCAGCTTTTATCCCTGAATTCAAAGGCATTTCTTACCTTATATTGGCTCAGCGCCTCAAGAAAATCTTTAAGTTTGCCGACATCCGCCTTAAATTCAGACGGGAACTGCCAGAGGACAACCCCTAATTTTTCTCCTAATGCGGTTATCCTTGAAAGGAATACATCCAGAGGTTCGGCAGGTGATTTTAATTTTTTGACATGGGTTATAAACCGGCTTCCCTTAAGTGAGATTACAAAGTCTTTTGGCGTCTCGCTGTGCCACTTTGAAAAGGTTTCTTTTTCAGGGACGCCGTAAAAAGCGATGTCAAGCTCAACGGTTGCGAATTTTTTATAATAGTATTCAAGCCAGTGTCTTCTGGAGAGGCCTTCAGGGTAAAATGTCTCCTGCCAGTCATCAAACATAAATCCGCTGCACCCTATCTTCACGCAAGGCATAGAACATTGTATCATATAACTGCCTTGTATTGAAAGGTTTTTTGCTCTCTTGAGAGTGTAAAACAGAGGAGCCAGCGCAGATTTTAGGGATTTGCCGCGAAGACTTTTATGGAAAATTAGATGCAGGTGGTTTTATAATAGACGGCAGACAAGAGCGTTATAGCGTTCAGCGTTGAGCGTTATAGCGATAAGAAAAAATAAACGCAATAACTCTATAACGCAATAACGTTATCAGGAGGATTTTATGGCTGACATAAAGAGAATAGGAATTATCACAAGCGGCGGAGACTGCGGAGGCTTAAACGCAGTTATCAAGAGCGCCGCGCGGGAGGCATACGCGCATGGCATTGAAACAGTAGTTATCCCGAACGGTTATGCGGGACTTTATAATCTTGTGGACCTTGAAAATGTTGTAGTTCTAAATGCGGAGAGGGTAAGCCGCATTGAGGCGTCTCTTGCCGGTTCAGAGGCGGGACATTCAAGGGTAAAGATAAGCAAGATAAAAGACCCGAATACTTATGAGAGGATTAAGACCGGGCTTAAAAAATTCAGGATAGACGCCCTGATTATAAGTGGAGGCGACGATACGGGAAGCGTTGTTATTGACCTTACCTCTCACGGCATCCCGTGTGTTCATGTGCCGAAGACCATGGACCTGGACCTTCAACCTTACAGCGTCGGAGGAGATTCCGCAGTAAACAGGATTGCCCTTTTCACCAGGGACATAAAGACCACGGGGCTGAGCCACAACCGAATCATTGTGATGGAAGTTTTCGGCAGATACGTAGGACACACCGCCCTGCGCGGCGGCATGGGAGCAGAGGCTGACTGCATTCTTCTTCCTGAGATTCCGGTTGATTTTGATGTTGTATATGGGCACATGAAGACCACATACTTTGCGCGGGTGGAAAGAAGCGACGTTAAGGCTGGCACATACATAATTGTGACAGCGGAAGGCATCAAGACCGCAAGAGGCGAACTCCTGTATGACGAATCCGCCGGGGTTGACGCCTTTGGCCACAGGAAACTTGCCGGGGCTGCTAAATATGTAAAACAGCAGATTGAAAAGAGACTGAAGACAGACCCTGACGTTAAAGAGTTTATGAAGAGGGCCGGGATGTATGCGCCGGGCGTTTATGAGATACCGGAAGTCAGAGAGGTAACGCCGGGACACCTGGTGCGCTCGGGTCCTTCGTCTGCCTACGACGTTAATTTCGGACAGAGGGCAGGCGCGGCGTCAGTCCTGCTTTTGCTTGAAGGCAAGATAGGCAATACAGTGGTTGATGTGGAGGGGAATAAGATATGCTATATCCCTACATCAGAGGCTATAAAGAGGAGGGGTGTGGATATAAGTGAGATAGCGCTGTTTGAAAGCCTCGGCGCCTGCTTTGGGAGAAAGCCTCAGAAATTTGAATATGAGCTTGTGGAAGTGAAAGGAATACCCAAAAGACATCTGTAGCATTAGAGCAGCAGAACAGTAGCACAGTAGAGCAGTAGTTTTCATCCTTCTGCGCTTCTGCTCTTCTGCGCTATTGCTCTTTATCAGTTCTTGACAAGCAGGGCAGTCGGGTGGTTTAATTGTCTATGGCGCCCTATCCCGAATGTTTGATGGAAGAAGAAAAGTCTTCTATCCTCATTGTGGATGACCTCCAGATTCATCTGGAACTGATGGAGGCTATCTTTGAGAAAGAAGGCTGCCGTGTTGTGACCGCGCATAACGCCGATGAAGCGCTCCGGCTCCTTGAAAAGTCCTCATCTGACATGGCTATCCTGGACGTGATGATGCCGGGCATGAACGGTTATGAACTTTGCAGAAGGCTGAAAGAGAAGAGCGGGGCCAGATTCTTTCCTGTAATCCTTGTAACCTCACTGTCAGAGCTGGAAGACAAAATCGCCGGTATTGAGGCCGGCGCTGACGACTTTATAACCAAACCTTTTAAATCTATTGAACTTACTACGAAAGTCCGTTCACTTCTAAAATTTAAAAAGCTTCAGGAAGAGCTGGACCATTCAGAGAGCATAATCATTACGCTGGCAATCGCCCTGGAGTCAAAAGACCCTTATACAAAAGGACATTCGGAAAGAGTGGGGAATCTTTCAGCGGAATTTGCCTCCATTATAGGTTTTCAGGAAAAAGAGCAGAATCTCATCAGGAAGGCAGGCATCCTTCATGATATAGGCAAGATAGGCGTAGAAGATTCTATCCTTCATAAAAGAAATATTCTCACAAAAGAAGAATTGCATATTGTAGAACAGCACACAATTATAGGAGAAAAAATATGCAGGCCGCTTCATTCGCTCAGCGTAATACTGCCGGTTATAAGACATCATCATGAGAGGTGGGACGGCGCGGGATTCCCTGACGGGCTTAAGGGCGAGCAGATACCGGTTATGGCAAGGATTCTTTCAATTGTGGATACTTTTGACGCAATGGCGTCAGAAAGGCCCTACAGAAGGCCCATTTCTATAGAGAAGGCGCTTAAGAAAATGGAAGAAGAAAAAAACTTCGGGCAGTGGGACCCCGTGCTCCTGGAAAGGTTTGTAGAGATGATGATGGGAAAATCTTGATACAGGATACAGGATGCAAGATGCAAAATACAACCCCCCTCTATCCCCCCTTAGCAAGGGGGGAATTAAAGGGGGGTATCATGAATCATGCATCAGATTTCAATTGGTGTTTGGTTATTTGATTATGGGAGGTCTTAAGAAATGATTAAGGTCGCCATAGTAGGCGCAGGAAAAGGCGGAAGCTATCTTCTTGAAGTATTTCATATTAACGGCGAGGTGAAGGTAGTAGGCATAACCGATAAAGACAACAAAGCCCCGGGACTTAACCTGGCAAAAGAATGGGGCGTCTTTATTGCCGAGGACGTGAGAGCCCTCTTCAGCCAGAGCCCGGAGATTGTAATAAATTCAACCGGCGAGCCAAAGGTCAGCGAATTCATCAAACAGACCGCTCCTTATCCTGTAGAGATTATTGAAGGCACAAGCGCAAGGTTCCTATGGGACATTGTAAGGAGGCAGCAGCTTGCAAAGAACGATATGGGCGTTCTCTATCAGAACGGCATCACTATTACGAAGGCCAGAAATCTTGAGGAGGTTTTAAACAAAGTATTAAAGTCTGCCATGAAACTCACGGAGGCGCCTGCCGGCAGCATTGCCTTTGTTGACGGCGATGAAATGGTTATGGCTGCGCATAGGGGATTGAGCCGTGAGTTCTTTAAAGAGCAGCGCTGGAAGCCGAGAAAGGAGGGCCTGACGTCCCGCATACTCAGTCATAAAGAACCGCTTGAGTTTCAGGACACGGAGAAAGAGCCGCTGTTTAAGGGCACAAAGATATTACAGGGAGGAATAAAGTCGCTTCTGGCGTCTCCGCTTCTTCTCGACGGCGGCATTGTCGGGATTCTCTATCTGGACGATTTCAAGGAGAGGGAATTTACTGAGAGGCATAAAAATCTCATAAAGATTTTCTCTTCTTTTGCCGCGCAGGCCATAGAGAGATTCAAACTCTTCCATGACCTTGAAGAATCACTCGGTTATCTTCAGGGAGTGTTTGATGATTCACAGGATATGATTGCCACGACTGACAACAGGGGGAGGATTGTTAAATTCTCAAAAGGCGGGGAGAGGATTCTGGGCTACAGGGCGGATGAGGTTATAGGCAGGGACGCGGCCGGGTTTTATGTGGATAAGGAAGAAAGAGAAAAGATTCTTGAGACGCTGAAAGAAGAAGGGGCGGTATATAATTACGAAACAAAACTTCTGAAAAAAGACGGCGCTCAGGTGGATATAAGCCTTACTATCTCCCGTCTCAGGGATAAAACCGGCCATATCATAGGCACAGTCGGCATCAGCAAGGACATTACCGAAGAAAAGCAGTTAAGAGAAAAGCTTGAAGATAAAAACAAGGAGCTTGAAGAATTGACTCAGAGCCTTGAAGAAAAGGTGCTTGAAAGGACCAGGGAACTTGAAAGGATAAACAGAGAACTAAGAAGGGCAGATGAGATAAAAGGGCGGTTTATAGCAAACATGAGCCATGAACTGCGGACCCCGCTTCATTCTATAGTCGGATTCTCAGAAGTCCTCCTTGACAGAACCTTCGGCGATATAAATGAAAAGCAGCAAAGGCATATAACGAACATACTCACTTCTGGCAAACATCTCCTGCACCTCGTAAATAACATATTAGACCTCGCTAAGATAGAGGCAGGCAGGATAGAGCTTTCATATGAGACGTTCTCTTTGAAGGCTGTTATAGATGAGGTGCTTGTAGTTGTCAAATATCTTGCGGATAAAAAACTTATAGAACTAAAAACGGATATAAGCCCTGAAGTTTCCAATTTTACTGCGGATAAGGTCAAGTTCAAGCAGATTCTCTACAATCTCTTGTCTAACGCAATTAAATTTACGCCGGAATCAGGCAAGGTAGGAATAAGAGCGGAAAAATTAATAAATAAAGACTTATTTCCCTGTGCTGTTAAGGGACAGGAGTTTTTGAAACTCTCAGTCTGGGACACCGGCGTCGGCATCAGAGCCAAAGACAAAGAAAGGGTGTTTGATGAATTTGAACAGCTGGACCCGTCAAAATCAACTGAGGGCACAGGTCTCGGCCTGTCTTTAACAAAAAAGCTTGTGGACCTGCACGGCGGATATATAGAGGTGGAGAGCCCCGAGCATATCGGGGGCCGGGGAAGCGCATTTAATGTGTATATGCCGGTAGTTATGCCTGAAAGCCGTATAGAAGAAAGACAGCCCTTGTCCGAAGCTGCCCCTATTGCTGCGCAGGCAGGAGAGACCTCGCCGCTGGTTCTTATTGTAGAGGATGATATCCCGACTTCAGAGCTGCTGTCCATCCATCTTACTCAGGCCGGCTACAGGGTGGCCCAGGCCTATGACGGTGTTGAGGCAATATCCCGGGCCAAGGCATTGAGGCCCTTTGTCATAACCCTGGATATAATGCTCCCCAAAAAAGACGGATGGGAAGTGCTGCAGTCTCTTAAGGCAGATACAGACACAAGCGATATTCCGGTAATTATCCATTCAATAATTGACAATAAGGAACTCGGTTTTGCTCTCGGAGCTGCAGATTATCTTGTAAAACCTGTGGATAAGGCGGCCCTGCTGAGCAGGCTTGAAGAACTCTCTTTAGCAGTAAAAAAGAGGCGCGGTCCCGTCGCCATCCTCACTATTACGTCTGATGCAGATATTCAAAAACACCTTCACAGCATACTTGGAGGCGAAGGATTTCTGGTGCATTCGGCAGCTAATTCTCAGGAGGGGGTTAATCTTGCGCTGGCAACCAACCCTAATGTTGCGATTATAGACCTGAATATTCCCGAAGGCGGTTTTAATCTCATCAAGAGTTTTAAAGAAAATCCTGCCACAAAAATGATGCCTATCTTTGCCCTAACCTCGGGGCCGCTTTCGGAGGATGAACGCCTCCAGATGACAGGGCAGGTAGAAAGGGTGCTGAAAAAAGATGCGCTTAATTCAAGGGCGCTTGTAACACATCTGAGAGACCTGGAGGTCTTACATCCCCAAAGGGCTGGGCTTATTGATGACATAACAGGCATCTTCAATCACAGATATTTTCAAATCAGGCTGGCGCAGGAGACTAACAGGGCCAGGAGGTATAACATTCCTCTTGTGCTCGCCATATTGGATATGGACCACTTCAGCCATTATGTGGATAGGCATGGAGAATACTACGGCAACCTTGCCTTGCGGAAGGTTGCGGAGCTTCTCAGAAAAAATATCAGGGGCGCTGATGTTGTTGTAAGATACGGCGGCGGCGCCTTTGCCGTGATGCTTACGAACACATTCCTCTCTTCAGGCGTTACTCTATGCAAAAGGTCTCTCTCCACAATTCATGATTACCCGTTTCTTAAAGAGGAGAGCCAGCCTAACGGCAGGCTCACTGCAAGCATAGGCGTATTGGAATTTAAGGGGCAGTCCGCCGAGGAGTTAGTCCGGTCTGCAGAGAAGGCGCTTTTACTTGCTGTTGAGAAAGGCAGAAACAGGGTAGAGGCAGTCTCCTGATTAAAACTGGGGATTAATACAAACGCAGTAAACAAAGTGTCATTGCGAGGAGTCCCGAGCAGCTCGGGACGACGAAGCAATCTCGTAGTTATAAGAGCGATTGCCACGCTCCCGTTGGTCGCTCGCAATGACAATGTAAAACTATAATGCGTTTGTATTAGTTTACATGAATACCCTGAACAGCAGAAGTGTTACGCCTGCTCCCATAAGGCTTCCGAGAATTACCTCCCACCACGTGTGAACCTTTGTTGCAACCCTGCTCTGAGCGATTATTACAGCGAGAATAAAAGACAGCAGGGAGGCGGTAAAGTTCTCTGCTATGAATGTTACGGCTGTCCATGCCGAGAATGCGAGCGCGGCATGGCCGCTCGGCATCCCGCCGCGCAGCGGCTGCCCTTTTCCGAAATACGCCTTTGTTATTACAACCAGGATAACGACCATTACAAATGAGATAACGGTAATCTCTTCTCTTGAGTGTTTTGCGATGTAGAGCCCCTTATGGAAAACATTACGGATGTAAGGGGATAAGACTATATATCCGACAACTGCCGCCCCGAATGCAGTTACGAATACCCCTCCTGCCGCTATGTCTTTTGCTATGCGCGCCTTTTCGCTGCGGTTAGGCGATACAATATCAACTATTGCCTCTATGGAGGTATTAAACATCTCTGAAAGAAGCACCGCTATTACAGAGAGAGCGATTAGCATAAACTCTATCCGTGAAACGCCGAGGATATAACTTACAAGAAGAACGGCGGCCGCGCTGTAAAAATGATACCTCAGATGCCTCTGCGTTCTGGCAGCATGAAGTATCCCTTCTATTGCAAAATTAGCGCTCTTTATCCAGTTTCTTAAAGGCATATCATATCTCCAGTTTTTATATTCTATAAGATTGTCCTATTAATATCCAAGTCCACCCCCGGCCAAGTCTGGGACTCCGATTTGTTTCTTCACAATATTGTCTTCTAAAGTATATAATAGGTAAATCCAATTTTGATTATGGGAGGTTTTTATGAAGATATTAGAAGGCGAACTTCAGGCAAAGGGATTAAAGTTTGCGGTAGTAGTAAGCAGGTTCAATGACTTCATCACGAGCAAACTCCTTGACGGGGCTAAGGATGCGCTCTTGAGGCATGGAGCAAAGGAAGAAGATATAGATATTGCAAGGGTGCCCGGTTCATTTGAGATTCCTCTTATTGCAAAAAAGCTTGCAGCAAAAGGCGCATATAATGCGGTAATATGCCTCGGCACGGTCATCAGGGGCGCAACCCCTCACTTTGAGTATGTTGCGGCTGAGGTGGCAAAGGGCGTTGCAGCGGCGTCAATGGAGACAGGAGTTCCGATTGCATTCGGAGTCATCACATCCGATACAATAGAACAGGCGGTTGAAAGGGCTGGGACAAAGAGCGGGAACAAGGGCTGGGATGCGGCAATAGCAGCCATAGAAATGGCGCAGCTGCTTAAAAAACTATAAAGGATGGTGAATCGCGAAGAAGGTGAATCGGTGAATC
>Ga0100379_10006213_pt1 | contig 10130 bp, 7 predicted proteins | sample CryGeymeta201503_FD_80418 | JGI IMG/M metagenome (GOLD analysis project Ga0100379, IMG submission 80418) | Groundwater microbial communities from Crystal Geyser aquifers in Utah, USA - Crystal Geyser metaG 2015-03 | ecosystem: Environmental > Aquatic > Deep subsurface > Groundwater | place: USA... | reverse complement strand
TTTAAATTGAATTCTGTTTTTGCCTTCGACTGACCTTTTTGTTGGATCTATTTTTACATCAAGATTATAATAAGTAACATCAAAACAAGTTCTTATTGGAGTTAACATTCCTCTTAGTGTATCTTGCCTTGTGTGTTTATCCCAAGTAAAATTTAATGCCTGTTGGGAAAACAAAGGTAACGAAACAAAGCATATAATAATAGGAAATAGTATAATGTTAAATTTTGAATTCATTTATATACCTTTTCAAAAAATTAATATTTGAAGATATTTATAAACAAAGCTAAATGATATAATTTGAATTTACAATCAAATATACACTTATGAATAATTTTTATCCTTGACAAACTGTTTGTTTTTTTTTAATTTTGCTTTCAAAATTAATATGGGATTTCAATAATGGGGTTAACATATTTTAAGATCTACATTCCTTCAATCTTACTTACTTATATTATTTACAATAATTACTACATCGTTAGAACAAATAAAACTTGTCTTTTCGGACACAAATAACTATCACATTAATTAAATCTTTTGGGGGTTCAGATGAAGAAACTAATAAATCAATTTTGGACAGTTCTATCAGCAACTATATTTGTTGCTGTTCTTATCTCTTTCTCAGGGTGTACTAACTAATCAAAATCCAATTCAACCAGATTCAGTATATCTGAATAATACTACTAAAACATTGGTTAAACAAAATATAATAGGCGTAGAGAATAATTTGCGTGAAGTTGCCAAAAGTTTGGCCGTAGTCTTAAGAGAGAAGAAAGTTTTAAAAATGTTAAAAAAAGAATTGGGTAAAAAATTTGACGGTGAGCCGGAAGTTCTTTACAAACATATCTATAATAAAACTCTCCTTGATAATGCAACATTAGAAAATGAATTATTCTCTAAAAGCAATAAAAATATTGATATTAAAAATATAATTACCGAATTAGATGAAGTAATGAATTTAAATATATTTATGCCAAATTATGATAAATGGGATGGGGATAAAGTACCACTTGTTACTTATTACCCTTATTCAAAAAATGAATCTGATATTAAAGAAGTACAAGCATTTGACAGTGACGGAAATGAAGTTATGATCTCTAAAGAAAATGCTGTTAATTATAATTACATCGTTTTAGGGGCAAATGAAAGAACTGATAGAAATGGTAATTACAAATATCAAAAATATCAAAAGTCACTTCCACCAAGTGATGACGAAGGTGGCGGAGGAGGTGCTGGTGGTGGAGGTAGTGTTCCCGGTGATTATTACAAAGTAATTTTACACCAATGGCAAATTAATTATGATTGGGATCCCGGTTGGCTTTTAGGTTCAATGGAACTGTATATAAAACTTAAGATTAAAGATACTATTACTGGACAAATTCTCACTCATAGTGATTTTTGGATGATTGATGATTCTTATGGTGTTTGGGATCCTAAAATATATGACATAACTCTATATACAAGATTTAATAACTCTGATTTTTCAGTGTACTTTGAAATATGGGAAGATGATGGATGGTTCTCTTTTGATGACGACTCAATAGCTAATGGTATATGGGAATCTGTAAATAAATGGAATGGTACATATTGGGAATATGTTGGCTATAATATGTCAGATATTGGTTGGAATCTTTGGAATCTCAGGCTAACTGAGACTTATATTGTAGAAACACCAAGTAGTTCTACACCTAATACTGACTATGTATGGTTAGATTTTATAAAAAATACTTATTGATTAAATAGATATAAAAAAAATAATATGAATTATTTAAATTAATTTAAAAGCTAATATTTATTGTTTGTATCTGAAAAATAAGTTACTTAAAAATTGAAAGTATTCATGATACTTTTTTTATAGCAAGTGAAAAATTATAGGAGATTATAATGAAAAAATATGTTTTTGTTGTTTTAACACTTTTTGCAATTCCAACATTATTAGCACAAAGTAATGAAAACAGACTATTTAGTTATATAGGAATTTCATCAACAGATTTTTCAGGAAATTTCTCGGGTAACTGGTCAACCGGTACAAATTTAGGGTTAGGTATTGAATTAAATATAAATGAACATTTATCATTTTTAACTTATTTAGAATACAGTTATTTAACTTTAAATGAAAATAATCTTATCAATAATTTAGGTTTTAATAATTCAAATGTAAGAATAGTTGGGGCTTCTCTCCATAAATTTAATATTTACGGTAATATTAAATATAATATTCCAGTTTCTAAAATGATCACCCCATACATTATAGCAGGTTTGGGTTATTTTGTCATGGGTAATGATGATTCAAGAGTGATGGATAGTATTGGTAATGTTACAAAGCTATTTAATGTTAATGAATATGCTTTCTCATCAAATTTTGGTGCAGGCATTGACATCGATTTCGGTTCAAAAATCGGTATGTTTATGGATGTACAATACTTAATTGGTTTTACTGAAAACAAAATAACAAGTATTCCTTTTAGGATAGGTATAAATTATAAATTATAGTTGTAATTTTTTAATCTTTTTTTAATGAAGCTAAAAATGATGTATTAAGCTCCTTTATTAATTTATTTCCCGTATATACACTAATTTTAATAGGAGTATTAATTTTATTTATTTCATCTTTGGGTATTATTACAAGTAATTTTGAATCATAGTTTTCCTGTGGTTCCAGATCTTTTTTACTGCCTATAATTTTAACAGATCCTTTTATATTTACTAATTTAACACTAAAAGGTAAAGTTTTAAAGGTTTTATTTACAATATTCAAATCATAAATATTGCTGACCATATTATTATCTTGTTCTTGGAACATAAACCCCGGAGTTCTTAAAATATTTATGCTGTAATCTGTCCTTGCTGATAAAAGATAACCAAGTACTGAAATAAGTAAAACTAAAAGCAAAGTATAGCTTTTCATTCTTGCCGTAAATTTAAATCCCTTATTTTCTTCTACACCGTTTATTGAATCGTATTTAATTAATCCTTTAGGTTTATTTATTTTTACCATAACATAATCACAGGCATCAATACAAGCAGTACAGTTTACACACTCAAGTTGAATTCCGTTTCTTATATCTATTCCGGTAGGGCATACATCCACACAAAGATGACAATCAATGCAATCACCTTTATCTGTTTGTTTTTCTTCCTTTTTAATTTTTCCTCTTGGTTCTCCTCGTTTATTATCATAAGTAATAACAATTGAATCTCTATCCAATAGAACGCCCTGTAATCTTCCGTAAGGACAAACCATTGTGCAAACCTGCTCTCTGAAAGATGCAAATACCCAATAAAAAACTCCCGAAAATGCAATTATTCCAATTAGACCTTTTATATGTTCTGATGGTGGGTCTGAGATTATTTTAATCAGCTCATCTATTCCAATAATGTAGGATAAGAAAATATTAGATATTAAAAATGCGGTTGCATAAAATATTGTATACTTAGAAAATTTTTTTAAAATTTTATTTACATTCCAACTCTGCAGGTTCAAAATCTTTTGCTGCTTTGCACTGCCTTCTATCCAGTATTCAATTTTTCTGAATACCATTTCCATAAAAATAGTTTGCGGGCAGGCCCATCCGCAAAATATTCTGCCAAACACAACCGTGAACAAAATAATAAAAACAATAATGGTTATCATTGCAAGAACAAATAAATGAAAATCGTGAGGCCCAAATGGAATGACAAACAAAATAAAATTTCTATTTAAAAAATTAAACAGAATAATTGGATGTCCCTTTATTTTTATAAAGGGAGTGATAAATAAAATAAGCAATAAGAAAAAACTTACATAGTTTCGTGCAGTATAAAACTTACCTGAGGGTTTTTTTGGGTATATCCAATTTCTTTCCCCCTTTTCATTTATAGTAGATAGTGAATCTCTAAAATCCTCATGCCTAGATTTATCATTACTCACCGCTGTATTTTTCCCCTTGTGGTGGTTTTGGATTTACGGGATTTGTACCATATAATGAAATTATATAACTGCTGACTTCCTGTATTTGTTTAGGATTGAGTTGTGATTTCCAGCTTATCATCCCTTTCTCAGGTACTCCGTTTGTAATTGTTCTAAATATGTTTTTTATACCGTTGCCGTGTATCCAGTAATCATCAGTTAAATTAGGTCCAACCAACCCCCCTGCATCCGGTCTATGACAGGCGACACAATTGATTGTAAATATTTCTTTACCATTATTTAGTGAAGCTAAATCATTTAAAACTGTTACAGAGTTCTCATCTAATAAACTTCCGGTTTTCAATAATTCTTCTTTTTGTAAAGTAGCTGTTTGTATTTCAATATTGTATTCTTGTATTTGTGAAGGACTAGATTCAAATATCTCATAATCAAAGAAATATATTATAGAAAAAATAATTGTTGCAATAAATAAATAATTAAACCAGGGTGGTATCCTGTTGTTAAGTTCTCTTATACCGTCATATTCGTGATCTAATAATATATCAGATTCTTTTTCAATTGGAGTTGGACGAGTTAAGATCTGATTTAGTTTTTGTAAATATTTATTAGGGGCTTTTACTGTTTTCAGTAAAAAATCTTCTTCTTCAACAGAAACTTCTTTCATCCCGAAAACAAATAATAAAGCAAAAACTACAGCAACCAAAAGAACAAATAAAAAAATTATAAAATTATAATAACCTTCTCCAATTTCACCACTTTCAGTTACACCCTGTGCAAAAACTGAAATAAATACAGGGCTAAGTATAAAGAATATTAAACCGAACAATAATTTCTTTGAAAAATATTTAATTAATTTCATTTCTGTCCTCAACATAATTTTCATTTATAATTTTATTGGATGTTAAATTATTTCCGCTTTGTAAGTCTAAAGGAAGATTACTCATTTTATCAATATATTTTTTATCAACCTTTACTACCCATACTATCATTATTACAAAAAAGATAAAAAATACCAAAAGAGAAAACAGAGGATAAATTCCAATTCCTTCAATTGTTTTTAAATAATTGCTGAACATATCTTCTCCCTATTTTCCAATTACATTTTTAACTTTAATATCAGTACCCATTCTTTGCAGATACGCAATTAATGCAATAATTTCTTTTTCACTTGAAGTTGCAATTCCGTTTTCATTTAAATTTTTTGCAATTTCATCTGCTTGTTTCTTCAAATCTTTATTTGCAATATTTTCATAACCATCAGGATATGGAACTCCCAAACTCCTCATAACTTCTATTTTTTTTGGGGTTGTGGAAATATCCAGCTTCTGACTTAAAAGCAATGGATAATGCGGCATGATAGAGCCGGGCGACATAGATGTCGGATCTTCCATATGCATATAATGCCAAATATTTGGATATTTATCTCCAATTCTTTGCAAGTCAGGTCCAGTTCTTTTTGAACCCCATAGGAAAGGATGGTCATAAACAAATTCACCGGCTTTTGAATATTCACCATATCTCTCAGTTTCAGACCTGAACGGTCTTATCATTTGTGAGTGGCATCCAACACAACCTTCTCTTATGTAAATATCCCTGCCCTGTAATTCTAATGGTGAATATGGTTTAACATTTGCAATTGTAGGTATATTTGATTTAACTAAAAATGTTGGGATAAATTCAACTAAAGTACCAACTAAAATAGCTGCTGTTGCCAGGGTTAAAAATAATATTGGTTTGCTTTCCAAAAAACGATGCCTGATTCCTTTTTTGAAACGATCTTTTGTTCTTATCATTGCTGAAGCTTCTGTTTCTTCACTTGAAACAAATTTACCGGCTTTGGCAGTTTTTACTAAATTATAAACCATAATTATTGAACCTGATAAATAAAGCAATCCGCCAAATGCTCTAATTATATACATTGGAATAATTTGTAAAGTGGTCTCTAAAAAATTTGGATATTGTAATACACCAAGATCTGTAAATTCTTTCCACATCAAAGATTGAGCAATACCAGACCAATACATTGCTGAAGCATAAAATACAATCCCCAAAGTACCTATCCAGAAATGTACATTGGCAAGTTTTTTAGAGAATAACTCAGTTTTGTAAAGTTTAGGTATTAACCAGTATAAAACACCAAATGTTAAAAATCCATTCCAAGCCAAACCGCCTATGTGAACATGTGCAATTATCCAGTCAGTGTAATGAGCTATAGCATTTACATTTTTTAACGCCATCATCGGTCCTTCAAAAGTAGACATGCCATAAGCGGTAACAGCAACAACCATAAACTTGAGCACCGGTTCTTCTCTTACTTTATCCCAGGCACCGCGCAAAGTTAAAAGTCCGTTTAGCATACCGCCCCAGGATGGTGCAATAAGCATAACTGAAAAAATAACACCCAAAGTCTGTGCCCAATCAGGTAATGCGGTATAAAGCAAATGATGTGGACCAGCCCAGATATAAATAAAGATCAATGCCCAAAAATGAAGGATAGATAATTTGTAAGAGTAAATTGGTCTGTTAGCTGCTTTGGGTAAGAAATAATACATCAAACCCAAATAAGGTGTTGTAAGAAAAAATGCTACTGCATTGTGACCGTACCACCATTGCACAAGCGCATCCTGTACACCGGCATAAATCGGATAACTTTTTAAAAAACTAACCGGAACTTCAATTGAATTTACAATATGAAGAACAGCAACAGTTACCCAGGTTGCTATAAAAAACCAAATAGCAACATAAAGATGTTGTTCTCTTCTTTTTAATATCGTACCAAACATATTAATACCGAATATAACCCAAACCAAAGTAATACCTAAATCTATAGGCCATTCTAATTCAGCATATTCTTTACTTGTAGTAAAACCCATCACTAGTGTAATTGCAGCAGCAACAATAATTAATTGCCAACCCCAAAAATGTATTTTGCTAAGTTTGTCACTGAACATTCTAGCCTTACATAATCTTTGAAGCGAATAGTAAAGCCCCATAAAAATTGCATTGCCGACAAAGGCAAATATTACAGCATTAGTATGCAAAGGCCGTAATCGTCCAAATGTTGTGTACTGCAGGTTTAAATTTAGTGCCGGGTAAAAAAGTTGGGATGCGATAATTAATCCTACCAGCATTCCAACAATTCCCCAAAGCATTGTGGCAAAACCAAAATTTCTAACTATTTTATTATCATAACTGAATCTTTCCAGTTCCATAGATTATCCTCCAAGCTATGAGTCTGTTTTTTTAATGATATTTTTTTTACGCTTTTTATTTTCAAATAAAATACGGATAGAAGGAGTGTGTGTATCTTCAAATTGACCGCTTTTAACTGCCCAGATAAATGCAGTTAAAAACCCACCTGCAATAAGCAGACTTAATGCAATTAATATTACAATGACAGAAATTTTAAGCCTCTTTTTTTAGCTAATAAATTTGTAGAAATTGTTGCAAACAAAACTACAGAAATTGAACTAATTGGCATAAGAACCGCTGCTATTAAAGGTGACAAAAGACCCTGAACAGCAAACCCCAAACCGACAACATTATAAAGAAATGAAATTATAAAACTTAATATAATAATCTTATTACTTGTCTTCGAAAATTTAATAAATTTTGAAAGCTCAGACAAAACATTTGCATTTAATAGTCCGTCACAGGCCGGAAAGAAATTGGTGGTTTTTTCAGATACCGAGACACCAACATCGCTTTGTTTTAAAGCTCCTGAGTCATTTAGACCATCACCAACCATTAAAACTTTTTTTCCTTTTTTTTGTAAAGTTTTTATAAAATCTAATTTTTGTTGCTGACTTTGGTTGAACAATAATATTGTTGGATCACCAAATATATTTTTTAGTTCTTTTTCTTCACTGTTATTATCTCCTGAAAGAATGATCATATCATACTTGTTTCCAATGTTTTTTACTAATTGATTAATCCCTTCTCTATAAACATTTTGAATTCTGAAATATCCTAGGACTTTTTTATTTATAGACAAAAAAACCCTGCTTTCAGAATTAGTAATTTCAGTCTCTTTAAATTTATTTATCTCGTCATTTATAACCATAAATTTTTCTGATCCTATCTTTATTATGTTCCCTAAAATTTCACCCCTGATTCCCAACCCAATTTGTTCATCATAATTTTTTACATCTAATTGACCTTTTGTATCAATACTTTTATAAATTGATTGACTTAATGGATGCGTGGAATGAGAAATAAGAGATTTCACCATCTCAGAATAAAAAGGATTTAGTTTTTCTCCCACAAATTTTATACTACTTTTTTCAGGTATTGTTAATGTCCCGGTTTTATCAAAAACAATCGTATCTATGCTATGAATTTTCTCTACAACTGTATTATCTTTAACATAAAAACCGTTATGTCCAAAAATTCTCTGTGTGTTACCAAGTGTAAATGGTGCAGATAATGCTAATCCGCATGGGCAAGCAACTATCAAAACAGAAGTAAATACTTTTAATGCTACTGAGCTATCTATAAAAAGCCAAAATATGGTAGAAGCTACCGCAATTAAAATAATACTTAAAATAAAATACTTACTTATAATATTTGTGATAGTATTAAAAGAATTTTTATCGTTTTTCTTGAATAAATCATCATTCCATAATTGAGTCAAATAACTTTGTGATACTTCTTTAATTATTTCAAGTTCAATTGTGTTTCCCTTTTGTTTACCACCGGCATAAACTAATTCACCGGAGACTTTTGGAACCGTTTGCGATTCACCTGTAACAAAGCTGTAATCAATATACCCTGTTCCATTAAACAAAATAGAATCAGCTGGAATAAGTTCATCGTTCCTAACAATTATTCTATCACCTGCTTTTAATTCTTCAATGGGTATGTGTTTTTTAATTCCATCTTTTATAACTATTGAAGAGATTGGAAAAAAGGATTTGTAATTTCTTTCAAAATTTATTGAATCATAAGTTTTCTGTTGAATATATTTTCCTATAAGTAAAAAGAAAACAAGCCCTGAAAGTGAATCAAAATATCCATGAGTAGAAAAAATTGTAACATCAACAATACTTCTCAAAAACAAAACCGTAATCCCCAAAGCAAGCGGAATATCAATATTTATGAATTTATTTTTTATGGCTTTATAAGCAGAGATAAGATAATCTTGTGCTGCATAAAAAAATACAGGGATAGCTAGAACTAAATTTAAATAGTTGAAAAGATTTATATAAATGCTGTTTGAGGAATCAATCCCCAGATAACTTGGAAAACTGAAAAGCATAATATTACCGAAGCAAAATCCGGAAATACCGATTTTAAGCAATAAATTTTTGTAGGATTTTTTTTTCCTGTTTTTTTCTTCACTTTCCAAATTGATTGTTGGTTCATAACCAATTGAAGTTAAAAGTTCTACAAGTTCTTTTAATAAAATTCCATTTGATAAAAATCTGATCTTTACTTCTTTCTTCAAAAAATTAACAAAGGATTGAATAATTGAAGGATTTAATTTATCTAAATTTTCCAAAAGCCAAATACAGGAACTGCAGTGAATTGAAGGGATATAAAAATTAACTATAGAATATTTATCTTCCTTAAATTCTAAAAGTTTATCGGAAAGATTTTTATCTTCTAAAAATTTAAATTTTTCAGAGTGTGTAAATTGAGGTTTAATACCTGGGTTTGTCGAGATGTCGTAATAAACATATAATTCGTTATTATTTAAAAGCTGGTAAACCGATTTGCAACCGTTGCAACAAAAATATTTTTCTCCAAGAGAGATGGAAACATCGTCACAGTCCAAGCCACAATGAAAGCATTGTAATTTAGTATCTACTTTATTCAAAAGCTGTAAAATATTTTTTGTAGCAATTATATATCAAAATAATTAGAGATATAAATTTACAATTAATTGGTTAAATAATTTTGAATATCGATTAACGAAATGAAAATTTAAAGGTTTGAATATTTGAAATAAGTTTATTTTTAAAATAAAAAATGGCGACTACCTACTCTTCCACACAGTTACCCATGCAGTACCATCGGCGTGCAGGGGCTTAACTTCTCTGTTCGGAATGGGAAGAGGTGTAACACCCTGGCTATAGTCACCAAAATTAAAAAAATAAAAAAAAATGAAAGATGAAAGAGTAGAGCCAAATCTTAAGAATCCATAAATCTGTAAATAAAAATTTAATGGTTAAGCCTCACGACCTATTAGTACTGCTCAGCTGAATACATTACTGTACTTACA
>Ga0100379_10006212_pt1 | contig 10133 bp, 13 predicted proteins | sample CryGeymeta201503_FD_80418 | JGI IMG/M metagenome (GOLD analysis project Ga0100379, IMG submission 80418) | Groundwater microbial communities from Crystal Geyser aquifers in Utah, USA - Crystal Geyser metaG 2015-03 | ecosystem: Environmental > Aquatic > Deep subsurface > Groundwater | place... | reverse complement strand
GGTTAAAAAACGGCTATAAAGTTAAGAAAGGCGAAAAAGCCATTAAGTCTTTTATCGTTGTTGAGAAAAAAGACAAACAAGGCGAAGTCGTCCGCAAATATCCGAAAAGCATAAATCTTTTCTATGTTTTGCAAGTCGAGAAAATCGGCGAAAAAGCGGACTAGGCAAAAGGGAGTAAATCCTTAGGGGTTTACTCCCTTTTTTGCTGTTTACTTCTTACGGCTTTTTGCATAAGGAGGAATATCGTTTGAATTTGGAATCAAACCAGTATTATCGTTGGAAAACTCTTTGATATATTTTCGGTGGTAGAGAAACTCGGGGTATTCAATAAAATTGACGGCTTCATGCGTGTTGTAGCAGTTGGCTTTTGTTTTATTGAATAAAAAGAATTTTCGCTTTACCGCTCGGCGTCGCAAATTATCGTCTTTCAAATCTTGTAGTTCAAAATATGAAACCATAAACATTAAATGAAAAACATTTTTTACTTCCGCAAAGTGCTGTCCCAAATCTCTGATTCTTTTATCTATGTTTGAGGTGTGCTGAACGCCCGCCCAAATATCCAAAGGGATGATCTGCCCGTTGTCATCCTTTTTGACATCGTGTCTATGAGCTGAAAACTTTTGCTTGGCTGACGGTGGCATTTCTTGCCACTCTCTTGAATCGAAATATCCTTGTGCTTCATCAATAAAAATCTGCCCGCCCTTTATTGAGAGTAGCTCGGGAATTTCCGACCAAAAATATACTTTACCCAGTTTATCTTTATTGAGTTTTTTCTTTTTAACATATTCGCTAAAATCCAATTTCCAATTAGCGTAAATGTCATAGCCTTTCAAAAACATATCCAAAGCTCGGTAAGTCATAAACAAAGTTTTGCCTGCCCCGGGCTTGCCCGTGATAATCGTTATCATAATTTTTGTAAGTTAAGCCTTAAAGAAAGTGGCAATTTTCATTACCAGCATAAAGAGAAATAAAGTCATTTCTACAAAGAGAACCAAAAGCAAAATTTTGAACAGGACAAAAACAGGAAAGATTAAGTCAATTTTAGCGAATGTCGGACTAATCACACCAAAGGCGTTATTGACCGCCGTAATCACTGAATTGCTAGGATCGGCGTCTGGTAATAGTCCAAATATCTTTATTAAGATTGTTTCTATGAAATCCAACATAATATTATTCGTTATCGCTGAATAAGTGCGTAATCCTAAAGACTACATACAGGGCAAACACAAGCCAAAGTATTGCGACAATATACGGTCTTAATCCACTGGCAAAGTTCTTTACCCTTGTATCACTAGCAGAAAATATTTTGACATCCAAGTTATACTCGCCGTCGTCTGAAACGGATTTAAAAGTAATATCCAAAGCGTCATCGGAAGCGTCCGCATAAGTGCCGTTGAACATATTGTAAAATCCGTCATGAAAGGCAAAATAATAATTGAATATTATTTTTTTCTTTAATTCAGTGATTAAGCGAGGAAAAAAATAATCATAATCATCGGGATTATAGACAAAATCCAAATCAGACACATAAATACCGAATGGAAATTGTCTTTTCATTTCGCCTGATTCAGTGAGTTGAACAACATAATGAATACCTTGTGTTGATGAAGCGGTTAAATTAACAATATGATTCCAAGTGTCCGCCATATCAGACAAATCCTCGTTGTAATAACTGGCGTCCAGTAAATTGCCGTCCGAGTCGTATTGCTTAATATTGAAATTCATATTAGCTAACTGATCGGACGGATAGATAAAGCCGAAAGTAAAGTCGGCCGAAGTTGAACCTGACGGCAAAGTTAAAGCCGTGTCGAAAGACGGTGATTTAATTCTGATGTCATAGTCATCGTAATAATCAAAATTGAAATACCAATCATCGGGATAGCCCTCAATTACCTCAAAACCATCAACCTCAATAAAATCCATTAAGTCGTCATAATCTACGCAGTCGCCCGAAACACTTTCTATATCACGAGCAATAATCCTGTCGGATAATCCGCTCTTATAGAATTGACCTGCAAATGTGCCACCTGAACAATCAACCGTATATTGAATGTCATCAAACCCCAAGCAATCACTTGTAAAGCCGATTCTGTTTTCGCCCTCCAAAGGGCAAGTTCCTGAAACCGTTATCCAAGTGTCGTCAATTACCGCACCGTCCATTTCGGGGTCGGTAATGGCGAATAAAATAGCTTCATCACCCACGAGCATGTCGTCAAAATATGTGTTTGACGGATCGTTGTTGTGATCAAATCTTAAATTGTCGGGAAAGCCATAATTATGACTCCACCAGTTTGACCATGAACCCTCTCCGACTTTACACCTGACTTGTGTCGCCGTGAATTCCACATAGAGAATTGAATAAACACCGTATGTGAGAGAGCCACAATTATAAGAGTCGTTCCAAGTAAAAGAATTATTTAATAATTTTATGTTGCCCGTATTACTTGTCCCGTCCCTGAAATAAATTCGCCATTGCCCGTAATCAGCCCCCAAGTCTTTAACAGCAATTTGAAACTTGTCAAAATCTTCGCCATGAATGTAATCAACATTTACCGAGCCGTTGCCGTCTGAATGTGCCAGAGAATTTGGATCGGAATAAGCGTTTGATGATTTGACTTGCAAATGATCGCCGTAGTTGTATATCCAGTTTGCCTCATTATCTATGTTGTAGCCGTTTGAATAGCTGTCAAAGTTTTCTACCGCTAAAACTGGAACAGCGAAAAACAACAATAGAAATGAAAGAAGAAATATTTTTAATTTCATAAGATTAGTAGATATGCCGACGGGGGCTTTTGCCTGATTAAGAGGCAAGCCCCCGCCATAAGTCTATCTCATGAAGCGTCTTGCTAAACGCCATACGAAGCCGATTGAAAAGATGATAACACCTACGATTACAATGTTTGCAATATTGGCGGTTATTACACCAACAATATTTTCTTTCATTGTATCTACCACACTGGCGGTAGTTGAAGCGACATCAGCGTCAACGGCGGCGAAAGCGTTTGAACCTGCTAACAATCCACCTGCGATTGCAAGAGAAAGGGCGGTTAGCTTGGCTTTGCTTCCAGAGATAAAGCTTTTGATTTTGGTAATCATAGTCTTTATTGGTTAATTTTTTTAACGAATAATAATAGCACGCCGACCACTGTCCCGATTATTAAACCGAGAACAATCGCTTTAGCAAAGACAATTCCCACCATTAGGAAATCATCTAAGTAGCACGAGTTGTTTAGTAAAATATATTCAGAACACATACTATTTGCCCGATATTATCGCTAAAAAAATGCTTAAGACCACGAATAGAACAAGCGGAAATACAAGCCCTAAACCTAATCCAGCAAATAAATTGTTAATCATTCCTGCCATATTAGGATTTAAAAATAATTAAAAGGATTATCAACACCAGCAGTCCGAACAAAACTGCAAATGAAACCGTGAACAATTGGCTGAAAAAATTAATTAAGTCCAATCCGTCATCGGTCAAAGCATAGGTTGTTGAAGCTGAAGTTAAGAAATCCATAATTATTTTTTATTAGGGATGTAGTAATCCGCAAAAGCTCTTTTTCTTTTTTTGTCCTGAATGTAGTAAGGGAAAATTTCCACACCCAAAGACACTTTTTCACCCTGCTTGCCGACTTTTAAATCCATGTCGGAAACATTAACCTTGATCGGGTAAACACTACCCTCGGGTTCAATGAAAAGAGTCCGACTTTGGCCTTGAGTTCCGTCTTTGCGGGTGAATTCTCTTATTTCCTCTTTCTTGAGGACACCATTTAAGATAAGCATATTGTTTTTTTGCGTTTGATTTATTATTCTCACAATCGACCTTTAGTTTTGTGATTATGTTTCTAGTCTATAAAAACCATTTACACAAAAGTTACGGGAGCGTTTTTGTGTAAAACAAAAAATCCCTTTATTTAAGGGATTTTTGAGTGATATTTTATGTGTAAGTTAAAGGTATTTCTTATTAACTTTTAATTTGCCTTTTATGCCAGAATTAAATTTTAAAAACTGTTTTATATCTTTATGCTCTTTATTTATCTTTTCATTTATGACTTCACAGGTTCTTGTGTATTTACGCCAATTATTCTTGCGGGACTTATAGTCCAATTCGCCAAATTCATCTTCGGCAATTTCTGAATAAAAGAAATCATCAGTTAAATTGTCTTTATTATCAATAAAGATGTATTTTAGTATCTTATGGGCGTTAGTGATTTTTTCTTGCTTATTTATTTCAATTTTCTTGCCCTTGATGTATAAAATACTTTTTTTAGCGTCAAAATATGTTTTGTCGCTTTTATCGTCGCAACAAAAAAAGCACTCCTGATCTAAACGGTCAAAAACCTCACTATTTACTACTTTAAAAGATAGCTCAAGCATTTGCTTAGAGTAGGGCTTTGAAAATAGATGACAAAGAGAGCTAAATTCTTTTTTATCTTTAAGACGGCAATCTTTGATTTTCCTCATCTTGCCGTAAATTGTTTCTAAATTATTGTAGTAAATCCAAAATTCTTGAGAGAAAATAGCTTTTCCTTTAACATTAAGAAATTTATCCTCATTCATGTTTTCCTCGGGTTCACCCATGACCTTGGCAGTATCATCAAATATTTTTTGTAATATGCCTTTAACAATCGGTTCGGAATTACAATACCGAATATATTTATATACAATAACAAACCTTTGAAAAATGTTTCGCTCTATTGAAAAAAGACGAGCAAACTCGTTCATCTTTTCTTTGATGTTGTGAACAGAAATGTTCATAGAGCATGTGGCTTGTTTTTATTAAAATATGTTTATTCGGTTCAATCATAAATAGATTTATTTCAAATTCCTGATAATTTTAACAACCACACCTCTTATTTCTACCTCCTTTTTATAAATTGCCTTAAATTCTGGATTGGCAGGCTGTAATTTTATTTTACCATTTTCGTGATAAAGTTTTTTTAAAGTTGCCTCATTTTCATCCACAATAGCCACTACCGTGTCGCCGTCATCGGCACTTTCTTGTTTTTTAACTATAATAATATCATCATTAAATATACCCTCATTAATCATAGAATTGCCTTTGGCTTTTAAAGCATACATATTACCCCGCAAAGACTGTTCACGAGCGACTTTTACAAATTCATCTCGTTCTTCAAATACTTCAATCGGCTGACCGCAAGCAATTTCCCCAACAAGAGGAATTTCAAGATATTGGCTCCGTTTTTTTGGCAAATACAAACCTCGCTCTTTATGTTCATCCTTTTTTAAATATCCTTTATCCACAAGTTCGGTAATGTGTTCATGGACGGTTGAAAGAGCTGATAATCCGAATTTTTGACCTATTTCCTCATAATACGGGGAATAGCCACGTTCTTTTATATATTCGGAAACGAAGTCAAGAATTTCTTTTTGTCTTTTCGTAAGTGTATTCATATGGTATAGTATTATTATATCCGAATTATCCCCGAAACGCAAATGTGGACAAAAGAACAGAAAAGATATAAAATATTACTATAAATAAAACTTATAAAAATATGCAAACAAACATTTTGGTCGGAGTATATAATTTAATAAATAATCCGATAACAAATCTTAAGTCCCAATATATCTCAAAAAACAGAGCCAACGGAATGGGTGAAGCATTAGAATATTATATAAAAGACTTACTTTGTGGAACTCTTGAAGAAGATGACCTCTCAAAGAAAAATGAAATCTATGGTGAACATTTTTCTTATTTAGGAAATCAAAATAACCCACCTGACATTATTTTAAAAAATGGAGACGCTATTGAAGTTAAAAAAATTGAGGGTTTTAATTCAGGGATAGCATTAAATAGCTCATATCCAAAAAATAAACTATATTCTGATAGCCCAATGATTACTCAAGCTTGCAAAGACTGTGAAAATTGGAGGGAAAAAGATATTGTTTATATTATCGGGGTGTCAAAAGAAAATAATTTGCGTTCTCTTTGGATTGTATATGGTGATTGCTATGCGGCCGATAGAGATATTTATGAAAGAATAAAAAATAAAATTTCTCAAGGATTAGATGAATTACCAAACATAGAACTTTCAGAAACTAAAGAGCTAGGAAGAATAAATAAAGTTGATCCTCTTGGTATTACCAATTTAAGAATAAGAGGAATGTGGCACATAGATAATCCTGTAAAAGTTTTTAACTACATAACTACCATTGACGAGAAAAAAGAATTAAATGTTAATGTTTTGATGTTAAAAGAAAAATATAATTCATTTCCAACAGAAGATAGACAAAAAATAGAAAATATAGCTAAGGACGGTTTTGAGATTAAAGATGTAAGAATTAAATCACCAAATAATTTAGCTAAGATGATCGACGCTAAATTGATAAGATTTGAAAAATAATATGAACATAATCTCATTATTTACAGGAGCTGGTGGATTGGATTTAGGCTTTGAGAGAGCTGGTTTTAATGTTGTTTGGGCTAATGAGTATGATAAAACAATTTGGGAAACATTTAAACATAATTTTCCTCATTCTGAATTAGACGGTAGGAGTATAGTAGATGTTCTTTCTTCCGAAGTTCCAAATGCTGATGGTATAATTGGTGGCCCACCTTGTCAAAGTTGGAGTGAAGCTGGAGCTGGAAGAGGCATCAATGACGCAAGAGGAAAATTATTTTATGAATATATTAGGTTGTTAAAAGACAAAGAACCTCTTTTTTTCTTAGCTGAAAATGTTTCTGGCATTTTATCTTCTCGGCATAAAAAAGCTTTTGACGAAATACTTAAACAATTCCATAGTTTAAATTATAATATTTCTTATAAATTACTTAATGCTAAAAATTTTAATACACCTCAAGATAGGAAAAGGGTTATTATTATTGGATATCACAAAAAAACTGGCAAGACTTTTGAATTTCCAGAAGAAAATGAAATTATACCAACATTAAGAGACGTTATTAGTGATTTGCCAAAACCAAAACCCGCAAAAGATAAAAATAAAACAAACGGTGATAGTTTAGAAATTGCAAATCATGAATATATGAATGGTGGTTTCTCTACTATTTACATGTCAAGAAATAGAGTCAGATCATGGGATGAACCGTCCTTTACAATACAGGCAGGCGGACGACATGCCCCAATACATCCACAAGCCCCTAAAATGCAAAAAGTGGAATTAAATAAACAAATATTTGTTCCAGGTAAAGAACATTTATATAGGAGATTGTCTGTTAGAGAGTGTGCAAGAATTCAAACTTTTCCTGACGATTTTATCTTTAAATATAATGATATAGCGAATGGCTACAAAATGATTGGCAATGCAGTGCCAGTTAATTTTGCCAATGTTTTAGCTCAAAAAATATTTTCTGACTTGAAAAAATAGATAATAATTTTATGACCACTAAAGAAATTAGAAAAAAAATATTAGAGATACTATACAGAGATAGGTCTGAAAATTTTATTAAACCTGAAAAGTTGGTAAGTGAAATTAAAATAACGGAAGAAGAATTAGATAATGAAATACGATATTTATCCGAAAAATATTATATTAGAATTATGGGCGAATATATGGGAAAAAGATTTTTAAATTTTTCTGGATTAAAAATAACTGCTGACGGAGTAGATTTAGTGGAAGATCCAGATGAATTTAATAAATTGTTTACTTTTAAAATAAATAATTTCAGTAATTTACAAAATAGTAATGTTAATATTGAGTCTAATAAAAATAAACAAACTACTGGTATTATTGAAGAGGGGCAAGAAAATTATTATGAAAATATAGAAACAGAAGGCTTTGATGTTGGTATTCATAACAAAGGTAAGAAAACTAATATTGTAAATTACAAAAGTGTAAACAATATAAAAAAGAAATGGTTTGAGACTTGGTGGGGAATAACAATATTGACAGTTATTACAGCCGTAATCGCTGGTTTTATAATTTATAAATTTGGTTGGAATTAAAAATATGAGTGAACTTGGCGATGCAATAAAAGAAAAAGTTGAAGATTATATGAACTCATCTTATGATATTACTGATGCCAATGTAGTACCAGATAAGAAAAGCTTGACATTTGGTGCTAAAGCAAAGAAACTAAAACACGCAATTGTTTTATATACAGACCTCAGAGATTCAAGAAGTATATTATCGGATAATTCTCATCTGTTAACTTGCAGGGCTCACAAATCATTTCTTTATGCAGTTGCAAAATGTATAAACAATGAAGGCGGTCATTTGAGAAGTTTTAATGGTGATAGTGTATTGGCATTTTTTAATGGTGATGATTCAGCTAAAAGAGCGGTTAGATCTGCCATGAAAATAAAATATGCAGTTTTGAAAATAATAAACCCTATTTTAGAAAAAAAGAATAAGAAAAAATTAAATTTTGGTATAGGGGTTGCACAAGGCGAAATTTTAATTGTAAAAAGTGGCATACCAGGCAATGAAATTTATCAAGATTTAATTTGGGTTGGTTGGCCAACATATCACGCTTTTGAATACGGTGATAAAGCAAAATCACCTAAAAATATATGGATTTCTAAAAATGTTTATAATTCCATAAAGGACGACAAAACGATGACCCATTCAGACAATGAAGACATGTGGGTTTATAATGATACTCATTCTTTTTCGTTTGGCAACGTTAGAGTTTATAAAACTTCTTACTATTGGAATATTTAATTATATGTTTCCACTGAATACTATAATCAAAATTTTAAAAGATAAATCAAATAAGAGATTTGATGATTTTAAAGTAGATGATACCTTAAAAAGTATTAAAAAAATTGCCGAAGATGCTTACTTGGACAATCCAACTTGGCTTGGAGGAGATGAGGAGTTTGTGTGTTTGTTTATTGATTTAGACAATTCTTCAAAGTTATCATTTAAAAAACATCCCCAAACAATGGCTAAAATTTATGATTATTTCACACAAAATGTTATTGATATAATGAACCAAGACGGCATGAGAGCTGATTATATAGACATCAAAGGAGACGGTGCTTTTGGAATTTATGAGGGGGATGACGCTAGTTTAAGGGCATTTTGTGCTGGCATGACATTTAAAACTTTTTTTGAAAAATATATAAGATCAAAATTTCAACTAGATAATAATATTATAAATTGTAAATTATCAATTGATAAAGATAAAATTTTAGTTAGAAAATTAGGTAAGCGTGGCGATAGAAATAATAATGAAGTTTGGGCTGGTAGAGTCGTTAATAATACTAGTAAGATTTCTGGTTTGTCTAAAGAAATATATAAATTAGGAATAAACGGAATCACACCCAATGAAAGATCGCTATTTATTATTTCCGATAAAATTTATAAAAATTTATTAAACAAAAAAGAATATGCTGTGATTAGTTGCGGGCATGATGAAAAAGGAAATGAATCATTAAAAGTGGATGTTTGGCAAAAACATGATTGTTCTAATAATGAGGAGGTTTTTGGGGATCATGTTTGGTTTACAGGTGCTGTGTGGTGCGATAAGTGCGGTGAAAATTATATGAAAAATATTCTAACTAATTAGCCATATGAAAGATAATTATATTTTTATTCACAATACTATAATAGATTGGATAAGCAAGGCAGAATCCAAAGCAAATATAATTTTAGGGATAAAATTGTTTATTTTAGGTTATTTTATTGAATCTTATAACAGCCCATCTAGTTTTTCTTATCATGCTTTATTATATGTTCTATATTTATTTTTTGCGGGTATATCTTTTTATTTTTTGATAAAAATTATTTTTCCTCAATTATCAACAAAAGAACCAGAATCGTTAATATATTTTAAACATATAGATGTAAAATATAAATTCAACAAAAAACAAGGAATAAGTGATTTTATTAATTTTGATGAAGATAAGTTTAAGAAAGATATTATAAACCAAATTTTATCTTTAAGCTTTGTTTCTAGTAGTAAATATAAACTATTACAGAAAGGTTTTTTCTTCTTTGGATTAGAGGTTTTATTTATACTTATTTTAAGATATATATAGTTTTTAGTTTACTAAAAAAGTTCGGAAGCTGTCCCTGTATGCGAGCAGAATAAAACAGACTTTCTTCGGAAGGTCTGTTTTATTTGCTCTGGCGATAGAGGTGATTCGAATTTTTTTTGTAAATTTTAGCTAAGAGATTTTTGATATTTTTTGAAGATACAAATT
>Ga0100379_10006203_pt1 | contig 10141 bp, 9 predicted proteins | sample CryGeymeta201503_FD_80418 | JGI IMG/M metagenome (GOLD analysis project Ga0100379, IMG submission 80418) | Groundwater microbial communities from Crystal Geyser aquifers in Utah, USA - Crystal Geyser metaG 2015-03 | ecosystem: Environmental > Aquatic > Deep subsurface > Groundwater | place: USA... | reverse complement strand
GAAAGACTGTTGTTTGCGTGTTGACAGGTGCAAATATCGACCTCATTAATTTGGACTAAGCCCGATAGATGGCTATGGTTTCAAAAGGTGTCAAAAATCATTTTCAATTCAAGTTACCCAACAAAAAAGGAATAATATATGAACTGATCACTTAATGCTTCAAAGAAACAGACATTGTGTCGATTCATTATAGCAAGAAGCTTGGGAAACATGAAAGTCAGGCAGTTATATCTGTGGAAAGCAGGCACGAAGGAGATGTGGAAGAGTATCTTGAAAAGCTAGTCGAAAACAAATATCAATTTGAAAACATCAACGACAAAGAAGATATGCTAGATATGTTCTTCTGATTTGCTTATGACAATTATGATATGTATCTAAAACAATGCATCATTTTCGGGTCTGACTTCCTTGACCTGGTGTGCCTTTAGATCCAATTCCCAAGTTCATTCCCAATGAACCAGTAGGCTTCGGAGGCTGAGGAGGCATAACTGTTGTTGGAGGTTGATTGTTGTTGCTATAAAGGTTCTGACTTATTAAATTTTCCATGTTGAGTCTAGAAGATGTGAATACTCCTTCGAAGTTAACTGAACTGAGCCTGACTGGCACTTGTCTTTGGTTATTTAGCTGAGGAACATTCATAGGTTGCATGTTCTGGGCTGGTTGCTGAGAAATTAATCCGTTGGGTTCTGATCTCTCTTCAGCTGTGATTTCCTAGATATACGAATTAATACCCTTCCATCTAGATATAGGAGCCCAGGAAGTTTCTTGATCATGGTAATGCGATACCCAGGTTTTCTGTATAAGATATTCCCTGTCAACTCCAACTCTTTCAGATAAGGAAGCTCAGCCAGTTTTTAAACATCATAAAATTAAGTGATTTTGTTGGAATTGGCGAATAGATGCTGTAGTCTGAGCAATTTTTGAATGTGCATGAAATTCTTCAGACCATTGTCATCGATTTTCAAGCACTTTATCGGAAGTTTTCCTTCAAATGAGTTCGGCTCAAACTGGCGAACTTTGTTATGATTAACATCTAACTCCTTTAGCTGTTTGAGATTTTCCAGACAATCAATCTTTATGATTTCATTTCTTGAAGCCTTCAAAATTTTAAGTTCAGACATTTTACAGAAATTTAGGCCATAAAAATCTTTAAGCAAATTATTACTTAAATCGAGTATTTCGAGATTCTAGATTAGGGAATATTTACCTGACATCCATTCAGACCTTTCACGATCGCAATATCATTGTTGTAATAAAGAGTCTATATTTTGTTAGCCTGCAGAATAAGAATCTTAAGAGTTGGAAGATTGCCTATCATCTTCACCGAACTGAATTGATTCCCTGTCAGATCAAGTTCAGCTAGTTTCGGGAACTTCTTAATTGTGAACATGTCTTCAAAATCCTTCAAATTGCATTCTTTCAACTCAAGCTCCATAATATCTTCGCAGGAAGATCCTCTTAAGTTTTATTTCAGGATCTAGTCAGTCAATCTACCAGTGAAATGTTATCGAGCCTGTTGATGCTCTGGGCTTTCGATAGAGATTCCATCAAGCACTTTTAGTTTTTTCAGAAGGAAAAGGGTATAGTATCTGTAAGACTCTTATTTTGAAATAGGATTTCCCGAAAGGTCCAGAATAATGAGTTTGTTCAGACTGGACAAGCTTTTGATTTGGTTCGAGTCAGATATTTTATTGTTGCCGATATATAATTCCATCAGGCTCCTTAACTATGGGAAATCAATCAGTGATTCAATTTCATTGTCTTCCAAAGATAATTGCAATAAATTATTCAATGTGCTAATGCCTTAAATTTTGCTGATTTTATTTTTGCCTAGCTCCATCTTTTTAAGATAAATCAAACCTTCCAATCTGTCGATTTTGGAAATATTATTCTTTTACAGGTTGAGCTCTTCGAGTAATTTGCAATGATCGATGAACATGATTTAACTGATTTCGTTGTTGGCAAGATTGATATGTCTCAGGTTAATCAATTGCTCAAGGCCAGACATTGAAGAAAGACTCATATGGGTAAGGGTCACACTTTCAATACTGAGTTTCCAATCGATGCTATCCAGAGTTTTTGATTGCATAATTTTGCAATTTTCTTTCAGCATTTCATCGTTAATCATGTTTGTTTAGAATTAATCTTCCTGGAAGTGGATATGTTTCGATTTCGGCATATGGTTCAGCCATGTTAATTTGGGAAGAGCTTTAGCTAAAGTAATCACTGCTTTCTTTTCCTCTTCAAAAGGATTGAATAGGACGTTTACTTCTTTTAGGGTCCCCTTACAAAGCTCCAAAATAGCAAGACTCTCATGACTAGTCAATGCGTTATGGCTAATATCGAGGTGTTCCAGAGGCAAAGAGCTCAATCCAGAAAGAGATGTGATTTTGTTGTGGCTCACATCAAGCTTTTTGACACTTGTAAGATCTTCAAGTTAGCTGAGCCCTGTGAGTGAGTTGAAGGACAACACAAGGACTTCAATATTTTTAAATGTTCCGATGAAAGACAAATCTTTAATTTTAAGGTTTGAAAGGTTCGCATACTGAAGGATCGATGGATCTTCAATGTTAAGCTTTTTGATATCAAAATCATCCTTTCCTTCAAAGAGCAAGTTTTAGTTGAGATCATAGTAAAGGGAACTTCTGCTGAGGCAATATTTAAAGTAATTGACAAGCATTATTTTGATTGATCCCAAGTCGAAACGATCAAGCTCATTTGCTTGAATTTAAAGGTTTGGGTTATTTTTCTAATCGATACTTTAGAACTGGTATGTGCTGATATCCTCAACAAGTTGATTGTATATATTGTTGACTTCCTTGAGGAAGGTCGTTATGTTCTTGGCGCTGATGAACTCATCATCGTTGGTTTAGAGCAATGCGACTGTGTCTCCAAAGTCAGCAACCTTATTCTGATTGGGATTGTCCAAAACATAGTCATATTCCACCAAGTATTCGGGAATAACCAAATTGTTGTCCATCACGAACCACATCTTCTATCGTCCTTAGTTCTCCAAACTACGCTTTATCGCATAATGCCCTTCAGGAAAATCAACCTTTCCCTTCCTGAACAGTTCACTTGGAGGGATTGAGGGATCGAAAAATGGAGTGGTCGAGTCAATTTCCTCTTTAACCATAAGAACCTTACAGATCAAAATAGATCCTGAAGGTAAAAGGCACAGCTTTCCTAAGTTTCGCTTCTTGATGAAATCTTAATAAAGGTATAGATACTTTTCCCAAGTTTATTGTTTATTTTTTGATTTTCTAGATAATGAGTGATCCTGGGAAGGTCAGCACATAGAATAGAGTTGAAGAGAGGAACAAAAGGACAAATGCCAAGTTTTTTGGCCTCCTCAGATGATCGAAATCCTTATTCGATAACATGTTCAAGCTCCGAAGGAATGTTTGGATCTATTCCGTAAAATAAATATTAAAGCTGTTTTCGAGAATTGATATTGGTAATGTCTGCAAGCACTTCCATTTTTTATTAGAATTTGTTTTTCAAAAATCGATTGTGAATTCTAATGACTCTCTTGATATGAATGCCACTGATGACATCCTTCATGAGATCTTCTGGGTGGAATCTCGATTTAATCAAGTCGACGCAGCTAACAAACCATTTTTCTGTATTTTTGCCCTCCTCCAAGCGAATGTTTCCTCCAGTTTCAAACTCAGTGAGCAACTTTCTAATCGAGATCTTATTAACGTCTCTTAATTTTTTGTTGACCGATTCGAAGACTGAATCAATATGATTTATCTACTATTTCTTGAGATCGTATAGTTCTTGTAATTCTTTTATTTTGTCAATCTCCATGCCTATGTCATTGATTTTTATGCACAAATTTGCGAGATCCTCGTTTATGCCATCTAGCTTGATTTTCTGTGCTTTTTCGATCAACTTAGATAAAGTCGAAAAAGTTCTTTCGATTGTTTTGATCCTCATATTATAGTACATTTTTTTCCTCATCAAAGTAGATTCAGCATACGCCTTAGCCTCCTCACTGATTGTCAGAGTATCGAGCTTGGAGATGTTCCTCAAATGATAAAGAACATAAGTCTGATAATTGCAAAGGTTGCAAATAGGATTTTCACCGAAGTGAGGATCATAAAAAGAAAGAATTTTGAGATTTGGAAGCCTATTTAAGTTTAAAACTTCCTTGAAGCTACAAATTTTATTTCCGCTGATGTTGAGGTCATTGAGAGATACTAGATTGTCAAGACTAGTTTTAATTGAGTCTATCATGTTGCCAGCAATCCATAGCTGTTTAAGATTCACGAGGGCGTCTAAATTTTCAATTTCCTCTATCTTGTTATCACAAATCCATAAGGTTTAGAGGTTAGAAAGGTTACTAAGACCCTGAATGTTTCTTATATTGTTATGAGACAAGTATAATTGCTTGAGACTAGAGCACTTGTCAAGGCCATCTATCTTAGTAATTTCATTTTCGTTTAGCCAAAGCGATTAAAGTTTACTACACTCACTCAGACCCTGAATAAGATAAACAATACGTCAATATTGCCAATACCGCAGTTGATTAGAGTCAGCATTTTGAGTCCTTTGAACCGGTTGAAAACAGTCATAAACCCAAAGTCTTCGAGGACGAGTTAGATGACTTAGATTTTATCCATTTCCTTCCAGACATTATCCTTGAAACCGTTCATTCTTTTCTACATGTAACAAGACGTACGATGATGTCCATGAGGGCACTATCAGACTTCCTGACCTTATCCTTTTCGTTGTTAGTTGCCTACATTTTCAAATTAACTATAATGAGACTTGTGAAAAAAAACGAAACTTGCTGATTATCATTAAACATAAGAGTTGTGAAATGGTTATTTGATAAAGGATCATTTGAAGGTATTGATAAAATTGATACAATATAAAGTCACCGCTTGGCAAGGATGTTTCGAAACTGACTCGATATGTTGGCTTAGAAATCCTACAGTTCATGTACTAGACCTATTATTTCATGGTTGAAAGCATTTACTTGAGTCATAAAGGACTACAACTTTTGCTCGACTCTTTAACACCCGACATCAATGCTTCTGATTTGTTATCTACTGATTGATCTATTACTGCTGACATTTTATCGAAGTTCCTTGAGCTGAGACAAACTAGCATTCATTATCTAATTTTCCTCGATAAACTATTTCAGACTCTATTGCTTCAAAAAAACCTTCTTTATAGCCCTTTGGATCATCTCTCTAATTGACTGACTCTACTTTTGTAGGATGGCTGTCAAAATGGGTGAGCTGATCTGGTGTTCTAGCAACCACTCAATGATAGCGTTTTGACTGCTACTTTCAAGAATGCTAACGAGTTCTTGTTTGATGACTAGGTATGCCGATATTCTTTCCATTTTGGCATCGATGACGGATAGTCGAGGAAGCGAACGGACCCCCTCAAGATTGCATATAAGATCTTCAACAGCAGAGTGGCAAGATTGAATCTGTTCTAACATATGGCAGCTAATATTTTTCGAAAGCTGCTGTTCGGTAAATTCTTAAATGAAACTCATATTGAATTATAAAGAGTAAAGGGAAGCAAACACCCTGATTATTATTATCCGGGCATTCATAACTATTAAGAGAGTTGGCAATTGTCTTGAGGAAATAATTTGAGATGTGAAGGAGAGTTGAGGAAAGGAGGAGGAGATTGGTCGTGTTTGAAGAGAAATTGATTTAATGATTAATTAAAATAAATATTTATTACCACCAATGTCAAAGGGAAAGGCAAAAGTTGAAATCGAAGAAGACAAGTCCGGCAGACTCGGCTTCGAAAATACCCCCAAGCTCTTCTCCAAGTGGTCTTACGATGAGATCCAAGTAACTAACCTTTTACTCAGATCGAAGATCCCTGCTTCATCGATTACATCGCAGTCAAGTCAACCAAGTCTCAGGTCTTCATTCCCCACACCGCTGGAAGATACCAAGCCAAGAGATTCAGAAAAGCTCTCTGCCCCATCGTCGAAAGACTTGTTGGCTCCATGCAATTCCACGGCCGCAATGCCGGAAAGAAAGTCAAAGCCATCAGAATCGTGAGACACGCTTTCGAGATCATTCATCTCCTTACCGGCAAGAACCCCCTTGAAGTCTTCATTAACGCCATTTTGCAAGCTGGCCCCAGAGAAGACTCCACCCGTATCGGAGCTGGAGGTGTCGTAAGAAAGCAGGCTGTCGATGTTTCTCCCCTCAGAAGAGTCAACCAAGCTATCTACTTGATCTCCAACGGATCTCGCGACCGTGCCGTCAAGACTCACAAGACCATTGCTGAGTGCTTGGCTGACGAGATTATCAATACCGAGAAGGGAAACATCCAGAGCTCATTCGCTCTTAAGAAGAAGGAAGAAATCGAAAAGGTTGCTAAAACTAACCGTTGATCTTGTGAATCTGACTTTAAAATTTATTTACTCGATCTACTACTATACTATACATTTATTCGTATAAAAGCGTTAATGGGAAGTAAGTCTTCCTCCGGTATACTTGTCGACAGCTCCCTCAGTCAAACCCTTCACCCAATTGAAAAGAACTATTATCAGCACATATACCTTGAACATAAAAAAACCAGTGGAAAGTTCCGATAGGAAGTGAAATCCATCATCAAGAGAGTATAATATCTTCCATATCCTTGGGCACAAACATTGCTGCGCTCCCTAAAGTCAGCTGATCGATAGGAACTCTACTCTCAATACAAGTCGACCCTCAAGGAAAATTGTGTTCTTAACGGTAAAGGTGAGAAAGTTTTATGCTCATCGAAGGTCAAAAAAAGCTTCATGAAGAGTTTTTCCTAGAAAAAGACCTCATTGGAAAAGAAACCAACTCTCAAATAACTTTCGAGTTTAATTACTGAATGTAATAGCTATATGATGGTCCTGGCTTGGCTACATAGACTTGCCACTTTGGAATAAGCTACTTAGTAGGATATCGGATCTATGCTCCCACATGAGCAAGACAAAATATTCACAGAATTACTCATTCTGACTGAAAGGTACTTCCAAGCCAATCATAAAGTGTAAGAGTAATCAACAACTCTTCTCTTTTCAGGAAAGTACGGGGAAATTGTGAAAATGTTAGAAGAGCTTCAAAAAAGACATTCCTTCAATTCCAAAATATCTGTCATCATTAAATTATAAGCTTTGCTAAGAGAAAAACCTTAGTCTTTTGATGAAAATATGAAGTCGATCTAAAAATTGCTGGGCCGAAGCAAGGTGCTAGCCCATCTTTTATTAACAAGGGAAATGGGAGGAACAGAGCTAACCTGTGCTAATCGATACCTCTAAAGCCAGATTCCTAAATAAGCAGTTCAACGTATATTGTGATTCTAAACTTTTACTACTTCTAAATTCACTTTTAACTTTTAACTTTCTTTTTTTATGTATATGATGAATTTCCCACACCTTTTCCCTTTCAATACAATTTTCAATAACTATTTTCTGATGATGCATTCCTAATAATCAATGTTTTGAATCTTGAGCAATGAAGGTTTGTATTTTGAAAGTATTTAGTATCCGATCTCATTTGATATAACCGTTGCACAATTTACCAACGAAGAGGTTAATCAAACATCTAGCATCATTTATCTTATATTTATATTGTTTTCATCGACAACTATTATTTATATCTTTGTTTTCGATCAGATGGAAGATAAATTTCGAAAGGAGGTATCAGAGGAGTCTTCTGTTCATAATTCAAACCATTTTCAAACAAATCCCTTAGAGAGCTATAGTGTACATAACATGAGGCAATCTCTTTAATATTCGGAAACTCAAAAGTAGTTTCTGAAAAGCCAAGATAACCTTATTCTTAATAATATGAACTCAATCATCATTGGATCTAAACGTCAGCGAAAACATGATAAATTTGAACAAAATGAGTCAAGAAAGCCAACTCGTGAAGAGCAACACCCAACCAACAATAGTGTCAAAAAGCCGGGAGCCTTCAATAGAGTCACTAAAATTATTAAAATGGCAGACATGGCAAGGATTTTTCAATAAAAACTGAGTTGCAATAATACATAACGATCTCCGGTAAGCTTTGACCCTTTAGAAGGTAGCTAATCTTAAGAATCAAATCAATTATTCTGCAAAATTCAAAGGACAGTTCTGCCTAAAAATGTCGAATACATTCTGGGAGTGTTAAAAATAGTATTCGTTTTATTATACGTTTTCTGTGTTCCTCTTTCTTTAATATTTGATGAAGTTCATCAATCGTAAGTAATGATTAATATCAAAAGCTTTGCTATCTTCTTTTCTGTTTTAGATATTTTATAACTGTTAGAGTATACTGGGACAAGTCATCCTTCAACCTACAGTTCACCTGAAATCATTAAACAAAATGCAAACAAGCAAAAAAAGAATTTAGTGCTTCAACTATCAATAGTACTGACATCCTTGCTCTCGATAATACTGACAGAGTATGAAGTTAGATACTCCTCTTTCTTCTTTGTTCTTGCGGCTCTCAACATTCTCAGATATTCCCAAGAGGAAATTTCAAAATTCTAAAGCCATTTCTTTACTGCAACTCACAATGAAAAATATTGGGATATTGTCAAAGTAGTGGGCATAAACTTATTTATCGGCCATTTGCTGGCTTGCCTTCTCATATCAATAACACGAGGCAACTTTTCTTAAAACTGGATGACAGCAGCCGGAATAATTAAGGCTTCTTGGTACTAGCAGTATATATGGAGCTATTACTTTGGAACGACCATCATCTTAACCATTGGCTTTGGGGACATTCATGCTAGTAACAGCTTTGAAGCTTTCTGTTTAATTCCTATTTCCTTCATCGCAGTGGGATTTTTTGGATACAATATTAATTACATTGGAGACTTAATTAATAGTATTCGAGAGGACGAAGTATAAAAAAATCAAAAACTTAAGATTTTTGGATCTATCGCCAAGAAGACACAAGTCCCTGAGTAGATCAAAGCTTAAATAACAAACTATATCATCCAAGAATCGTAAATCAAAAAAGTTTCAAATTTTGCAGGATAAAAGAAGCTTATTAGATAACTCCCTGATTCAATTCGCTCATCTTTTCTTCAATAAACAAATAAACAACTTTTTAATAATCTCTTAAAGCTGATTTGGCTATCTAAGAAAACTATTGGGGTTTTATCGGAAAGAATAGAAACCAAAATATGTCATCCTGAGTAAATAATTAAAAAAGCAACTTCATCTCCCAGCCTAATGATTTTACAGTCAGGCTAGGTAGGTTTTTCAGCCAGAGTCAAAGGTTTTGGCAAGCTAAATGGGGTTGTCCTCGAGCATATTACAAATAGTAACAAAAATCAATCGAAACTCATTTGTGTGGACGTTTTTACAAATCAACCAGTCAACTATGACATTAAATCTCTCTCGTATTCGATCGTTTATTATATGGATAAGCAAAATTTTGAAGATGTTGTCAGAACTAGTCAAGAAGACTTCTAAAACTATCGTTAGCTTATGGACAAATATCGATTCAAGATGAATTAATTTGGGTTAACTCAATGTAAATTTTGCCCAAATAAAAAACATACATTGTTTGAATGCCCAAGGCTTCACTTCACTCCATTTCGAAATACTCTTCCTGCTCGATATTTGAGAAAGAAGCCTAACGAAAAGCAGGAGAGGAATAAATTTATCCGTGGGAAGAAAAAAATCTGTGTTGATTTTATTGAACCAACCAAAGTTTCTTTGAGTCAGAATTCAACTCCTGAGGACAATAAAAAATCTCAAGAATGTAGCTTGAAAGAAATGAGAAGAATCCAGACAAATAATCTCGATGTTCTATCTTCTCAGTTTAGGAGAACAAAAAAACCTAGTTCAAGGGCTAGCCATCTTCAAACTATGGAAGTTGTTAATCAATTAAGGGAGGAAATAAACAAGCTAAAGCAAGAAACTGCCAGTCGTGAATTTGAATTTACTCTTTGGAACAATTCTGACACTGACTAAGCTCATAATTTTACCTACTATTTTTGTTCAAATAATCCTTGCAAGCTTGCTGAAAAAACATTCAAAAAGAATATTGAAAACTTAGCTAAATCACACAAGAAAAGGGTAGTTCGTACAAATACTGATATAGATTGGAGATAACGTACTTGATATGATAAGTGCAATAGATTTTTATTTATTTTTCTTTTATATTCTTGATTAATT
>Ga0100379_10006197_pt1 | contig 10148 bp, 15 predicted proteins | sample CryGeymeta201503_FD_80418 | JGI IMG/M metagenome (GOLD analysis project Ga0100379, IMG submission 80418) | Groundwater microbial communities from Crystal Geyser aquifers in Utah, USA - Crystal Geyser metaG 2015-03 | ecosystem: Environmental > Aquatic > Deep subsurface > Groundwater | place... | reverse complement strand
TAATATGTAAAATTATACTTTAAATAATAAACTTAAATATTTAATTATTACATAACTCTTTAATAATTTAAACATTCGAACTTATTCACATATTGAACAATATTGAACTATATTGAACAAATTATATTATCATAAATCATTAATAATAATTATTAACAAATTATTTAATTTCAATAAGTTATAATAAATATAAATGAATAAGAATAATGCAGCTCAACAAGAAATAGAGAGAAAGAAAATAGATCATATAAAAGAATTACTAAATATCGAATCAGACCAACGAGATGAAAAGGTTTTACTAGAGTTAATGTCATTCACAAAGGTAATAATATTAATCATATTAATTAATATTAATCATATTAATATATTAAACGTACAATCTAAAACTAATAATAAATAGGATTTAAAACTTTTCGAAAGTATTTCTATGTCGAACGACCATCAGAATATATGCCGAACATTAAAACTTGTTCATTACAAAGCAAACGAAAAGATAGTTAGACAAGGAGAGAAAGGAAACGCTTTCTATCATATATTATCAGGAATTGTAAAGATTATAGTTTCAAAAAAAATTGATCTTGGCTTAAATAAAAGTTCAGCAACTGAAAATGATGTGACAGTAGATGTAAGCATTACTTTTATAACTTCTTTATTAGAAAAACTTAGGAGATTTAAAACCTGGTCAAGGATTCGGAGAATTAGCACTTATCTATGGCACTCCAATATCTGCTACAATTGTCGCTGTTATCAACTGTTCTTTAATCAAAATCGAAAAGACTGAATTTGATATGTATGTTAAAGATATATTTGAAGGACAGTTAATGGATCAGATAGATTTTATGAAAATATGTCCAATATTCCAAAAAATTAATAAAGAGAATTTAATTAAACTAGCAATTCGTACTGAAAGAAAAAGGTATATTAGTAATCAAAAAATAATTGCTAACGATACAAAACCTGATTTGTTGTATATTATACGTAGAGGAAATGTAAAAGTAGTAAAGAAAGTTAAATTTATTAAAAATCATGAAGGGTTGAAGAAGAAGTTATTTACTAATCCGTTGAAATATGAAGTAAGTTATATGTTTTTATATGGTTTATATGGTTTTAATTAGTTTTATTTGGTTTTAAATACTTTTACTTATTTTTATATGGTTTTATATAGTTTTATTATATCATTTATTAATTTCAATTAACCTTACTTTATTTAGAAAAATCCACCATTCGACGAAGATAAATTTATTGAAATATTATCACAAGGTCCTACTGAAGAAGATATAAAAAACGATAATGTTGAAGACAGAGATATAGTTCTAGAAAGTTTAAAAATGGGAGATGTATTCCCAGTTTATTATGTAATTAAATATAATATTTTGGATGTTGAGTTTATTGCTGAAAGTCCTTGTGAGTTAATATTGATGAAGATGAATGATGTTGCTGATACTGTCCCAGTATGATTATTTATTACTTAATATGTTTGTTTATAAATAACTTTTACTTATTTTTACTTATTTTTATAGGAAGCATATGAATTTATGACTACTTACGCTAAACCTTATCCTGATATTCAATTTGTTAGAAAGTTTTTTTATTTAAATCATTCATGGATTACATTTAAAAAGAATTTGTTGAAGAATATTAAAGCAGATTACACCAATAGAGAAATGTACTTATATATTATAATTATAACTATTATAATTTACTTAGAATCGCAAAAAATAAAATGAGAACGAATATAACAAGAAGAATTGATGTTAATAATTTAAAACTTCCGTTGATTTTCTCAAATAAAAATATTTAAATTAAAGAATTTTAGTAGATTAAATAGATTAATAAATACAACAATTTAATAGATTTTACAAGAGAAACATTAGTCTAAAAATATATTGTATATATAATACTTGATGTAAAATAAAAGTATTTATTTTATATCAATTTGACTAAAAGTTAATTATATTATATTATATTTGTTTAAATTTTAATTTTAATTAAATAATTTATTAATTTTATTTAAAAGTTATATACAAGTAATATTCTTTTAGCATGTTTTACACTCTTAAAACTTATTTAGTTTGTTTAAAATAACAATGTAATATATTTTTTCAATTTTAAAACCTATTTATTACTATTTCTTTAATGATCAATACTATTAAAAATATATTTAAATTAAATTAATTATAACATCTTAGAATATTAATTAATAATTTAAACACTTCCATTCATTCAAATCAACTACTTATTAAATTATTTAAATAATCAAATCAAATCTCATTAATAATTCACAAATTCTTCAATACTTAACTTCATTAAAACTTAAAATTAGACGATTTCGAAGTTATCCCATTGAATATAATAGTATTATTTATCGTTGAAAACTGATAAGTAATCAACTTTAAAATTTCTTGTGACGCAATTGAGCCAATAATCGAAACTATTGGTGCAAATCTAGAATTTTGATACCTACACATCTCAAAATAATGATCATCCTCTATCTTACAATCAAATTCAAGTTTCTTTTCTTTAAGAAAATCGATAGTGCAATTCTTTAACTCAGGTATATCAAAGTTTTCAATCTATTAATATAAGTTAGTTTATTTATAAATTATATAAAATTTTTACTTGTGTGTCTACTTGTTTGGACTTTTGCTTTGGGAATCTCTTATGTTTTTCATAAAAGATATTAAATGATTTAATAAGTAAATACCACCTAAAGGCATCAAGGTTGTTCTCATCCCACCATTGTACGCTTGTAAAATCAGGTTTGACATTTTCCTCAGATATTGTTTTGTATTCTAGAAGACTTTCTAACTGCCAATTTTTGCAAAGAATGTTCGGAAGGTCAAAATCATGTGTTAAGTTGTTTAATAAATATTCTTTTTTCATTTCCAATGTAGTATCTTTAATGTTATTTAATATTTCTTTAATAAATTTAAATATTATTTCTTTGTCTTCGGACGCTTTTTTTTCGTAGATCTTTTTTAAACATACGTATGTATCTGTAAATGAGGTCATGTCAGGAAGTTTACCGACTACTGGTAATGTTCCGAATTCTTTATAAAATCTAATTTTATGTTATGTTAAGTAATTTAGTTAATAATAAACAATTAAGTATTAGATTATGTTCCAAACAATTAAATAAACCATATTTAATATTTAATTACCTCTTTAAAGCTGAGTTAATAACAAAGAAACTTGACATAATATTATTTGAAGTTTTCATTAATTTTTCTAATGGTTCTTTTTCTAATAAAGAAAATATTGTTGCAAGTTCAGGATTTATTAACTAAATAATAATATTATATACAAATAATACAACTATCTTACATTAATATTTAATTTATCACTAAACGCATGATAAGCATTATTTCTAGCTTCCTCCATATTTTCTTCTTTTTCAAATCTTTCCATTTTCTTAACTAATTCTTTGAATTCCTTCTCTTCACTTGTTTTTGATGGAATTTTTCCATATTTTTTTAACGCTTGTATTAAAAATACAACGAATGGAATATGTTTATGCTCATATTCATCACAAGTGTCTAAATTATACTTGTTGCAAAACTCTTCTAGTTCAGGCCATGTATTTCCTACACGTAAATCAATAGCTTGTATATCAGCGAATACTCTTTGAATATTTCCATGGTATTTTTCATATAAACGAATATAGCCGATCAACCCATAAGTTTTCACAGCAATATATCGTTGGTTATTTTTTTCGGCTTGGTCACAGAAATAAGCATTTAAATCCTAAAAGTATAAAATTGTATATAATTGTATATAATTGTATATATAATTGTATATAATTATATATAAGTTTTACATCTTTTAGATTTGAAGAAATAACAATAGTAAATGTGCTTAAATTTAATAAGTTTTCGTCTGTATTATAATCTTTAGGATCTTTATCAACCCAGTTTCCTTTTACATCTGGATTAAGTTCAAGTAAATTAGCAAGACAAGCCTATACAATGTTAATATTTATTCAATAAGTATATATTTTATAAAACTTTTGATTACTTCTCCTCGCTTTACTCCTAATTTATTTCCAGTAAAAAAGTTTTCTTGCATATCTTCTTTATCTACAAGATTTGAATCAATGATTTCGAAATAACCAATTCCTCCAAGGATTAAGTTTTTTAATATTTCACATGCAGTTCCATCACAATTTAATACGAGTAGTCTTGATTCTTTTACGAATAATTGTCCATCTGGTCCCCATAATCTTTGTAGTTTTATTGTTTGTTAATAGATGTTTATTATTAAATACCTTGTTTGTCGATCGTATTTGTCGTTCATTATTATTTAATATGAATTTATTATAGAATTTATCATATAAAAATAATATAAAAACAAATTAAATAAATCAATTAAATTAATTCAATAAATTCAATCATAAACTTACTAATTATCAAAAAAATAAATATTTATATAACTTATTCTATTTTAAAGATTAAAAATTAGTTATAGAAAATTAAAAAATGTCTGAACTCGAAGAAGTATAAATAACAATTCTAATACTAACAATAATATTTAGCATATAAGCATTGAAAAGTTTAATTTTTCAGATAAAAAAGCAAGATTAAAAAGGTAAACTAAATAACAATTTAATAACAATCAAATAACAAATAATAACAATCAATAATATATAGTCCACGTTCAATCGAAGCAGCAAGACTACTCGGTTATAAAATTGATGATTTATATCAAATCTCATTAAAAGAATTTGTTCTTAAATACCCCAAAAACATACACTTAGATAAAAACGTACAGACGAGAAACTTTAATCATTTCGATACTCAAAGGAAAATGAAAATTAGATATACTATACTAAAAAGACAACAGTTATTACAAAATCATGACATAATTCTACATAATATAAGAGTAAATATTATTGTAAATAATTAAGACTTCAGAAGATTTAGACCTAACCAAACCTTTCTCTCCAAATAGTTTTAGTAAGAAATTAAACGACTCTCGTATTAAAATGACAAGTTCAGGAATAAATGATGAAACTGTACAGATTGAAATAGAAAGAAGAAAAGAAAAACAAACAAAATCAATAAATAATGTAATAGGACATGAATATACATTAGTAGAGTTTAAGAAGCATAATAATGAATTAATGGAAATGCTTAAGACTAAGGAAGAGAGAATAAAAAATGGAATATTAAAACGAAATAGAAGTATGGAGTTAGGACAAAAGAAGAAAAATAATGAATTAGTAAAGAAGACAAAAGAGGAATTAGAAGAATTAATAAAGAAGCAACATGAAAAGGAAAATGTAATTACTAATAATATTATATACAAACTAATACTAATATGTTATTAATTAATTTTAATATAGTTATTCAGAATAAGTAAAGATGATATAAATAGTAAAACTGCAAATGGGTTACAACAATCAATATTCTGGATGGAATCAAGAAAAAACGAAGAAATAAATAGAAAAATATTAGAACTAGCAAATGAACAACAAGCACGTCAATTAAAAATTCAGCTCGAATTTGAAAAAATGGCAGAACAACAAAAAAAAGAAAAAGAACAACTTTTAGCTGAAAACTATAAACACTTTTTACAAAAAGAAACATTGGGTAAAAAAAGATTAGAAAAAGTATTACGAAATAAATCCGTAGAATTAATAAATAAAGTAGTTGATTACGAAAAAAAAGAAAAAAGTCAAGAACAAAAAAGATTAGAAGTCGAACATAGAAGAGTAAACAAAAGTATGGGAATGAGTTCTGAATTTAAACAAAAGCTCGAAAGCATAAAAAAGTTTAAAAAAGAACAATCATTAGAAATGGACAAACACAACGATCAATACTTTAGTACAAGTAATGATCGAGCTAGAAAACTAATTGAAAAAGAACAAGAAAAGAAAATGCAAAAGCAATTAGAACTAAAAAAACTTAATGAAAGTTCACAAGGACAAAAAATTAGATTAAAAACAATAGAAATGAAAGAAAAAGAACATATTGCTCATCTATGGGACAGAATAAACTCGAAACAAAATATGGTAGAAAGAAATAAAACGAGTCAGCTATTACATAGAAATGATAAATTTGAATCTATGAATATAAACAGGGCGAATAGATACGATGTTTCAAAAAGAATAGTAGTCGCTGATGAATTTGTAAGAGAAAAGCAATTAGAAAATATAAAGGAGAGAATGACAAAAATAGATGATTTTAAGTAAGGAATTAACCGACTTATATATATATTAAATATCATTTACTATATATCTAAATATATAAAATTAATATTATTTACTCAAAATAACAATTAATATTAATAAATTATTAGGAGATCAAAACAATACATATTTGAGCAAAGTAGAAAATATGAAGAGGAAGTAAATAAAAAGAAAGAAGAGGTTGTAAAAGTAGTAGATGAAATGCTGAAAGGAAAGATAACAGTTGATCTTGAGGTAAATATGATTAATTATTATACTAAACTACAATCTTTAGAAAAACAACTTTACTAAAACAATTTTTGAAATAACTGGCTTAGACCAAAGTTTTATTTCTAACAAAAGTGGACGAAGTTCTTTACCAAAACTTAAATTTAATATTAATAAGACTCATAACAACTTAAAAATTAACAGTAGTAGAATTTTAACAAATGATGATCTTAATATGAATATGCACTCAGGAAATGATAATAAAAATGAAGAACATGAAGAAGTTCAGGCATTTGCTAAGGAACATGAAGCTATCCTTAACAATATGATAAATAGAATAAGAAATGAAGAAAAAGAAATGGAAAATGATATAGATAAAACAGAAGCCAATGATAAGAAAGAAAAATTAAAGACAGATTTTGCAAGATATAAGGAAAGAAATCAAAATGAAATTAATGATTTTAAAAAGTATAGATTATTAACTAAATCATTTATATTATTTATAGGATGTATGAAGTAAAATTAGCCCAATTCAAAAAAACCATAGAAAAAGAAACAGAGAGAATACATAAGGAAAAAACAGAAGGAGTAGAATTAGAAAAAGATACTAAAGATGTTAAAGATCATGTTAAAGATCATATGAAAGTTACTAAAGAAGATAAAGATATTAAGGATAATAAGGAAAATAAAGACAATACCACCATTCAAAATAATTATGATAAAGAAAAGTCAAAAGATAGTGATGTTAAAGTTGATAATGCAGAAAACGAAATGGATAATGTATATATTAACGAGAAAGAATAATATTTATTATCATTGTAAAATTATATAAAAGCTTATTATAAAATAAAAATTAATAAATTTAGTTAAATAATTAAACATTAAATCATATATTAGTATTATTAACAATATTTTTTATAGTAAGAATAGTAAAATTAAACAAAGAAATATAACTTATATTAGAAAAATCTGATATATAATATAACACCATACATTCGCACAACTTAAAATATACAATACATATCATTCAAAATTTTGCACTATACTTCTAACATTTAAATATTGTTCTGAGGAATACTTCCTCTTACAATTTTTATAATCCTTCTTATTTGCAATATTTATTAAGTCTGTAATTTCCTTAGCACAACTTCGAATAACTCCATCTCTAACTGGAAACACACTTTTTAAGTCAGCAGACCAAGCATATTTACATTTTAATAACTTCCTCGAGATATAAACAGCAGAACATGCTTTAACAGAACAAGGATATTTTAACATTTTATACTCAATTAAAGTTAGTTCAAGTATGTACATAGCTAAATTGGTTGTTCTTTGTATAAGGTCCTTATTGTAATTATTATATGTATCCTTATCTTCATTCTTATCTTCATCCTTTTTAACTTCCTTATCTTCTTTGTCATTTTCATTTAGAAATTGAATAATAATTGTAAGAAATTGATAAGGAGATGCTGTTAATAACTCATATTTCAGATTTTTTAAAATACATATTTCCATTTGTAACAAGTCTTGTATACTATAACACTTTTCTCCCACACCTATTGTCTTCTGAAGAAAGTCTTTAGGATCTGGAAAATATATCTCTTCGTATTTACATGCTATTACTAATGATGTTAATCCTAATAATTGTAAATCATCCTTTAGTATATTTTTATCTGTATCTAAATAGCGATCGATAATATTTATTGTTAAAAATAATGTTTCAGGTTTAAGATAGAATTTGTAATGAACCTATATTATTATAATTACATTATGTTAATGACAAGATATTACCCCGATAATCCAGTCAACAAGGATACTTCGCATATTTATTGTAATATTATTTATGTTATGTATATAGTATGGATTAGGTAAATTTATCTTCTAAAGGTAAAATTTAATTTATATTAAATAAAGATATATTAAGTTATAAATTATATTACTTCTGTTTGTATCAGAACCTTTTTGATATCGTCTATATATTCAACTGTAGTTTGTGGATTAATATTATGTACTAAATGATAAAGATCTCTAGTTTCATTAATGTTATTATTTTCTTCGCTATTACAATTTGTATTATTAACTGTAGGTAGTTTTATTATGTTATCAATACTTTTCTCATTGTTATTATTAATAATATTATTATTGTAATTTAAAGTTCTTATTGTACAAACATTAACAATATTTGAAGTGTTCTCTTTATTTTCATCGGTTATTGTGATTAATCTTTTTATTGTATTGATTGAACTTCTTTCCTTTGATTCATTTTGTTCTTGTGTAAATTTCGGTGTTGTATATTTACTTTCTGATTGTTTTTTCCTATTAAAAGATTTACTCTTATTATTGAGATTGATATTATTGTTGTTATTATTGTTATGTATAAATATATTTTCTTTGTTAGAATTTTCATTATTTGTTATTTTATAATTTTTATCTTTTGTTTCATTTTTACTTTTATTTTCAATTGAATTATCTGATTTATTTGGTAAGATATTTCTTGATTTAGATTCAACAAGTACATTTGAAATATTGTTAGTACTCTTGAAACCTATTGAATTTTTTAAACGTTTCATTAATTTAATTTAAATTTGTAGTTTTAATTGTTTTATTTTAATGTTAATAAAAATATAAAATTATTTATGATTTTTATCAATATATATTATACATTATATAATCTTAAATTAAAATATAAGCTTAGTCAATTTTTGAAATTTATAAGAATTAAATTAGTTAAAAGAATTTTCTTATTCTTCATCTTCTGAATCTTCGGAGTCTTCAGAGTCTTCATCATCTTCTGAGTCTTCATCTTCTGAATCTTCTGAATCTTCATCGTCTTCAGAGTCTTCATCGTCTTCAGAATCTTCATCATCTTCAGAGTCTTCATCATCTGAATCTTCGTCTTCTGAGTCTTCATCATCTTCAGAGTCTTCGTCTTCTGAGTCTTCATCATCTTCTGAGTCTTCGTCTTCAGAATCTTCCTCATCTTCTGAGTCTTCATCTTCTGAATCTTCATCGTCTGAATCTTCGGAGTCTTCATCATCTTCAGAATCTTCGTCTTCTGAGTCTTCATCTTCTGAATCTTCATCATCTGAGTCTTCGTCATCTTCTGAGTCTTCATCATCAGAATCTTCATCATCTTCTGAGTCTTCATCATCTGAATCCTCTTCATCAGCATCATCTGAGTCATCTTCATCGGCTTCATCAGAATCTTCATCATCTTCTTCTTCACGGACTTTGTTTGATGATTCACTAACTAATGCTTCTGCTTCTTTGATAACACTTGTATCTTCGCTAGTGTTGGCTATCTCTTCAGAAAAAATTCCTACAAATGCAAATAAAAATAAGACAGCTAAGAAAATATTCAACTTCATTAAAAATTATAATTATTATAAGAATATTAATAAGTATACAACATAAAATAAATATAAATAAAAATAAATTAATTACTAGTAAATAAAATTAGAAAATTTAGAGTTTAGAATTTCGTAGTTAGTATAGTTTCAGTTACTATAGTTAATTCATATAAACTAATAATGAATAAAATGAGAAATAAAGAAATTCAATCATATATAAAATGTATTATTTATTATATAGTTATAATTAATTATTATATAGTTAAAATTAATTATTAATTTTACTTACAACTTTAATTATTAATTATAATTACAATTATTTTATTCATTAATGGATAATAAACCTAATGGGGATTGGGGATTGGGGATTGGGGATTGGGCCCAATACCCAATCCCCAATCCCC
>Ga0100379_10006176_pt1 | contig 10170 bp, 8 predicted proteins | sample CryGeymeta201503_FD_80418 | JGI IMG/M metagenome (GOLD analysis project Ga0100379, IMG submission 80418) | Groundwater microbial communities from Crystal Geyser aquifers in Utah, USA - Crystal Geyser metaG 2015-03 | ecosystem: Environmental > Aquatic > Deep subsurface > Groundwater | place: USA... | reverse complement strand
GTATTCAGGAGTATCCAGGTGTTCTTTTGCGAATTCCTTGAGTGCAAACCCGGCATGATCAGAACCTAAAAAAATAGTAGTCATAATGTGTATTTTTCTTTGAAATGATGTCATTTTGTCATCTTCAATGTTTATTTTCAAATAAAGTCTTTTTTATTGTTGTGAGTGATGCATTAAAAAACAGCCAATCTCTATTTAAGAAGTGACTGTTTTTTGATTGTATTTTATTTTGACACTAGACTAGTTTTCAATGTTGCGTTTGATGAGATATAAATCTTTAGGATTACTCTCTTTTTCTAAAACATTATCTATTTGTTCTTGTTCTTCTTTTGAGAGTGTAAAATATATACGTCTGAATTCATTTTGAAGTCTTACTGACTCGTTGTAAGCTTTGTCTGATTCCTCTTCAGTACTGTATTGTGATTGCCACTCATCATCGGCTTTTATAAAATCCCTCAGTAAGACCATTAAATATTCTATTGTAGGTTCAATTTGTTCGTGTGCTGTTTCTTTCGTGCGACGTGTTTCCATATGAGGTTGGTTAAACAAATAATAAACATTTGTAAACAGACTTACACTATAAATTATAACACATTTTTTGATTGACGTGAGGGGTGCATTGAGATTATAATGCAAACACTATGCGTACATCTATTTCGTTCAACATTCAACCGAGTGAGGCCAAGAGAATTCGTACTTTGGCTCGTAAGCGTGGGTTTTCTACAACGAGTGATTATTTGCGTTTTTTGATTTCTCAAGATGACGAAGAGCTTATTTCAACTGATGATTTGGTTGAACGAGTTAAAATGATTCCCAAACTTCAGGAAGAAGGGGGGCTTATAGAAGCGGGATCTTTGAATGACCTAATTGGTCTATGAAGGTCGATAAAATTCTATATCATCCAGAATTTGTCAGGGAATTTAAGAGTTTGCCCAGTAATCTACAAAAAAGAGCGATAAATGCAGAAAAGAGGTTTAAAGATAATCCTTTGCATCCATCTCTTCGTTTGTATGGTTTAAAAGGGCAACTCAAAGGATCTTGGTCTATTTCTATCACTTTAAAAGTTAGAATTCTCTTTACACGACTCGAAAATGGTGACATTGTTTTCTATTCCATTGGTTTTCATGATATATATCAATCACTTTGAAAGAGTTTAGCTATCAGTTTTATGTCTACACCCCAAAAATCCCCTCATGTTAGTGATGAACAGCGTGTCCTTGAATATTGGGACAAGCATAGTATTTTTGAGCGTTCTGTATCGGAACGCCCTGTTGATAATCAGTACGTTTTTTATGATGGCCCTCCTTTTGCAACGGGATTGCCACATTATGGACACTTATTGGGGAGCGCCATGAAAGATGCCATGCCTCGTTTTTGGACCATGAAAGGCAAGCGAGTGGAACGTGTTTGGGGTTGGGATTGTCATGGATTGCCGGTAGAAAACATTATTGAAAAAGATTTTTCTCTCGGATCTCGCAAAGACATTGAGGCTTTTGGAGTAGATAAGTTCAACGACGCTTGTCACAACGCTGTTTTAACATATGCTGAGGAATGGAAAAAAGTTATTCGTCGTTTTGGTCGTTGGGTAGATATGGAAGATTCATACCGCACCATGGACGCCGATTTTATGGAGTCTGTGTGGTGGGTTTTTAAGACTCTGTGGCAGCAGGGTTTGATTTACGAGGGCCACAAGCCAATGCATATTTGCCCACGTTGTGAAACAGCTCTCTCTAACTTTGAGGTCAATCAAAACTACCAAGATGTAAAAGACGTTTCTGTTTTTGTGTCTTTTCCTTTAACGAGCGGTGTGCATTCTGGTGCTAATATTGTTGCTTGGACAACGACTCCTTGGACATTACCAGGAAATGTTTTGCTCGCAGTTGGGGGAGATATTGCTTACATCAAAATAAAAACTCAAAAAGGTGATTTTATTTTTGGTCGTGATGCTTGGCAGAGACTCAGGAGTAATCCAGAGTTTTTGAAGGATTATGAAGTTGGAGAAGTGGAAGATATCCAAGTAAAAGATTTGATCGGAGCAACTTACGAGCCTCTTTTTCCGTTTTTTGCCAATCACACTAACGCCTTTCGAGTTGTGGCTGCTGATTTTGTAACTACGTCAGAAGGAACCGGAATCGTTCATATCGCTCCGGGGTTTGGAGAAGACGACATGATGCTTGGAAAAGCCGAAAACGTGGCGCCAATTATGCATGTGCAAATGAACGGACAGTTTGTGCCGGAAGTTTCCGTTCCACTTACAGCAGAAGGTTTTGCTGTAGAAGGACGGCCTGTAAAAGCAAAAGATGATACACAGAGCGTTGATATTGAAATCATTAGAGCCTTGGCCAAAAATGGAAAATTGATCGCTAAACAAAAACTAGAACACAGTTATCCTTTGTGTTGGAGGTGTGATACTCCGCTTTTGAATTACGCTACATCTTCTTGGTTTGTGAGTGTTACTAAAATAAAGGAACGTTTAGTTGCTTTGAACAAAGACATAAACTGGGTTCCTGACACCATGAAAGAAGGACGTTTTGGAAACTGGCTCGAAGGTGCTCGCGATTGGGCAATTTCTCGTTCTCGTTTTTGGGGAACACCGCTTCCGGTGTGGCGATCAGAAGATGGTGATCTTTTGTGTGTGGGATCTGTTGAAGAATTGAAAGATTTATCTGGGGTAGAAGTAACAGATTTGCACAAACACAAAATCGACAATGTAACTATTCAAAAAGACGGAAAAACTTACACTCGTATTCCGGAGGTTTTGGATTGCTGGTTCGAATCAGGTTCAATGCCTTACGCCCAAAAGCATTATCCTTTTGAGAATGCGGATAAATTAGATAGCATTTTTCCGGCCGAATTCATTGCGGAGGGGCAAGATCAAACTCGTGGTTGGTTTTATACCTTGCATGTGTTGGCTGTGGCTTTGTTTGATGCGCCAGCCTTTAAAAACGTGGTGGTAAATGGAATTGTTTTGGCAGAAGATGGAAAGAAAATGAGTAAACGTTTAAAAAATTATCCGGATCCGGTACATGTTTTAGATCGTTATGGCGCCGACGCTTTGCGTCTTTATATGCTCGCAAGTCCGGTTGTTCGGGCAGAAAACTTGAGGCTTAGTGAGACAGGAATTGATGAAGTTTCTAAAAAATTCGTCATGATCACTCGTAATGTTCTGTCTTTCTACAACCTGTATCGAGAATTAGATAACGCGAGAGTTCCGAATGCCGAGAATGTTTTGGATAAGTGGGTTTTGGCTCGTTTGCAGGAAACAATTGAAGAGGCTGATGGTGCCATGCTCAAATATGATTTCATTTCGGCAATTCGTTCTTTGCAGTCATTTGTGACTGATTTGTCTACTTGGTATGTGCGTAGAAGCCGAGATCGAATCAAAGAAGAAGGTAACGATCAAAAAGAAGCTTTGGCTACTTTGCGAGTTTGTTTGGAAACCATGTCGAAACTCATGGCGCCGTTTGCTCCGTTTTTGGCCGAGGTAATTTACCAGTCACTTCATGATGACTTTGCAGAAAGTGCATTTTTCCCATCAGTTCACTTGGAGTCTTATCCGGAAGTAAATATAGCTTGGCAAAATGCAGAAGTGATTATCCAAATGGGACGTGTGCGTTCTTATGTTTCAAAAACATTGGAAGCACGTTCAGAATCAGGTATCGCTGTGCGTCAGGCTTTGTCTAAAGTTGTCATTACCAGCGAAACAGAACCTTTAGGACAAGAGTTTGGTCAGATTATTGCTGAAGAAGTAAATGTTCATGTGGTTGAATTTGCTAAAGGCACAGACGCTGTTGTACTCGACACTAAACTTACACCAGAACTTGTTCGAGAGGGTGTTTCTCGCGAATTGATTCGCCATGTGAATGCACTGCGAAAAGAAGTTGGCATGACCATCGAAGATCGTATTACTTTGGGTGTTGTGTCTTCAGATCAAGAGGTTATAGAAATGTTGAAAGAGTATAAAGATGATATTTTACGAGGTACTTTAGCGACAGAAATGACTTCTTCGCTTGAGGGCATGGATGAAGTGCGATCTTTTAGATCAACCGAACTTCAGGCGGAATTTGGAATCAAAAAACAATAAGTTACTTTTAGACCCGGCGTTACATGTTATACTTAAGGCAATATGTCATTAGATGTCTCTAAGTTGCTCACGGAGTTGGGTCTTTCTGCCCACGAAACATCTGTTTATTTGGCTGGTTTAAAAACTGGTCCGACAAGCATTCAAGAATTGGCGAAGTTGGCAAAAATTTCGCGTACGGCTGCCTACGATATAATGAATTCCCTGCAAAATAAGGGGCTTTTTTCGACTTTTGAACGTGGAAAAAAGAAGCTTTTCGCAGCTGAAGCGCCGGAAAGTCTGGTTACTCATTTTAAAGGTCAAATGTTTAAAATGGGGGAGAAGCTCACTTATTTGGAAAAGTCTTTGCCCGAAGTCGCTTTGCTTGTTGGGGGAGAACGTCCAACTGTGCGTATTTTTGAAGGAGATGATGCGGTTTTATCTGTCTACAGGGATTTTAGTCAGTTGCGTCCCAAGGAATTGCGCGAGTTGGCCAATCTAAAAGACGTAAGTTCTATTGATCCAACTCTGCTTGCAGAAGCCAAAAAAATGCTTAACGACGAAAGTTGTAAGTTTAAGGTTTTGTATATTGGAGATGTGGTGGCACCAAAACCGGGGCGAGAGATTTGTCGATTACCGGAAGAATTTGGAGAATTTCATGGTGATTTGTGGATTTATGGAAATCGTGTGGTTTTTGTAACTTTTTTAGGTAAAGTAACTACAGTGATTATAGAAAGTCAGGTTTTTGCCGATATGGCCCGTATTTTATTTGATGCCGCTTGGGAAGTTTGTCGAGTGATAAATCATGACAGTCACAAAATAACGTAATAGTTGATATGGATTTTAAGAGAGAAGAAACAGTTTTGGTTATTCCGCCAAACGACCCGGAAGCAGTTTTAATCAAACAAATTGCTAAGGCTATCGGCTTGTCTGTTTTGTCACTTGGTCAGCCTCATGGAGCGCGCCTAGAAAAAGAAGTTGATTTGCCAGAGAGAATCAAAAATGGCGGTTGGAAAAATATAATTACTATAGAAGTTCCAGGGCCAAAAATGGAAGAGACTTTAAGGAGTCATGGTTTTAATTTGGTGGTTATAGATCACCACGAATACACCGATTTAGATCGTGCTCATAGTGCAGACGGTAAACGTTTAACCTCGTCGCTTGATCAATTTTTAGCACTCATGGCGATTTCAGACGAAGAACTCGAATCTTTGGGTTTTGAAGCGCGACTTGTTCATGGGGTGGCTTTGTTTGACAGGGGTTTTGTGTGGGAAATGTTTAAAGAAGGTTTTTCCAAAGAAGAAGCTGTGCGCGTTATTGATTACAACAAACGCCTCATGCAAACAATTCGTCCCGATACAAACGAGGAGAAACGTGAAGAATTGTCAGCTCGTATTTGGCGAGAACGAATCGAATGGCATGGTTTTTTTATTCTCTTTAACGACACACAGTATCAAGTGAGATCCGTTGTTTCACTCATTGCTGCTTTAGAAAGGGAAGTTCCGACACCGCTAATTTTAGTCGAACCAAGTCGAGGCTTTATTTACGCCCAAGAAACAGATTTGGCCCAGAAGTTTTTTGATACATTTGGTGGTTTTACTTTTGGACAAGGAAATAACTGGGGTTTTAAAAATGAACCTGATCAAAAGCAAGTTACGCCCGACATGGTAAAAGAAGTTATTTTATCTTTTGAATAAAATATTTATGTGGGGTAAAAAAGGGGGTCCGGGACAAGGTTTATCGCCAGACAATCGGCCAAATACATCTTTTGGTGAACAGAATAAAACAGCGCAACAGTACGAAAGAGATCATCCACCAAAAATATCATTTGCGGATCTCTTGGTATCTTTAAATGCTTTGCATAATCCGGACAAAATAATTGCAGCAGAAGCTCATGCTGATATCGCCTTTTCTTCTGAAGCTCTTTTGCCATTTTTTAAGGAGCATTTGTCTGATGAATCGGTCTCTTGCAATGAGGTGGTTGCAATTTTGACCCTCATGGTTGAAACAATGGCTTACAGCCGAGAAATGGGTTTGGCAGAAGTTTTATTGGAAACAGAAGATCTTTTGCGTGATTTTATTGAAAGAGATAACAGGGCCTTGTTAAGGCGTAAAGCGGAGTCGCTGCTTTTTGGACATAATTTTTTGTATGTTGCGAGCCGAGAGATACAAATCGAGGACCGTCGTCGCTTTTCAATCGTCCCAATTAATGAAGAGTATCTAGGCGTTGCCGGTGAAACCGGTGAGGTTCGGTATTTTATAAAAAAAGAAGCAGGTAAAGAAGAATATAGAAAGGCTGATTATATTCGGCTGGGGGATGTTCCTTTGATTAAAGTGGCTGGCAATCAATCAAAAGAAAAATTGCAAAGAACAAAAGAGGCTCAGCGTGATTATCTTATGTTTTTGGATCCTTATTTGTTTGATGAAATTGAAAGAGATTATGGCTTTCCAATTAGAGAACTAACAATGCGGGAGCAGTTGTGGTTTATGGCTTCACTTCGTGAGTACAATAAAGAAGATGAAGAGAAAGTAATGAATATCACCAGAAAATTTGGAATAGATGGAGCTCGATCTTTTCTGTCGGTTGAATATGGTAATGAAGAACGCCAGGCGATTGTTGATTTGGCCGAAAAGTTACCAGAAGATATTATTCGTGAGATTTTTAGTGAATATGGAAAAGTGGTAACAGTGGCTCAAAAAGAAGCAGCAAATTTAGTCGGTACTTTTTTTGAAGAAGGAAAGGAGGAGCCTGTTGATCAAATAAAACTGGAACGAGAACTTTTATCCAGATCACACGCTGTTTTGCTTAAATTTGCACAATTAGCAAACGGTGAAAATATTGATTTTAGAAAAATAAAAGAAGAGATAATTAATACTTCTGCTGATACAATTTTATTTGCTAGTATTTTTAAAGCTGCGTTTAAAGGTAAAAAACGTGTAGATTTTGAATCGATTCGGGGTGTAATGCTGGAAAGTGTTTATTCCGACGATATTTCCAATGAAGACATACGGGTAATGGAAAATATTTTAAGAGCTAATTGGGCAGATAACCCAGCAGGTTTAGAAGCGGCTTATGCCGGATTTGAAGCCGGTATTGATAATTCGACAACAAAATGGCCCATTTTAAAAAAAGATGGAAAGATTCTAGCTTTTATGCGTTTTGATGCCAGTGAACATTCCGGAAAAAGACCCAAAAAACATGCCGGTTCTTTTAACGTACACCCAGCTTTTAGAGGTTCGGCAATTGGTATGGCTATGGTCTATGAAACAATGTTGATTGAGGCCAAGGAGTCCATAATGGAATTTGAGGCTGATGCCACGGCTATTGTGGCAACGGCGTATATTGAAGATATGGGGGGAGTGATCATTGATATGATTCACAGAGAAGAATCTTCTGGAGCTATTGATTTGCTGATTTGTGAACTTGATTTGGAACTTAATAAGCTATTAGGTACAAAAAACATGACACAGGAAGAGATCTTGCGGGCAGATGCAACAGACGATTCTTGGGAACTGCACAAAATCGATGTCAAAAATAATATCGCAGAACTTTTTGAATTGGTTGCAAAAATGAAAGAAAAGAATGCGATTGCCACGCATTACTTTGCTAATACAAATGAACAGGGAATTCGTTATATTGTTTTTGAACCACTGCCTTAAATTTCATCAGCTGTTTTCCAAACGGCTTCAAACATGCCCCTTTCTTGGGCACAAATAAAAGGATCTCGGATAATAACGGACACTAAGTGTTTTTCAGACATTGTAATAAACAAAACAGTGTCATTATAAATTTGGGTAGTACATCGAGTGTTTTCTGGAAAATTTGGGGCAAAGGCAATGCGAGTAAATTCATCCGGTTTTCGGGGGACGCTTTTTCTGGCCTCTGGTGTATCGGGCATTATGGCTCTTTTGCTCACCTTTTTTTGAATACGATTTTTATAGTAAGACCTATCAATTTCTGCCAAGCCGCCGGTTAAAGAAGCTACATCTACCAAAGTTAAAATTTCACCTTTAGCCTGTAGAGTATCTTCTATAGCTTTTTTGACACCTTCTAGCCCCTCGAAAATCTCAACTGTTGGCTTGCCTGTAGACATGGAGTAAATAGAAGAAAGTTGGGGGAGAGTGTCTCTAAAACGTGATTCCACTTCGGCTGCTTCTTGTTTTTTAATGTCGACCAGTTTACCTAAAAAAGTAGGGTCAACAGCTTCAAAGAGCTGTTGTTTTTCTTTTGTAGATCGCAAAAGACCTCTTTTTTCGAGGAGTGACAAGTAATTATAAACGTTTTGTCGACCAAGTTTTGATAGTTCGACAATTTGACGAGCTTTCATTCGGCCTTCAGACAGCAGAATTTGATAAATTTCAGCCTCTCCATCGGATAATCCCAATGATTTTAGTAGGGGGAGATATATTTCGTTTTGCATAAAACCACTTTTGCAAGAAACAACAATGACACTTTTTATGGCTAAAAGATAGCCTATTTTCGGCAAAAAGTCAAATAGAGTCAGAAAAGACTTGACAGATTCTTGGGGTTATGATAATCTGCTTTGTCCAGTTGATTTGGCGGTAAGACAAACCAAAAGTCAACCGGTTGTCAAAAAGTAATTGACTCGATCAAAGTTTTTCAGATGACGGTAATGCTTGTCCTGTTATTTGAAAAAGTAAGAGTTCAATGAAAAAAGGTGATAATGAGTGTGTAGTGATTGATAAATAGGCGATTGTCGATCATTCAGCACTCCTTACCACAGGCTTTACGTGCGAGAGGAGAGAGCATGTGAAACCAATTTCCTGGTAAGCGAGTAGAGGGAGAGAGTGTTTGTCAAAACAAAAAATCGAGAAGAGTCAGAACTTCTAGACGACGCCGGTTTCGACCATTTGGACCCAGACACGAGCTTTTGCCCGATTGACTGGAATTCTAAACCGAAAACCTAGGCCCCTCTGGAGGACAGGTAAAAAGAGATTACCCTTTCTGGCTCTTCTTCGATACGGTCCTTTTTAAGTACTTTGTCATGGTAGACCTTGACAAAGATGTTAAAATGTGATATTGTCTTCAGTCACAATTTCAAAGATAGATGTGTGCGGAGTAAAAAAGTACTCAATACACATCTCTCTTAGGAGAGTTAAGAGACAAGAGTTTATTGCCGGCTACGCCCTTGGATATACCAAGAGTCTAGCCAACCAACCGAGCAACACCCGGAAGACCCGGCTCTGTTGTTGAGTGGTAAGGTAAAGCATAAATTCATTTGTCTCAAAAAAACGGTTTTTCAACGTGGCTGCTCGCTACGTTGAACGCTAAACTTCGAAATAATTCGAAGCTGCGAAAAAAGACCTTGTCCCTGAGGAGGGACTCATGAGCAAGATCATTTTCGTGGTGTCTTCCAATCCCATTGCCCTCGCCGCCGCCCTCGCGGGCAAGGCATCGGCCACGGTCGAGGCCGAGTACGGGGAGGTGTGCGTCCCCGGCACCGTTCTCACCATGGCTCATCATGGAGAGCGTGCGGGGCAGCCAGCCCCGTGCAGCTACGAGAACGGTTGCCTGGCCGGGGAGGTTGTCGAGGTTGTGGGCTTGTCCCACTTCGACCTCGACACGCTCGGCGGCTGCGCCGCCATCATCGGCCGGAAGCCGAGTGCGGACGGCTTCTGGCGGCTCGCTGAGTTCATCGATCTCAACGGGGCGCACAAGCTCGCCCGCGGGATCAATGAGACGGACGCCTCTCCCGAGGATGTCCGGGTCCTCCATGCCTTCTGGGCGTGGAGCAAGAGCTTCCGGGTGTTCGCCCCCCGCGATGGAAGCGTCGCCGATGTCACGAAGCAGGTGCTCGAGGGGATTCACGTCCTCGAGAGCATTCTCGTCGATCAGGACGAGGTGCTTCTGGCCGCAGGTGACGCCTTCCGTGCGGCCGAGGGGGAGCTCAATCGAAAGAGCTTCCTTGAGGCTGATGATGGTGTGGTCGTCCGCGTGGGCGACCAGTTCACGAACCACCTTTACGCCGATCCTGATGGTGAGGCGTACAAGGCGGTGGTGAGCTACAACACCGCCACGGGAGCGGTGACGGTTTCGTTCGCCGAAACGCCCCAGGGGATGTCGGCGAACAGCATCGTCCAAAAGGTCT
>Ga0100379_10006173_pt1 | contig 10172 bp, 13 predicted proteins | sample CryGeymeta201503_FD_80418 | JGI IMG/M metagenome (GOLD analysis project Ga0100379, IMG submission 80418) | Groundwater microbial communities from Crystal Geyser aquifers in Utah, USA - Crystal Geyser metaG 2015-03 | ecosystem: Environmental > Aquatic > Deep subsurface > Groundwater | place... | reverse complement strand
CTTATTGGATGTCTCCTGAAGTTATTAGACGATCTGAATATAACTATTCTACCGATATCTGGTCTCTTGGAATTACTTGTATTGAACTAGCTGAAGGTGAACCACCACTATCAAATATCAGAATGATTAAAGTAATGCAACTTATTTTAAAAGACCCTCCTAAAGGACTAACTAATCCAAGTCAATGGTCTAAAGAGTTTAATGATTTTGTCAAGGCTTGTTTAACTATTCAACCTGAGAAGAGACCAACTGCAAAAGAGCTTCAAAAGCATCCATTTTTATTAAAGAAAAATAAGGGAATTGCTCTTATATCAGAATTAGTATCATCTTCCATAGAGGAAATTAGCAATTATAGAAAGACTCAATATGATTCTGAAGAGGAGGAAGATCAAGGTAATTTTGAGAGTGGTTCAGTAGTTATTAAAAATGATAACTTTGAGAAGGATAGCAGTACAGTTATTAATAAAGATACTTATAATTTTAATGCTGGAACTATGGTTGTAAATAATGAAGAAGAAGGTGAAGAAAATGGAAATGATAAAATTGTAAAGAAGGTAAAAAACAAAAACGGTGGTTCTTTTGTTGTAGCAGAACCTGCTAAGAAAGAATCAGAGCCTTTGTTTATGAAGTATATTAACCAAATGGAGCTTTCTTATGATGATTATAATCAAAATCCTAACATGATTTCACAACAAGAACTTCCTCAGCCTAATAATAAACCGAACAATCAAAAAAAACCTCAAGAAAAAGAAGAGAAAAACCCAAAAGGAATAATCAAGAAAACTTACGAAGTTCAAGATTTCAATCCTGGCAAAAAAGATTCATCAAAAAATGCATCTAAAAAAATAGTTATAAGATATCCACCTGATGAAGATTCTAACATAGAAGTCGATGATATGACAATCGGAAATGAACGTGATAGTATTGTTATCAAAGTTGATAATAAAAATAGTAAAAAGAGTAATGATGATGCTTTAAAAAACTTTTCCGAAAAAATGGCCAGTAATATTGATAATAATATCTTAAGTGAAAGTAGTTATGATATTAATGAACTAATGAAAGACAAAGAAGTAAATAATTGTAATCTCGACGACTTACATTCAAAAATTACCCAAACTAACGATGAAATGGAAAATGAAATAATGAAAATCAGATTAAAATATCAAGAGAAATTCAATAAATTGTTGTATACTCAAAATTATCTAAAGAATAATCCACACCTTAAAAAGTTAAGTGAGCTCGAAGTATATGCAAAGTTTTCAAAGTATATTGATAGTACAAAGTTAGTTAATAATTCAAAAACAATGTATGATGAATCAATAGGAGGTAATTCCATTTATACTCTAAATACAATAAAAACAAATGATTATAAGCCAAATAATATAAGTAAGATCAATAAATTGGCAAAGAAGTAAAAAAGAATTAAAGTAAGTAAGTTGTTGAAGATAAGTTTTCTTCTGTTTATGTACATATTTTCTTTATTAAAATTTTAATTTTAAACTGTTTTAAAATTTAACTATTATATTACTTTACTTATATTTAATTCTTATATTTATTACTATTAATTACTTCTATTAATTATTACTTATAATTTCAATATTTTTATTTTTTGGCAGTCTAATATTATATAAATTTGTAATTTTCTAGATTTTATAATCATATTAAAGAATAAAATCACTAACAAATGAACGAAGAATTAACTAAAGAAATCAATTCGGAATCAAAAGTTTCAGAAGATGAAGAATTACATAATAAAGACATCACTTCTAAATTAGGAGAATTAATGCTACAAGGATGGCAAATGCTCCCATCAAGTTGTCATAATCCAAGTATGATTTCTTTTAATTTTATTATATTTTCTTAAATAATTTACTTAGATTGTAATTGTCCTTTAATGAGAGACGTTCGAGATCAAGATTATTGTGTTGGATGTGAGTCGTGGATATTTGATAACAAATCAAAAACAAAAAAAGAAAATTTTACACAATTAGTTTCTTTACAAGGAAGACAAGATATTAAATTAAAGAATAAAAATACTGAAATTAAAGTTAGAGAATCTCAACTGATTTATTTTGACTTTAGCCACAACGTACGAATTATTTTAGAAAAAAAATTAGTTTACCTCACAAACTTGTTAGAAAGAGAAACAGATCTAAATAAAATCAAGTAATTATTTTGATAATATTCATTATATTAATTCATTATAATATTAATATTAATAATTTTATAGAGTTATTTTGGAATCAATTAATTTATGCAGTAGAAGTGTACGCGAAGTTAAAAAGATCTAACTATATATTAGTTTGTAGATATACAAGTTATTTATATACTTAGTATTAAAGTTTAGTAGTTATATTATGTTTAGATAGTTTAGATAGTTTAGATAGTTTAGTTTAGTTATCTATTATATTAGTATTTACTAATTATTAATTTATTAAAACTTATTAAACAATTTTTACTATTAAATTATATTGAATATATATAAATGGATAAAAAGTAAATAACAATATTATTTTAAACTTAAATAACTAATAACTAGTGTCGTTAACAAGAATTCATTGAAATCATCCCAAGAGAAAAATTTTAAAAAGTTAGTTTTAACTCATATACCAAATATTGAAGGTTACTTAAGTGTTATATGGCCAAAAAAAGCAACAATATCATATGGCAAAAAACCGTAAATTTTATTTAATTCTCAATAACAATTAATTTATATTAGAAATTCGCAAGTATATTTTATTAATGATGAACCAACATTTGTTCAAAAGTCCGAAGGACCGATAGTCCCTCATTTAAGATTACTTCATAAATGTAAAATATATTATTAATATATGTTTAGATCCGAATTTATTACCTACATGCCAAGTTGATAAAGGTGCAATAAAATTTGTATTATCAGGCGCTAATATAATGGCTCCTGGCTTAACATCAAAAGGTGGTATTCCTCCTTCAACAGAATTAAGAAAGAAAAGTGGAGTTGTAATTATAATAATTTATGTTATTCATTTTATAAATAAATATTTAGACAATATTAGCAGAAGGGAAAGAAAATGCAATGGCAATTGGATATATGACAATATCTGGTGAAGAAGTGTAGATAAAATATAATATTACTTATAATACTACTTTAATACTTATTTAAATTTAGTATACCTGGAGCAACTGGAATAGCCATAGAATTAATTACATATTTAGGTGATGAAACATGGAATATCAGATAAATTAATTACGTTTTAATAATGAATAAATGAATGTGATATGACTTATTTGAATTAAAATTTGAATAATTAACTATAAAGAATTTATACAAATTTATAATAAAAATTAATTACATTTAAATTTACTAATACAAATACTAAATCAATTATTTTATTTTATTATATTTAAAGATGAGTAAGAATAACAAAAGGAAAAAAAATAAAGATAAGACTGAAGCAGAAACAGAAACTAATTCAAACGACATAAAAAATGATGATTTGCTAAGTGCCATGGAAAACTTCCTTAAAGACAAAGAACCGGAGATTAAACAACAAGAAAAAGAAACAGAAGAAGCAAAAAAATTAAGAAAAAAGTTAAACGAAAAACTTAGTGAAGTAGAAAAACTAAAGAGCCAGGAAAAAAATGAAGAAATTTACGATCTCTTAGTTAAAACAGTATTTATTTTTAATAAACATACTTAAATACTTAAAAATTTTATAGCTAAAGCAAAACAAAGACTTAGATTTTAATAATCATAATTTAAAAGAAAAGAATGCAGAATTACTTTTATCAGAAAAACTATATCATCAAATTAAAGATAAATATACTAATCTATTAGATGAGAAAACAATAATTCTTAAAGAAGAAAGACTAAAACGAGAAGAAATCACAAATAAATGTGAAATATTTATGAAAGACTTACAAGCTAAGTATGAAAGTGAAATTCCAGAAAAAAATGAAATAATTAAAGAAAATGATATGCTAAGAAAAAAGTTTGAAGAATATGTAGCTAATACTACAAGTATTAAAGATAATCTAGAGAGTCAAATGAAATTGAAAGAGCAACAGACTAATGCTTTTGAAGAGGAGTTTAGAGGACAAGTTAAAGCTAAAATGGAAGAACTTGTAATAATAACTATAACTTTTATATATAAGTTATTATATAATTATATATTAATACTATTCTAGTCACTATCAACTCAAAAATATGCGATAGAAAATTCAGAACTAAAAAGTCAATTATTGGCTTATAATAAAAAATTTGAAGAAGTTAATGTAACTATTTCTCAATACAATAGCATGTTCGAAAAATTAAAGACTGAACTTGAAAATGTATTCAAAAATATTAAATATATTTTTAAATATAGAGAACAAAAGATGTTGTCCAATTAAGAAAAGAAAAAAATGATATGATGATCAAAGAAAAGAATTCAGATGCTGCTATGTTAGATTTATATACTAAAGTAAGTTAATAAATTATTTAATCTTATTTTATTTCAATGTTTAATGTTTAGAATGAGACAAATAAAAAAGACATCGAGAAGCTAACTAAACAATTAAATACTATGACTAGTTTATCTAAGAATTTACAAGAACAACTTAATAAACAGAAGGATATAGTAAAAAATTTAACAAATCCAAATACAACAACCACTACAAGTGAAAATGATGTAAAAACTGATAAATAATAATTAGATAATATAATAATATTATAGAAAAATGAATTTAAACTTGAAAGATTTTGTTATGTTTATTCTAAGTTTATTCTTACTTGATTGTTATTAAGTTATTATTTATAAATATTTACAAAGTCTTAATTATTTTGATTTATTATTTTTAATTTAAATTAACATAGTTAGATTAAATTGTCGTACAATTAATATTTTTAATTTTACTTATATTATTTTGTAAATTACAAAAAATGGAGACTTTGATAAGTTTAAGCAGATTATCGTCTGTACCTAAATCAAAAATAAACAATGATAAATTAAAATTTGACGCACTTCCTGAATATTCCAAAATTAGTTTATATCACTCAAATATGTTTAATTATATTCAAAAACAACCATTAAAAATTAAAAAAATCTCTTATGAAAATTTAAAACTAACAGCATTAAAGAAATTAAATAACAAAAAATATAACGAAGCTCATGTCTTATTTAGCAAGGTACTTTTTATTATAAGTATAGTCTCTATGTATATTTAAGTATATAACATCTAAAAATCCAAAATGGAATATTCAAGGAATAAAAGATAATGAATTAATTTATCATTATGATTATGGTAATAACACAGAGGAACAAAAGGAAATAAATAAAATGATTATATCTTCATTGTTAAATATAAGTTTATGTGATTTAAAACTAAATCAATTTGAAGATGTAAGGAAAGGATGTAACGAAGTAATTAAACTTGATAAGAATAATATTAAGGCACAGTAAGTATTTTGAATGTTTATAGATTATATTTAGCTATAGAAGAGCCTTTTCGTATTTTCAATCGAAGTCGTCATGTAATTACTTTATTTTAATAAAATTTAAGTAGTTGACGATGTTATTTTAGCTGCAAAAGATTTAGAATTTATATTATCCATTGAAGAAAACAAAGAAATAAGAAATGAATACAATCAAATAAAAGAATATATAGAAGAACAAAAGAAAAGCGGCACAAATAATCTAAGCCTTGTATTGAATGTAATAAAATTTCTAAACAACTTTATTTACTTTAATAACTTTATTTACATTTATTTACCTTATTTACTTTTATTAGGAAAAACAAAATAAGAATCAAAGAGATATAAAAGATGACAATAGTTCAACATATAGTTTTGAAAATGAAGACTCAAATGAACCTATAGAAGTAACAAATAATAACATTAAATTAAATGGAAAAACAGAAATGAAAATTCTTAAATTGTATTTAATTCATATATAATTACATATAATAACTACTTTTTAGTATAATAGGACAGTGTTATAACCTAATGATAGAATATTGTGAGACAAACAATGCTGAAGATTATTTTACAACAAAAGCTATTCATGAGAAAGCTCAATTTTATGCTGAAAATTTATCAAAATTACAAAAGTTAGATTTTGATAATCCAGATAATAGTCTAAAAGAACTATCAATAAAATTAGATATAAATCTAGAGGACGAACAAGCTAGATTAGAAATGATTAATTTCAAAAATAAGTACATTAAGAAAATTAAAAAATTTTATGAAGAAACTATTACATTTACATCCGATTCAGAAGTTGAAGATGTAGAAGTAAGTAATGCTAATAATAAAAATACTGATACGAATAAAAATAAAAATTGCGAAAGTAATAATAAGAAAAAGAAAAAAGAAAACACTAAAAGTAAAGACAAAGAATTAAAGTCAACAAATAAAGCTGATAAAATTAATGAAACAAAAAATAAACAAACTAAAGACAATAATTACAAAGACAATAAATATATAAATAAAAAAGATAATATAGACTATAAACAAAATAATATTATTGAAGATTCAAATTCAATACAAACTGATGATTATCCATATACTATAAAAATTAAGAAATATATTCATAAAAGAACTCACGCATCATCAAATACTAACTTAGACTATGGAAAAAAAATGAATAAACAAAAGATTTTCTACCAGCTTTTTTATATTATATCATCTTTAGTTTTATTATGTATAACATTATTATTTTTATGTTTGTATTATGAAGTAAATTAAGGTTTATAATTTTATCGTATTCGTATTAATTAATTATTTTATTGTGTTATTCTCTATATTATGTTTTAAATGATTTAAAATTAACTAATTTATAATCAGAAGATACATCATATGAACTCCATAACTTTTTATAACTATATTTTTTCTTTTCTGGATCAGCATGTTTTGGCTTACCAATAATTACTAATGATTAATTAAAATAAAATATTAAAATATACCTTGACCAGAATTATTAAATACTAATTTATATTTCGGATAATAAACTCCAATAGCAGGTGCTTTAAACTTACCACCAGAAAACATATCATTATTTCTTTTTGAATAACCTTTAAAACTCCTAGCTCCGTAATGTTCTGCGTTTGAATCATGATCTAAATAACTGAGAATACTTGAAGCGCCTTTATCTATAATATCTTTTCTATTTGTATAATGTTTAAAGTTTATTTTCCCTCTAGGAGAGTCGTTTCTATATCTAGCACTTTCGATATTACGTAACTCTTTGACACTAAGACTATTTTTTAGGTTTCGTTTTTTTGTGTTGTCATCATTGGCTGAAAATATTTAATTTATTAATTTTATTTTGTAATATTTACCTAATAAATTATCAGAATTTGATATGGGAATATCCATATTATGTATTCCATTACTGTTCTGATTTCCATGTTCAAAATTATTTTCTTCAACATTATGCATTAAATTTATTATATCATTATCTGTATTCTTTCTACTTATTTTGCTTCCCCCAATATTTTTAAGAGGACTCAAAATTCTACTCATTTGTCTTGAATTTGTAGGACTTTGAATTCTTGAGCCACTATAGATATCTGTCGATTCTCTCATAATATATGTTTTAATATTTCTAACTATATTAATATTTATTTTTACGGTTCAACTGCATTGTAATTTAATTTATATTGTCTTCCTTCTGGAACTAAATTTTCTCTCGACTAAGTTTATTTATTTATTTAGTTAGTTTAGATTTGACTTAATATAAATATTACTTTTTTAAGCAGTAGCTGTTTTCTGATTAAAATAAAGTAAGATAATATTAAATAAGTGAGTAATAAAAATTACTTGTCAACGATAGCATTCTTTTTACTTAATTCTTTTATTAGGTAAAATCTTGGAGTTCTATGTACTTTCTCCTTTAATTTGTTAATAAAGGGGTCACCTCCGTTCATTCTGGCTTGATTGTTTTCTATACCAAGCCTTAAAAAATTATAAAATCAATATAATAAATAAGTAAATACATTTTATTAATTTCATTCATATTTGTATCTTTAACTTCTTCTGGAATAAAACTTTTATGCATGTGATTATAATTTTTATCGGCTGAAAACTTACCATATAAGATTTCATAGTTGTTTGATCCAAAGACTTTATTTAGACTTTTAGATATCTTTGAATATTTTGTTTTTAATGGTTTAAGATCAGAAAAGTCTTAATGTTAAATTATGATTAATTTTACTGTGTAAAAAACTTTGCTTTTCATCTCCCATTTTATTTAATTTTGTTAGTTACTAAATTAATAACAGTTTAATAATAATTAAAATATATCAATACAATTTAATATATAACTAAATAATTAAACAATCAATATTACTAATTTTATTTATAATTGTGAACTCTTTACTAATATTAAGTTTATATATAATTATATCATAAATTATTTGTCAAAGTAAGTTTGTTAAAAATCCGAGAAAAAGTATGGCGGTGCTGGAATACCAGTTTGCAAAGTACATCCACCAACATGTAGTAATGATATAGCAGCCCATACGGGGCCACTTTTTAAATCTTCAGACTGGTAAGCAATTCCAAAATATTCTCCGTCAAGTGCAAAGCTTAATATTCCCTAAAAAGTTTAATATTTGTATATATAGATATTAATTACTTTGTTCATATCTAAGAATATTCCTAATGTTCCTGTTTTCTTAAACTTTTTTCCATACACTTCTCCAGTAGCATTATTTGAATGTCTTAATTGACCAATTCCATAAAAAGCCCATCCAAAATTATAATCAGAAAATGACTAAAAATAATGAAATAAATTACTGTATCAAAGTTGAAATTAGTATTTTTCGTAATTCCAATTTTTAGCTCATTTTCTGTTCTTCTATCAGCTATTATTTCCCAATAATGAACACCATTTATAAGTGGTTGATTACTAACAATAGATCTAAACGCATAACAAGTTTCATTTAATAGTAAGCTTTCTCCGTTATTATATATTTGTATTCCTTGTCCCTTTTTAAAGTTATCCCATTTAAAGTATGTTATTCCAGCTATTAAGATTATTTATAATTAATTTAACTATATAATATATTACGTGAATATTCTAAATCATTAATAGGAATTAAATTATTTCCACTAACAGCTCTTATAATATTTTTCAAATTTGCTATTCTTTTATCACAGTCTTTATGGATTGTTTCTGTAAAAGTACTTTTTACGAAAAAATGAAACCATTTAATAAGTTCTTCAGCAGGAGTTTTATTATTAACAAGTTTTTGGAATATATAAGAATGTTTACACATATCTCCACAAATTTTTATTTCTTCATTTTCGTAATTAAACTTAATATAAAAACGTTAATCTTACAGATATTAATTTTTCTGTTCCTATATTACATAATGGATTTTGACATTTTGGAAGTTGACAATAATATTCATGTTCTTCGTATTTCTCTAATGTCATTATTTTTCCGCATTCTTTATTAGGACATTGAACTTCTAACGAAAGAAGAATATTTTTAATAACTTTTCCTATTGGTTTCATTAATGACTCTCTAAGATCATTTTTCTTGCATCGTAAAGGACATTCTGATACTTGATTATTTTGAATACCTAATTTGTAATTTGATTTAGAGTTATTAATTTACTGTTTTTTTCTATCCATAATTTTATACATATTTCACAAAATAATGAGCCGCATCCAGTACATTCTTTTGGTTTTCTTACTATTGAAGAGCATATAGTGCAAATAAAATCATTATTAACACCGTTAACGAAGATTTTTGGATCAAATCCTCCAAATACTTTTTTCATTTATTATAATTATGTTTTTAATTTAATTATAATCTTATAATTATTACTATTGTTACTAATATTATACTTCTAATTAAACAATTATCAAAATATTTATTTGGATAAATATTTAATAATTTGAATGTAAAATTATAGTTATTTATTTAGGTCGTATAAACACAAGAATATCTTAAAATATCTAATTACTAATTTTAGTTTAGTCTTATATATTTTCAGTAAATGAAACAAATCTTCATATCAATTACTATATTATAATATATTTATTAATTTTAGTAATTATCTAATTAACTCTTTATATTTCTTTATATTTTGTTCAAATATCTTTAGTTGAAATATAAAATTTTCATTAGGTCTAATACAATATCTTTTACTTTTTACAAACTCAAAACTTTCTTCAAATGTTAATCCCTTTTCAAATATCAAAT
>Ga0100379_10006171_pt1 | contig 10174 bp, 11 predicted proteins | sample CryGeymeta201503_FD_80418 | JGI IMG/M metagenome (GOLD analysis project Ga0100379, IMG submission 80418) | Groundwater microbial communities from Crystal Geyser aquifers in Utah, USA - Crystal Geyser metaG 2015-03 | ecosystem: Environmental > Aquatic > Deep subsurface > Groundwater | place... | reverse complement strand
TGTGCCAAGCAGCAAGGCCAGGCGCGAATAATCGCTGGGTTTTTGTTTTACAAAGCGGCTGAAATCAGCTTCCAAAGCAAAATAATTGCGCAACACCCCATACACCATTTCGCGCAACAAACCGATATCACGAGGCTCCCATGATTGCGAGGAGGTGGTATGTACAATAGCGGCTTTGGCTTTGTTCTTTTTAATCAACACCTCAAACAAAACAGCTAAGGCAACAATGCGCACGCGGGCGTTAGAAATGCTCATGATTCTTGGTCTACCTTTTTATGTGAGCGCGGGTGGGCGTCGTTATATGTTTGTTGCAGCTGCGGCAGGGTGATATGGGTGTAGTGCTCAGTCGTGGCCAATGAGGCATGGCCGAGTAGGGTTTGGATGCTGCGTAGGTTGGCGCCGCCAGCGAGCATATCCGTGGCAAAGGAATGGCGTAGCCTATGGGGAGTGACGCTGCTATCGGCACCTGTTTCCAAGGCTCTGTCTTTAAGCATGCGTTGCACGCTGCGCACGCTTAAGCGCTGGCCAAAGCGATTGAGAAACAAAGCCTGATTGGTGGGTTTTAATTGCAAACGCGCTTGCAGCCATTCCAGAATCAAATCCACAGCCAGTTCGGGCAACGGCACGATGCGTTCTTTATTGCCTTTGCCCAACACTTTGACTTCACCCTGCTTGCTGCGGCGATTGATGGTGAGGTCAGTAAGGTTCACACCTACCACTTCTGAGACACGTAAGCCGCAGCCATAAAGCAGCGCCATCAGCGCCAATTCGCGTTCATCAAAGGTGCGGTTGGTGGTTTCAAGCAGTTGTTGGGTTTGATGCGGCGGCAAAGTTTTGGGCAGACGTTTGCCCAGCTTGGGGGCGCGGATACCTATGGCAGGGTTGTCGGTGGTCAGTTTCTGGCGCAGGGCATAAGCGCATAAACCTTTGATGGCCGATAAGCGGCGGGCAAGGGTGGAAGGGGCTAAACCTTGGCTGTGACCAGCGACCAACCAGTCTTGGATGGTGTGACGCTCAATGTCAGCAAGCAGAAGTTTGCCTTCTTCTTTTTGAAACTTGCTAGCCAGAAATTCGGAGAAGCGTTGCAAGTCGCGTTGGTAATTGCTGGTGGTGTGGCTGGATGCCAAACGCACATGCACCAATTCCGCGAGAAAGTCGGTGCAGGTTTGAGAAAATAATGAGTTGGCCAAGGCGTTTAATCCTTGGCTGCGATTTCGATGCGGTTGCCACCCAAGGCTTTAGCGATATACATGCCTTTATCGGCCTTGGCGATGAGGGTGTTGAGGGTGATGTCTTCCGTAGGTGCGGAGCAAGCCAGCCCTACACTGATGCGAATTTGCTCATTGTTGCACACCAAACCATTCACATCATTGAGGATGTTGGTGGCAATTTCTTGGGCTTTATCGGTATTACAACCCGAAAGCAATAAAGAAAACTCATCACCACCCATGCGAATGAGTGGGTCTTGGGTGCGCACATGACGGCGAATAGCGTCGCAGAGCTGGTTTAATGCTTCATCACCAGCTTGGTGGCCAAGGCGATCATTGATGCCCTTAAAATCATCCAAATCAAAATAAAGGGCGGCAACGCTAACGTCTTTGCCAAACCAACGCGAAAGCGGTTGATGGCTGTAGGGTTGCAGGAAACGGCGATTATGTGAGCCAGTGAGCGCATCGGTAATGGCTAGGCGCGCCAAGCGCTCACGCGATACGGCATGCTCCAAGCTCAAGCCAATCACTTGGGCGAGATGTTGCAAAAAGTCGGTGCCCTGCTCGGGGGAAAACCTTGCTGCATCGGCAGCACCTAAGCCTAAAATGCCAAATGGATTTTCGGCGCTACCCAAGCGAAGAAGGGCTAAAGAGCCTAATGATTTATCAGTCTCTTCCAGCCAAGGGAAACCATCTTTTTCCACTTGAATCAAATACACATCACGTTTGGCTAGGCCAACATGTTCAATTTCACCCGCTTCTATCCACACCAAATCATGGCTGGATAAAGCGTTCATCGGCGATGTGCCGATAATGCTGTCGCGGCACAACCAAAAGCGCACCAAATCCAGTGAAAACTGGCTGCGTAGCTCACGCAACAGTGTGAAGCACATATCTTCTGGGTCACCCGCTGCCAACACAGCAGCTTCAAGCTGAAACAGGCGACCAAACAACTCATCATTGGTATGCAATCGCTGCATCATGGTGGCCACATAAGCGCGAAGTTGGGTGTTTTCTTGCGCCAGCGCTTGCATGCGGCGTTCGGTAAAGTCCAAGGTGTTATCTTCTTTGTTTTCTTCGCTGGTCACGGGCGAATCGCTCATAACTCCACCTTTTCTTCAATCAGGATTTTCCATGGTGCGTCTTGATCTGGTCGCGCCAAATACAAGCGTTTGCGTTCGGCATCTTTGTAATTATTGGATTGATAATGCTGGATAAATTCAGCCACCACCACTTCGCCTTCTGCCCATGGGGTGGGGTCGTGCAATAGGGTTAAGCGCGAGAACGCAACGCGGATAAATTCCTTGCTGCCGTTCACTTTGGTTTTGTATTTTTTCCAAGCTTTTAAATCATATTGACCAGAGCGAAATTTATGATGGTAATGGCTTAAGTAGGCCTCTGTATCCAGCGATTGCCAGTCTTGTTGCCAAGCGACCAATGATTTTTCGAGCGAAGCCAGCAAATCTTTTTGCGCCTCCCGCTCACCAAAGGCGATGTGTTCGCTAATCACCACCCAAGTTTTACCCGGAATCACAAATGGCTCCATTTTCTGCAGTTGGGCATTGGGCAGGGCAAAGCAGCCGCGGGTATCTTGGGGTGGGCGACGGCTAACATCTTCGGGATAACCATGCATCCAAATGCCATTGCCATTTTTGCCGTGTAATGCGTCCAATGCATTGGGGTAATCGATAGGGAAGACCACGGGGCCATATTTGGAGTAAAGTTTTGCATCATGGCGTACATCGGTGAATCTGTAGATGCCATTGGGCGTGCGCGCATCACCGCGCTGCTTTTTATCGCCACCTTTGGCGCCAGTAACCACATATTCATCAGCCACACGCTGCCATTGGTTCTCAGCATCGCGTTGATATACAAACAAACGCGAGCGACCTTTATCCACCAAAAACACGCTGGATACATCAGCACTTAAAAACAATAAATCCAAGGGGAAGCCCGTGACACCATCCACTTTATCGGCAAAAGCTTGCAAACGAACATCGGCTTCGGAAAGGTCGCTGCTCAAATCAATTTGCGCCAATTGTAATTCGGATTGTTTGTTGTTTTTGCCGTAATCACCTGCCGAGCTCACAGCTTGCAAGGCAGCGCGGCGATAGGCTTCAGCTTTCAATAAACTGGCCAATGGGTCTTGATTGTTTTCGGCGGTTTCCAGCATGGCCAAGGCTTTGGAAAAATCATTTTGTTTGAGGGCAAGGGTGGCGCCAAGGATGCTGCGTTCGTTGGCATTTTGCAGGTTGTCAGAATCGCTTTCCAAAGCTTTCCATAAACGGTCTTCCAAACCGTTTTTCAGCTGAAATTCTTCAGCAAAAGCTTGGCCGCTCATGCAGCAAAGCACGAAAAAAATGATTTTGAGCATCAGATGCTTTCCTCAGCAAAAATCTTCCAACCATCGCGGCCAAATTTCATGGTGATTTTTTTCTTGGACTCGTTGTTGTAATTGTTGGAGCGGAAATCCTGCATGGCGGTGACGGTTGCAAACACGCTATTGTCGGCCATATCAACATGCACATCGTTAAATTTGATGCGGATATACGATTTACTGCGAATGACGCGGGTTTTGTATGCTTTCCATGCCTCTCTAGAGGCAAAGCGTGATTCAGGCTGATAGGCCACATCGTAGGCATCAAAATACGCATCCACATTTTGCGCTGACCATGCAGCGCGCCATGCTTCTAGGGCGTCCAACACACCAGCAATAGTGCGGCCCTCTTCAGGCATGGCTGGCAGCGGGGTATCAGCTGTTGGCGTAACAACTGGGGTTGCTTCGGGTGCTGCGGTGGCCGGTGAGTCCACTTGGCTAGTTTCAAGCGCAGCAACCACCACAGGCTCAGCAACGGGCGTGATAGGATTATTTTCAGGTGCTTTGTCTTGATCAGAAGGCATGGGGTTGCGCACATTGAGCAATCGATTATAGCGTTGTTCTACCCTTGGGTTTTCCACTTGATCCAAGGTGTTGCGATAATGCTGCAAGGCGAGTTTCACATACAAATCAGCCAAATTTTCTTCAGCGACCACATAGTTGGGGCGTTTCTTCAAAGCTTCTTCGAGTTCGTTCACCGCCGCTTTAGGGTCGCCCAAGGCATTGTACACCGCAGCTAAATTATTGTGCGGCTCAGCCAGTGTCGGGCGCAGTTCAATCACATGACGAAAAGCCTCGATAGCTTGGTGAAATTGTTGCTCATGCACATGGGCAACACCATACATAAACCAAGCTTCGTAGTTGTCTTGCTCGGTTTTGACCAGCGGGTCTAGTTTGGCTAAGGCGGCGGTGTATTTACCTGCGGCCATGTCCTCTTTGACTTGGGTCAAAGCATCACTATCAGCGGCTTGGCTGACATGGGTTATGGTCACAAAAGATGCCAACATGAGCGGCAGGATGAGCAATAGGATTCGGTTGGTTTTGGCTTTCATCATAGGTTCTCTTGGTGTGCTTTTTTTAAGCTGTTGTCTTGCGCTCATAAATATCGAAATGATACGCACAGCTGTTTTTTTCATCGGGTTGGTGAGATTCGTGATGGGCAGGTTGCCAGGCTGATAAATCAATGGCTGGAAACCAAGCGTCACCCTTAAACTCTGCTTCTAAGGTGGTGCAATATAAGCGTTGGGCAAAGGGAAGTGCCAAGGCATAAATTTCTGCACCGCCAATCACCATCAGTTCTTCATCTTGGTGGGTGTTCAGGGCTTGCTCAATGCTGTGCACCACTTCGCAGCCATCAATCTGCAAATCGGCTTGGCGGCTGAGCACAATATTTTTGCGTTTGGGCAGGGGTTTACCCAAGGAATCGAAAGTCTTGCGACCCATCAAAATGCTTTTGCCTAGGGTATGCTGGCGAAACCAAGCCATGTCAGCAGGCAAATGCCATGGCATTTGATTGTTAGCGCCAATTAAGCGCTGCTTATCCATAGCCCAAATCAACGAAATCATCTGTTTAACTATCCCCATCTTTGCTTCTTAGCAGAAGCGCAATATAAGCATATGTCGCATAAAAAAACAGTTCGGTCTTGACGCGCCTTGGCTTGAAAGGATTACCAGGCCACCGATAGCTGAGCGCCATACCCTGATTGGCTGGCTTTGGGTTGCATGCTGATGCCGTTGTAGGGGTCGCTAAAATAAAAGGCACTGAGGCTGCCAATTAAGGCACCAGCGAACACATCGCTGTTGTAATGTTTGTTAGATTCAACGCGGCTGTAACCGACAAAAGCCGCGCCAATATAAGCAGGAATTGCATAACTCAGCCCAAAGCGTGCATGGATAAAAGCCGCGCCTTGAAAGGCTGCGGAAGTATGGCCTGAAGGGAAGGATTGGCTTCCGCCATTGGGGCGTTCTCGATTGATGCTATACTTGAGAACTTGGGTGATGACAACAGTGCTAGCAAAGGATTGCAGGAATTGATCGCGGCCTTGGTCATCATCCAAATAAAGCGTGGCGCCGAAACCAATACTTGGAATCAGCACCTGCAAGATATCGCCTGCCACCTCAACATCGCTGGCTGCTTGCGCAGTTTGGGCAGGGAGCCAACAACCCACAAGCAGCAGTGCGATGATGGCTTGGCGCATGTTGTTTTACGCCAATAAGTTTTGGATTTCAGCGTGGCTTAACGGTGCTGGCAAACGTGCACCCAATTGGCTAACAATTTTGCCAGCTGCATGGCTGCCCAAGTGGCCGGCTTGTTTCCATGAAAGACCATTGGTGATGCCGTAAAGCACACCTGCTGCATACATATCGCCGGCGCCAGTGGTATCAATGGCGGCCACTTCTGTGCCTTCAATGGCAATGACTTGGCCTTCATGCATGATGATAGAGCCATTTTTACCAAGGGTGAGCGCCACGTTTTCACAATGCTTGTGAATGGCGTGGGCAGCAGCGATAGGGTCAGCTTCGCCAGTGAGGGCAGCGGCCTCTTCTTCATTACAAAACAATAAATCCACAGGGCCTTCAACCAAGGCCTGAAATTCGTCTTTGCAGATGGCAATCAGGAAGGGGTCGGAAATGGTCAGGGCGACTTTGGTGTTATGTTTTGCGGCCAAGGCTATGGCGTGCTTGGCTGCTGCTTTGGTGGACTCGCCTGCAAACAAATAACCTTCAATATATACATACTCAGCATCGGCGATGGCTTCTTCATCGATATCATCCGGTGAAAGTGTGGCCGACACGCCAAGGTTAGTAAGCATGGTGCGTTGGGCATCCGGGGTGATAAGCACCACGCAAGTGCCAGTGGTTTCAAGGCTAGCCTCAGCATTAAAATGAATGCCAAGCTCACGCAATTCGCTGGCGTATTGTTGCCCAAAATTATCTGAGCCTGTTTTGCCGCAATACGCCACGCTGCCGCCCATATCGGCGATACCAACGATGGTGTTGGCCGCTGAGCCACCCGAGCAATAGTTGATATTTTGACCCTTAAGGGCTTTAAGCACTTCTTGTTGTGCATGGCCTTCAGTCAAAGTCATGATGCCTTTTTCGATGTTATTGCTGCGTAAAAAATCGTCATCGCATTGTACTTGTAAATCCATAATCGCGTTACCCACGCCGTAAACATTGATGCCCATGAGAGAAGTCCTTTCCTTAAAAAATTATTGTTGTTGACCAGCAAGGGTCATGTTCGAAATCACGATGCTTGGCACCGCAGTGGAGCCCAACCATGTCACATCATTGCCAAGGTGAGAAATATTTCGAAACATATCTTTCAAATTGCCCGCAATGGTGACTTCATGCACGGGCTGGCTGATTTTTCCGTTTTCGATTAAAAAACCAGACGCACCGCGCGAATAATCGCCAGTCACGCCATTCACACCAAAACCCATCAGCGAAGTGACGAAAAAACCGTCTTGGATATCAGTAAAGATATCCGCTTGGCTCATTGTTCCGCCAGCCAACAACAGGTTAGAAGTGCCAATGCCGATGTCACCCGTTAAACCACGACTGGCATTGCCTGTCTCAGCAACATTTAAGCGTTTGGCGGCATACCTGTCGGTTAAAAAGCCAGTGAGCTTGCCTGCTTCGATAATGTTTCTCGCCTTACAAATGGTGCCTTCACCATCAAATAATCGATTGGAAAGTCCTAAGGGGTGGTTTGGGTTTTCTTCTAGCGTAAAGAAGCTTGGAAAAAGTGCTTCGCCCACCGAGTCAGCAAGAAACGAACGCTTTTGAATTACACTTCTGCCGTTAATCGCAGAAAGCAAATGCCCAAGAATGGAGCTGGCCACGCGCGGCTCGAACACCACGGGGCAGCTACGGCTGCTTAAACTTTTGCTGCCAAGCAAAGCAACCGCTCTGGAGGCCGCTTCTTGGCCAATGCTTTTGGCGTCGCGTAGATTGGATGCTGCAAATGCGCTATGCCAAGCATAATCGCGCTGCATGCCTTCGCCGCTGCCTGCAATCACTGATGCAGATAATGAAGCTGATGATTTGGCATATTCAGCCATAAAACCATCGCTGGATGCGTAAGCTGTGAAGCTATCACCAAAACCAGCGATGGCGCCTTCACTGTTGGTGACTTGTGTTGAAAATCCTAAAGCTTCCGCTTCGCAAGCCAAGGCTTGGGCTTTGGCAGCTTCAGTATTCCAACCATGAGCAACGTGGGGGTGCGCATCTTGCCAATCGCTGATGGCTTTGGCGTTGGGGTGGTTCCCGCCCACAGGTGGCACCACATCAGGGTCAGGCTCACTGATCTTGGCCATTTCAACCACTTGCGCCGCAAGTTTTTTCAAACCTTCATCCGAAAAATCCGAAGTGCTAGCCGATGCAAAAGCCAAACCTTTGCTTGTTTCCACAAAACCACGCAAGCCAATGCCTTGGGCGTGTTCGCCTTCAATGCTTTCTACTTTTCCTTGGCGCACACTGATGGATTCACCCACGCTAGTGGCAACGATGGCATCAGCATGAATAGCTCCAGATGTTTTGGCGTAATCGAGAAGTTTGCTGGCCGTTTGAGCCAAATTCATGTGAGCTAAATTCATGGGTTCACCTTGTAATGCTTGAACAGGATGGGGGCTGCTTCGCGAAAGCTTGGGTATTGCAGGTTGGGAAGCAATTCCGCGTGTAACTTTTTATTATCAATACGTTTGTTGTCTTTGAAAAAGCTGAGGAACGCAGGCGAGAGTTGTTGTTTGGCTTCTTGCTCGTTCAAGATCATAGGCGCTGGCGCACCGACAAGCGTGGCAAGCTCTGCGGCATAGGCAGCATGCGAGCATGGATAGTCGTCGGCAAGGTTGAGGATACGTTGCGGCGCGGGCTTTTGCATGGCGGCGATAAGGGCTGCAACGATATCATCGACATGGATACGGTTGGAAAAGTGTTCGGGTAACCACGACACGGCTTTGTAATCACCTGCGAATAGTTTACTGACAATATTACGTTCATTCCCATAAATGCCAGCAAGTCGGAACACTTCTGTGTTTTCCAAAGCGCTTAGCCAAGCTTGTTCAGCTTTTAGGCGCTCTAGGCCGCGTGGGCTCTTGGAGAAGTTGGTGCTTTCTTCGTTAATCCAATCACCATTACTGCAGGCGTAGACACTGGTGGAGGATAAATAAGCTGCCCAGCGCAAAGCGGGTAGTTTTTGAAGAAGCAGTGGTAAAAAATCAGATTGAATTTGTTTGCCTTCTCTAGCGGCATTGTAGGCAAGCGGAATGGAATCAACAATGGCCTCAACATCTTCAAGCCAAGCACTTGGGATTTGATGGGGGTGTTCGGTGCAGAAAACGTCAAGGTCTTGCTGCCGAAGAAGTTGCGCGGCTTCTTCATTGCGAACAGAGGCTTTTACGCGGATGCCAAGCGTTAAGCATTTGGCAGCAAGCTTGCTTCCGACATAGCCACAGCCCAAGATAAGCACTGAAGATGGCAGGGATTGTTTTGTCATGTCATCTCCGTTGTGGGGGTTGATTTACTCATTGCCTAGGCCCTACATAGTTACTATCGTGCGGCTCTTGTTGCAGGATTTTGATGCAACGGGCCTATGGCGCAATTGGTTAGCGCAACCGGCTCATAACCGGTTGGTTCTAGGTTCGAGTCCTAGTGGGCCCACCAAATTATGGCACATGATGAAGACGAGAAGGAGTTTGACAATGAGTAATATCAATCCAGACGACTTAAAAGCTTTGGTTTGCCAACATATCACCGATGCGCAAGTGGATGTGCATTGTTATTCGGGCGATGACCATTTTGAAATGACTGTGATTGCAGCTTCATTTGAAGGGCAGTCGCGGGTGAAACGTCATCAAATGGTTTATAACGCTCTTGGCGATAATATGAGAGCTGCCGTGCACGCATTGGCATTAAAAACACAAACACCAACGGAGGCTTCAAAATGACTGATTCAGTACAAAGCCAAATTGATAGCGTAATTAAAGGCAACGACATTGTGTTGTTTATGAAAGGTACGCCGCAAATGCCGCAATGTGGTTTCTCGCAACGTGTGAGCGCAATTTTGGCTGCCCATGAAGTGCCTTATGTATCGATTAATATCTTGCTTGATCCTGCAGTGCGTGAAGGCATCAAAATCTACAGTGATTGGCCAACTATTCCGCAATTGTATGTGAAGCAAGAATTCATTGGCGGTTGTGATATCGTATCTGAGATGCACGAAAATGGTGAGCTTGCTGATGTACTCAAGCCATTTGTGAAAGCGGCGTAAGCTTTAATTTCGATTGCTAGATTTGTCTAAAGAAAGTATAACTTTGCTTGTGACTACTTTTTCTACTTCTGCCATTGGCTCACCATTTCGGGGAGCTTTCTAAATGGCAGGCAATGTCAGCCAAAATCTTTCCCAAAAAGCCACCCAGCGCCTGGCGCTAACCCCGCAACTAACCCAAAGCTTAAAAGTGTTGGCTATGAACTGCCAAGAGCTTGAGCTATACATTGAAGAAAGTCTTGAATCCAATCCGTTGTTGGAAATGGAAGGTGAGACCTTATCGGATGAGCCCAAAGAAATTCAAATCAGTGAAGATGAATG
>Ga0100379_10006168_pt1 | contig 10175 bp, 9 predicted proteins | sample CryGeymeta201503_FD_80418 | JGI IMG/M metagenome (GOLD analysis project Ga0100379, IMG submission 80418) | Groundwater microbial communities from Crystal Geyser aquifers in Utah, USA - Crystal Geyser metaG 2015-03 | ecosystem: Environmental > Aquatic > Deep subsurface > Groundwater | place: USA... | reverse complement strand
CCGGGGCCCCGATAGGTGACATCGTCCCATACTTCACTTAGCAAATTGCGGTCGTTTCCCAGCAAATAGTCCAAAAGGCTCAAAAGGCTAGCCGCTTGCATCAAGTCTTTGTTGGCTTTGTTTCTTTGCGCTTGGGGTCTTTCCCCGCAACAGTATTTTTGTACCCTTTGTCTGACTGCCGTCAGGTCTTTTGAGGTGTTGGGCTGTTAAGTTTGGGGCTGTGCCACCAGCATTTCAACAACCATCTGGGTTTTTGCATGAGGTATCCCTTTAGCTCCATAACTACGGCAGGCGCCCCGCCCCGACCCGAAACGTGAGGTTCGATGGCTGCGTACTCGCCTCCAATGCCTATCAATCCGTTGCAAGACACCTTTACTGCGCCTTCGGGCTAAGGGCTTGTCCACAAATTACATGCACATTTGTCTCGCCAGATTTGGGCGCATTGCGTCGTTGCAAACCGCTTGTGCAACCAAGTTGCACGGCGCGCTTTGCGCCTAGCTCGCCCAACTCTGACGGTCAAATGCGCAGCTTATTCGTGGACAAGCCCTAACAAGAAAGCTGGGGCGCAGCAAAGCGAGTTGAAATCGACTTTATTAATTGAAATTTAAATAAAGTCGCGACTAAATTTTATACAACATTAAAATTGTTGCATGAAACGTTATATCGACGACCGTGTCAAGCAAGATCTCGCCCGAAAGATGGTCATCCTGACGGGGCCACGCCAAGTCGGCAAGACTACCCTCAGCCTGCAATTGGCGAGCGAACAAACGGGTGTCCAATATCTCAATTTTGATGTGGCCGCGCACCGCGCTGTGATCATGGCGCAGCGCTGGCGCCAGAGTGCGCCGCTGTTGGTGTTTGACGAAATCCACAAAATGCGTGACTGGAAAAGCTGGCTCAAAGGTGTGGTGGATGGGCGCGCGCCCGACCAACAGATTTTGGTGACTGGTAGCGCACGCATGGACACCTTTCGTCAGTCGGGTGAGTCGCTGGCCGGACGTTATTACAGACTGCGTCTGCATCCGTTATCGGTGCGCGAATGGTGTGAACAGATGTCGGTGCTACCGTCCACCGCGCTCAGCCATTTGCTGGTGCGCGGCGGGTTCCCCGAGCCTGCGCTGGCGGCGACCGATGCCGACGCGCAGCGCTGGCGCAATGACTATTTTGCTGGACTGGTGCGTGAGGACGTGCTGGAGTTTTCGAGGCTGCAAGAGGTCAACGCCATGCGGCTGTTTGCCGAAATGCTGCGCTCGCGGGTGGGTTCGCCCTTGTCGCTGGCCTCGCTAGCGCGTGATCTTTACCTTTCGTCGGTCACGCTGAGCAAGTATCTCGATATTTTGCAGGCTTTGTTCATTGTTTTTGTAGTGCGCCCTTGGCACCACAACATCGCCCGCGCCACGCTGCAAGCACCCAAGGTTTATTTTTACGATACGGCGCTGGTGCAAGGTGACGACGGTATCCGCTTTGAAAACTTGGTGGCTTGCCATTTGTTAAAAATGGTTCAATGGCAGCAAGACACGGCTGGCCAAGCGGTTGATCTGCACTACGTCCGAACCAAGGACGGTGCCGAGGTCGATTTTTGTTTAAGTGCGGGCGACACCTTAACCCATTTGGTGGAATGCAAACTTTCGGATGCCAAACCGCACCGAGCCCTCATGCGTTTTGCCGAGCAATGGCCGCAAGCGCACCCGATTCAACTGCTGCGTGAATGCAAGGCCGAGGCGGACATCGGCCGTCTGCAAGTTCGGGATGCGGCACCATGGCTGGCAGCTCTGGATGTTTGACGATCATGTTGAGGATGGCGATGGCAGCGTGCAGGTTGACGGCGCTGGCTGAGTCACTATGTCAGTCTTCATCTGTCGGCACACTTAAACCGTTGTGCAAACCGTTGCGCTGGGTAATGGGCGTTAAGCCCTGCCCAACCTTCTTTGAGCCGTTGCTTCCAGCCGGGGCCTCGGTGGGTGACATCGTTCCACCGGAATAAACCCCATCTCTAATGAATCGATGGCCTTGGCGGTGTCGATGGTGATGTTAGAGGCAATGGCCAGAGAAATACTTTTACCTGCGTGCGGAAAGTTCGGGTCCACGGTGAAGGCCCCGGTACCCCAGCGCACGCCGAACATGTTTTGATAAGCCAAATAGGCATGGGTGTGTGCCCACCACCAACCCGCCGGCCCTGAAAAACCTATGATCCAACAGCCGCTCGATGACCCGGCCATGCTTCAATGGAATTTCGGCACATCCCAACGCGATGGCCGCTCTGGCCTGCTTTTGTAACCCGATGCCACCCAGCGCGGCAGGCGCTGTGCCGCGCCGCGCAATGAGCGTGCGGGTTCGCTCGTCATCTGGACCGACAAAAATTTGTTGCACTTTGCCATCAGGCTGCTTTTGTTGGTCGTACCAGTAGTCGCGACGTTTGTCATATTTTTTAACGAAGCCGCCCGGCACTTCGGCCACACTGCGCCGCATCGCGTTGTAAAAGCGTTTGCGTAAAGTCGGTAAATTCATCCAAACGCTCGGTAATGATCCGCACCAAAATAGCAAGTGATAGGGCTTGATAGTCATGCACGGCAATATTGCGAAAGGCCACCATACGCTTGAGTGCATCAGCCTGCGCCGGTTGCAGCCATTTGCTGCGCACCAACAGGTCAAACACATCGCGGGCACTTTGCGGCACCCCTAAACGGTCTCGGTGCACCACATGTTGGCCCATGTCCAACACCGCTTCGCAAGCGCGCTGAACATTCATGGTGGCTGCGTCTTGACGCGTGTAGTCAGTGGCAAAGGTGCTGGGGTCGCGGGCGTATTCTTCGCGTGCACGGGCGACACAGCGCTCCACCGTAGCGGCTTTGTTGAGCAACACGTCATCTGGCATAGACCCGCCCGCTGCGTTCGATGTCGGCCAGCAAAGGGGCGCGGGCTGCATCCAATTCGGTTTTTTCACTGAGCACAAAACACTCAAACAACCCGGCTTGCACGCCCACCGCCCACAGTCGAACACCGGTGGTGAGCACTTGGTATTGCATCACGGTGGATGCCGCGCGCAGGTCAAGCAGATCAACATGGCAGCCCGCCAGGTTGGCCAAGTCAGCCGACAAGTCCCACAGCTGCAAAGGGTCGGCATAGCCCGCCACCAACAGCGCCAGGTCAAGATCACTGCAGGCATTGGCTTGGCCCCTGACTTGGCTACCAAATGCATACAAGGCAATCGCTTGAGGGAACCGCGCACGAATCGCACAGACGATGGGACCATCCGCTGCGATGAGATGCTTGATGTGGTTGTTCATGAATTCATTTTGACATGACTGGAGTGCACCACCAAATTCATCGCCATGCCGGTCTTAGTAGCGGTAAGGCAACGCATTTTTGGCCTCTGTTGCCCCAACCCGACACCACGCATGACCCGTTGGTGCTACCTTTGCGCCACTTTTTTGTGACTTGAGAACACCATGCCCAAAACCCTGATTGAACCGTTTCGTATCAAAAGCGTCGAGCCCATCCGCATGACCACGCGCGCCGAGCGCATTGAACTGCTGGAGGCCGCCAAGCTCAATGTCTTCAAACTGCGCGCCGACGACGTGCTGATCGATTGGCTCACCGACTCGGGCACGGGTGCCATGTCCAGCCGCCAGTGGGGAGCCATCATGGAAGTCGACGAAAGCTACGCCGGTGCGCGCAGTTTTTACCGACTGGAAGCGGTGATTCAGGACATCACCGGCATGCAATTTTTTGTACCCACGCACCAGGGGCGTGCGGCAGAAAAAGTGCTGTTTACCGCGGTGTGCAAAAAGGGCGACGTGGTCCCCAACAACTGCCACTTTGACACCACGCGCGCGAACCTGGAATACATCGGCGTCGAGGCGCTGGACCTGGTGATTGCCGAAGGGCTGCAACCCGCCACCATTCACCCGTTCAAGGGCAATATTGACTTGGCGCGCGTGGAGGACCTGCTGCACACGCGCGGCGCGCAAATTCCCTTTGGTATGCTCACGGTCACCAATAACACGGGCGGTGGCCAGCCGGTGTCGATGGCCAACATCCGCGCCTATGCGGCCTTGCTCAAGCAATACGGCAAGCCTTTCATCATGGACGTGTGCCGCTTTGCCGAAAACGCCATGTTTATCAAGCTGCGCGAGCCGGGCTATGAGAACACGCCCATCAAGGCGATCGTGCAAGAAATGTTTTCTTATGCCGACGGTGCCACCATGAGCGCCAAGAAGGACGGTATGGTCAACATCGGTGGTTTCATCGTGCTGCGCAGTGAAGAGTGGCTGGATGCGGTGCGCAATGGCTTGATCATGATGGAAGGTTTCCCCACCTATGGCGGCATGGCCGGGCGCGACCTGGAAGCGCTGGCGGTAGGGCTGGAAGAGGGCATGCAAGAAGACTACCTGCGTTACCGACTGCGCACCGCAGAGTACCTGGGCGAACGCCTCGACGCTGCGGGCGTGAGCTTTGTCAAACCCACTGGGGGGCACGCGGTATACATCGACGCACGCACCGTGCTGCCCGACATGCCGGTCGCGCATTACCCGGCCTGGGCGCTGTGCAACGCACTGTACCTGGAAGGCGGCATTCGTGGTGTGGAAATCGGCTCGGTCATGTTTGGCAAGCGCCTGGCGGACGGCAGCGAAACCTATCACAGCATGGAACTGGTGCGCCTGGCATTCCCGAGGCGCATGTACACGCAAAGCCATTTTGATTACGCCGCTGAAGTGATTGCGGAAGTAAAGGCCAAGGCGTTGGGCATCCGGGGAGTGCGCATCACCAAACAGCCACCGTTTCTGCGTCACTTTACCTGCGAGTGTGCCTGGGTGGAGTAGGGTCTTTGGCTTGATGCAGTTCAAGGACAGGGGTGTGCCAGGGCGGTGACAATGCATGCGTCGTTGATCACATGTCCTTGCCCCATGAAATCTGTCTCGCTCCCCATTTTTTCTGAAGCCAAGGCCGCCGCTGAAAAGCCGCAAGGCTGGCCGTTGTTGCGGCTGGGTTTCAGACCGTTTTACCTGGGTGGTGCGCTGGTCGCGGCAATCTGGGTGCCACTGTGGCTGATGCTGTATCTGGGGCACCCGCTTGTTCCAACAGCGGTACCGGCATTGTTTTGGCACGCGCACGAAATGTTGTTTGGGTTTGCCACGGCCATCATCGTCGGGTTTTTGATGACGGCCGGTAAAAACTGGACTGGTCTGGCGACACCGCGTGGCCCGGCGCTGGGTGCGCTGGCCTTGCTGTGGCTGGCGGCCCGTGTGGCCTCCCTGACTGGGCCAGGCTGGCTCTATGCGCTGCTGGATGTAGCACTGTTGCCTGTTGTGGCGCTGATCCTTGCGCGTTTGCTGTGGCGTGCTGGTAACCATCGCAACCTACCGCTGGCGGGCATTTTGTTGCTGCTGGCCGTTGCCAATGGTGTGTTCCATCTGGCCGCGTTGGGTTGGCTGGAGGTGCCAGCGCTCACGCCTTTGTATGCCGGGTTGGCTTTGATCACCATGATCGAGAGTGTCATGGCCGGACGCGTGATTCCGGCGTTTACCATGGCGGTCAACCCGGGGCTGCGGATCGTTGCCAACAGCACGCTGGAGCGGTCGACGCTGGGGCTGACAGCGGTCGCTCTGGCATGGTGGGTACTGGCACCGACGCACATCTTGGGTGCGATGCTGCTGGGCAGCGCCGCCGTACTGCAAGTGCTGCGCCTGCGTGGTTGGCGTTCCCGCTTGAGTTTGAATCGACCGATCCTGTGGATTTTGCACGCCGCGTATGCCTGGATGCCGCTGGGTCTGGCGTGTCTGGCGCTGGCCCAGATGGGCTGGTTGGCCCCCTCGGTGGGTGTGCACGCCTTGGCCCTGGGCACCACGGGTGGGCTGATCATCGGCATGGTCACCCGCACCGCGCGTGGCCACACGGGGCGGCCACTGCAAGTCTCCAAACTAGAAGTCACGGCTTACGCGCTGGTCATGCTGGCGGCGCTGGTGCGGCTGGCGGGTGCCCTGTTGCCAACCGCGTTTTACCCGCTGTCGCTGATGCTGGCCGCCAGCGCCTGGAGTCTGGCGTTTGCGCTGTACCTGGCTAAGTTCACGCCCTGGCTGATGCAGACACGGCTGGATGGTAAAGACGGGTGAAGGAGTACGTAGGAATCAAGACTTGCGTTTCGACGTTCCTGCGCAGGGTGGCGTCGGAAGTGATCTCGGAAGTGTGTCTTGCTAGCTTTGCGGGTCACGCACGTTATCTTTCAGAAACAAGGCAAATAATTCGTGCTGTGCGTTAAGACCCAGCTTGGAATACAAGTGCTTTCGGTGCACCTTCACAGTTTCCGCTGAGATGCCTAGTCGTTGTGAAATTCCCTTGGAAGAAAAACCACTCAGCATCAGGCGGGCAATTTCCAATTCACGCGCCGACAGCGATGCGTCACTCAAACGGAAATTCGCTTTTCCAGCGGGATGCGTTGCCGGTCGCTGTAAAGATTGCCCTTGTTCGCGCAATTCATGCTGCCAGCGTTGGCGCAACAGAGGGACAAGCCAGATTCCCAACACCTTCATCAGCGCTTTTTCTGATGGTTTGAAACGTCGGTGTGAACCCAACGACAGACACACGGTGGCATCGTGATCGACCAGACAGTTCCATTGAATTTCATCTTCCACGATGTTGATCCGAAAATAACGCTGGTAATACTCGGTGCTTTTGAAACGGTCGGGTGCCACATCATCAAGATCGATTAGGCCGTCGCGTCGATATTCGCAGGCCGCAATAAAAAATGGGTCCAGCAAATACAAGCCGTTCAGATAGTCCTCAAACAACGTGTCAGGCAAGCCGTCATCGAGCGTGATTTCAGCCAACACCCTGGGTCGGTCATGTTCTGCAAAACGCAGAGCGACCCAGCTATCAAAGTGCACGTAATGGGCCAATAGACGTGTCAGGCGCAACCAGAAGTCACTCTGATCAAGCGACTCAAGCAGGTTACCCATGGCCCGATGCCAGGCCAATTCATCAAGTTTAAGCATGCGCTGCTAACCCCAACTGGTTACCCCATCAGGGGAATGTTTTAAATCAAATTTGCTGCCTACACTTTGTCCGGCGCGTTATACACCTGCAAAACGCCCTTGGCACCGATCCCTAGAAGCAAAGGAACAATGTGAAAGTTCAATTAGCACAAATACCTTGTCATGATGCCCACACCCAGGAAAATCTGGAGCGTGTTCTGTCGGTGATCCGTGCCAGCGACCCTGACACTGATTTGATTGTCTTCCCGGAAACCTGTTTGATGGGTTTTCCGACGGCCCAGGAACTCGCTCAGGTAGCCGAACCGGAAGATGGCCCGACCATCCGTGCGGTAAGGCAGTTGGTGACAACCCGGGGCATCTCCGTGGCGGTCGGTTTTGCCGAGGTAGATGCTGGCCATTACTACAACACCACGCTGCTGATTGGCCCTGATGGCATCGCCTTGAAATATCGCAAAACCCACCTGTGGGGTACCGATGTTGGCGTATTTGAGCCAGGCGACTACATGGTCACCGGTTTGTGGCGCGGCATCCGGGTTGGCATCATGATCTGTTTTGATATTGAGTTCCCGGAAACCGCGCGTGCCCTGGCAGCGCAAGGGGCCGAATTGCTACTGGTCACCAATGCCAACATGGACCCGTTCGGACCTGTGCACCGGGCACTGATCGTGGCCCGTGCGATGGAAAACCAGGTATTTGCCGTGATGACCAACCGCTGCGGCAGTGGCGGCGATCTGGTCTTTGCCGGCGAGAGTGCCGTGGTTTCGCCCATCGGCAAAGTGCTTGGATCGCTGGGCCGTGAAGAGTCCTCATTAACCGTCACCCTGGAGATGGCTGACGTGGCCAAAAGCCGCACCGACTATCACTATTTAAAACAACGCCGCTTGCCACTGGCAGGTAGCGTCGTCACGCTGGCCGCCGGCCAGAGCGGACATCGCCTTTCATAACCATAATTTTGGAGACATCACATGAATCAATTGAAAAGAACCCTGACGCTGCGCTCGGTCGTCCTGTTTGGCCTGGCTTACATGACACCGATTATTGTGCTGGGCACTTTTGGGCTGCTGGCTGATGCAACGCACGGCGTGGTCGCTGGGGCTTACGCATTGGCGCTGATCGCCATGCTCATGACCGCGCATAGCTACGGTGTGCTGGCGGCGGAATTTCCTACTGCCGGTTCGGCCTATACCTATACCCGCAAGTGCATCAACGCCAAGTTCGGTTTCATGATTGGGTGGGCGGTGTTACTGGACTATCTGTTCCTGCCAATGGTCATCTGGTTATTTGGCGCGGTTTACCTCAACGGTGCCTTTCCAACGGTACCCATGTACGTCTGGATACTGATCTTCATTGGCGTAACGTCGGCCATCAACATCGTTGGTATCAAGCTCGCCGACACCGTGAACAACTTGATGATGCTGATCCAATTATTGGTACTGGCTGCCTTTGTTGGTCTGGCAATTCATTATGTTGCAGGCGATGCCAGCCGCCCCCTGTTTGATCTGGCACCGCTGTACCAGCCAAAAGTCGGGCTTTCACTGATTACTGCGGGTGCCGCCATTGCCTGCTACTCATTCCTGGGCTTTGATGCAGTCACCACTTTAACGGAGGAAACCATTGACGCACGGCGCGTCATTCCGAAAGCCATTTTGCTGGTCACGCTGATTGGCGGTGGCATCTTCGTCGGCAGTTCGTATTTCGTTCAGTTGGCGCACCCGGGATTTGCGTTTGCCTCAGTGGACTCCGGTGCCACCGAGATTGCCAAAAACATTGGGGGCGATGTGTTTGCCTCCATTTTTCTGATCGGTCTGATCATTGGACAATTTGCATCCGGGCTTTCGGCACAAGCCAGCGCATCGCGGCTGTTGTTTGCGATGGGGCGTGACGGCGTATTGCCGAAGGGCCTGTTTGGCAAATTGCACGCTACTTTTCAGACACCGGTTGGCAACATTGTGCTGTGTGGATTGGTGGCGCTGCTGGCTTTGCTGATGGACGTTGCTACCTCGGTCTCATTCATCAACTTTGGTGCGTTCCTGGCTTTCACAAGTGTCAACCTGGCCGTGATTGCCCGTTTTTACATTGGCAAAAAAGGCGCTCGCACGGCACGTGATCATGTGAAATTTCTACTGACGCCGCTAGTGGGTGCAGCGGCTGACTTGTGGCTGATGGTCAGCCTTGATAGCCATGCCCTCACGCTGGGCGGGATTTGGCTGGTTGCTGGCCTGGTTTATCTGGCCGTGCTAACCAAGGGTTTCAAACAGGAGCCGCCAGAAATGGATTTCACTGAAAGTGCCTGATCCCATCACTGCAACAATGGCGTTTGCGCCGCCTCAAGGTTGATTCCGACAATATCGGCCTTGCCCGTCAGCAGGCTCAGGTATTGGCGCAGCGCGGTGACAAAACTTTGCTGCTTGAGTGCCATACGGACCGCGCCTTGGACGGATTCAAACGCTTGCGCCTGGCCCGCCTGGCGGCCAAGCACCTCGACCACATGCAGGCCAAAACGGCTGTGCACCAAGCGCGGCAACACGCCCACGTCCTTGCTGCCGAAAATTTCCTTGGCAAATTCTGGTGCGCAGTCACCGCTGACCAGCCAGCCCAGTTGGCCACCGTTAGCCCCGCTGGGGCAATTGGACAGGCTGCGGGCGGCGTTGGCAAAGGCATCTGCAACGCTCTTGCCGTCGTGGCAGCGCACATTGAGCAGCGTGGCTTCGGCTTGCTTGCGCAGCGCGTTCAGGTCAACACCAGGGGTGACAGCAAAAAGAATGTGGCGCAGATTGACGCGCTCCCCCGTGGTGTAGGTGGCCTGATGCGCCCCGTGGTGCCGCCTGCACGCTTGCTCAGACGGTTCGGGCACGTCCAGCGCTTGCTCCAGCAAGGCCTCGATGGCGGTGCTGGCAGCTTCGCTTTGCACCCCGTCTGTGGCCGGAAGATCGTCGCCGGCCAGCAGTCCGGCCTGCATCGCCTGTTGGCGCAGCAGCTCTGCGTAGGCGCGTTGGCGCAAGGTGGCGTCATCCAGCACCTCGTTGGGGTCGGCAATCGTGACCCCATTGATACTAATCAAATTGGCTTCCAGCCCTTGTTCTGCTTGCATGAATAGCTCCTTAAACTGCAGCGTCTGAGCGGCGTGGCTGGTTTTGACCCGTAGGCACATTCAAGCGCCGTGCGCGCACCACCTGGTACGGG
>Ga0100379_10006161_pt1 | contig 10178 bp, 7 predicted proteins | sample CryGeymeta201503_FD_80418 | JGI IMG/M metagenome (GOLD analysis project Ga0100379, IMG submission 80418) | Groundwater microbial communities from Crystal Geyser aquifers in Utah, USA - Crystal Geyser metaG 2015-03 | ecosystem: Environmental > Aquatic > Deep subsurface > Groundwater | place: USA... | reverse complement strand
TATCATCATGAGTAATAATAAAAACAATATAAAGAAGAGTCTCATGAAGGCTATCTTCAAGTCTTCAGTTATGAAGCATTCTCAACTCCCTTCTGTCTCCACAATTTCTTGATTTTTAGTTCCAATCAAAAACTTGCCTTCGGAGGAGCTTTTCTCTTTTTCTTTTGAGTAACTCTTTGGACATGCCCATTGGTAAGCAAACGGCTGCTTCTAAAAGGCTGATCTAATTAATCTTGCTCAGATGGGAGTTTTTCTTTTGTTTGGGCTTTTCTTTTTTGATTTTCTGAGAATGCTCTCTATTCTTGCTAACAGAGTTCAACTTTTCAACTTTTTGCAGTTAAACTTCACTTTTTGTTGTCTGAGCAGACTATTTGCCCAGCTTTTCGGACTTTATGGAGGTCTCACTGACCTTTTCAACAATATTTTCTTTTTCTAAAATATGGGCTTCCTATTTTTTAGGTTTCGGTTCTTCTTTTGGAGTCAAGATCTTCTTTTTCTATTATTTCGGTTGGATCTTCTTTGCTTCTGATTGTGAAGGCCTTTTGGGTGTTTGCTTTTAAGAAAGGAGTTAGTTTTGGTATTTTAGAAGGCTGGTATTGAGTGCTTGTGATAAACCTGAATAAGATGATGAATACAAATAAGGATGGAGTGAGCTCTGGGCTAGGGTTGTGGCATCGTAAATTGAGGACTGTAGGGATTATTGTTGAAGCAATAGGGCATGAAGGTAATGAAGTTCATCTTCTTTGACTATTTAAAATTGATTATAATTTAGAAAGTACATCCCTGGACTTAAACTATCGACAACGATTGTCTAAGCTCTTCAATTCTCATTAATTTGAGAAAAAATAGGTTCAGTTTAATAGTTCATAAATCTCCCATAAGTTTAGTACCATAGTTCTTCCTTCTTTTGTGTCAAACATTCATTTTTTAAAATTATTGAACTATAACGAAAAAACCTTGTCTGAGTGAGATCTTTACAAACAGATGAAAGATGATCGAGAAACCTTGATGCCATCTTTGATTATTCGAAAATCATCAAAGTAAACCTTTGTTGAACGTTATCTTCCTTTCCCTCACTAAGGCTAGTTTTTTCAATGAAAATATCCTTCTGACCTCCTAACAAGAAAAGCTTTACCTCCCTATCAAATGTAGAGCTGTAATTACATTTTTGACTAAACTCCAGAACATATATCTGGAATGAGATTTAAAACAAATGACTCGACATTAAAATATCAGTCAAATCAACAATTGTATTGACAATTGCTTTTTAGGATCTGGCAGCATAGAAACAGAAATAAATAAGGCATGACATGAGTTGTGATGCATCTGTTTTAATTTCGACTGGACCCAAAGTTTTTCTATCAATATGACTGGACAAGTCATTATTTAATTAATTCTAACCAAGTTTCAACAGTAAAAGTAAAGTCTCGATGTCAAGAGCAGTTGCTAATGATTATGATAAGGTCTGGTATGATCATAGGAGTCCATGATGGAACATGTAACATCATATAGCATAACTGATAAAAAGAATCTAGCTCTCCTGGGTATAAGGAAAGGTTGAGAAAGGCAAAGAACAAGCTCTTCAATCATAGTATCATATCACCGGAAAGGAAAAATAAAAATATGTAAGAGGTTCAGTTCAAAGATTACTTTTGGAATTTATAAAGATGAAACTCATATAAATTCAAAGCCATTAAATTTATCATTCCACATTTTGAGGAGAATTTTTTTGTTATTCTTCTTTCTCACCCTTTTCGGGAAGCATATCGACGTCTTTCTCCTTTTCTTTGTCCGGAGTTGGCTCAAATTTTTCAGGGGACTTCGGGACCTACTGTACCGTATCAGCAGCTTTCTTTATAATCTCTCCTGAAGTTCCAACAGCCTCGACTGCAGGAGCTTTCTTCCAAAATCGCATAAGACCAGTCTTATCAAGTTATTTTTTGTACTACTCCAATGTCATAAGGCACTTGACTGACTTTTAGTTGAGTTTGTTGACATGAGGAGCTATCCTAGCAAATCCCACATTTTTCCAGACTTATTTGTCCTTCTTGAGGATTGATTTATTGATGATGTTTTGGATATCTTTGGTGTTCTTGGGGTTCATCCAGACATTGACTTCCTCATGAGAAAGAATCACTGGCATTCTATGATGAACCTTTGCCAACTCTGGGGTGGCAGCTTTGGTCAAAATAATCACTTGGTTGTCAGGAGTATATAACCCTGCAACCAAAAAATGATCTCCTTCTTTCGGTCTAAGACTAAAAGGCTCTTTCTTTTCATTCCATTCGAAATAACCCTCCATGATGACCACACATCGATTCTGAATAATATTGACAAACATTCTCTTTTCCATCAATTCCTCTATCCTTCCGTTGATGACCATATTGTATTGTCCTTTATGCCCCCAAGAACTATAATCCAGTTCTCTATATTATTCTTTCTCCATATCTTCGTCTTTGATGTCTTTGTCGCCTTGCTATTCGATGTAGAAACGATTTGGCTTGATTACTGGGATATAAGTTGTGGGGCAGACGTTGTATGAAGATGTGTAGTGTTAGCTGTTGGTGCATTTTTTCGTCTTGGCGATTTGGAGAAGACGCATAAGGGGTAGGGTTTGGAAAATTCTTCCGCACATGTGAGTTTTAATGTTTATGATAAAATATATGTGAGCCATATTAGGCGGCAGATATTCTCACATTGCTCAGAATGTACTCATGAAGAACATTTTCAGGTCAAGACTGATAAAATATTATAAAACATCAGCAGCAGCTCTTCTTTTCCTTGACAGTCTTCTGGTTATCCTTCGTTAATTTGATCTTGTTCTCTTCTTTTTTATCTTATTTTTATTACTATCCTTTACCCTCATTAACGTCTTCTTCTATGATTTTTTCATTCTTGAATTGAGAAGATTTTGCCGGTTTGATGTTGAAGTTGGCACCATCCAATGATTTCTATGTGCAAATCTCAACAATGTTGCTGAATAACTATTCAAGGTTCTCGCCTGTTTTTGCACTCACTTCGTAATATATGACCCCCAGTTCTTTAGCCTTCTGCCTGCCTTCCTCAGCAGTCACCTCTCGTACATCTTTTAGATCTATCTTATTGCCAATTAAAAGAGTGAAGCCTTCTCCGGTTTTGTTTTCGTTATACAAACTGAGCCATGTTTAAGCGCTATTCAGAGAGGCTTTACAGGTTACATCAAAGACTATCAGCGAACAATGAGCATCTCTCAGATAACCTGGAATGAGAGATTTGAATCTTTCCTGACCTGCTGTGTCCCATAGCTGCAGTCTATAGTTTTTGGTCTTGTACAAAATGTTCTTAGCCAGAAAATCGATTCCGACAGTAGGCTATCTACTATAATAGATACATGTGCAGTCTCTTAGAACTTATCGTTGACATACTTGTCAATAATGCTCGACTTGCCTACTGACTGGTTTCCCAGAAAGACGATCTTTATCTTTATTTTTCCAGTGACGGTACTCACAGAGTTATTCATCTATCGATTGTTTATATATTCAAATGTTCAGAAATTACTCTTTTGATGAAACAACAATCAACCATATTGGGAAATGAACCGCAGCACGTTAGGGTTGCGGTGATAATGAGGAATAGGATTTATTATCGGGTTATAGGATTATGGCTTGTTGATGGCTCGAGAACGAGAATTTTATGGGTTTTGGTGTTCAAAGTATTTTCGTTCGTTTTAATTTTTGTACTGAAAAGATGGCACCTTATCGAAGTATTTATGCTGTTTATCTTTGAGAATTCTATCTAAGCGAGGGGTCATAGTCTCGCTAGGTGATTCAAGACCATCTAGCTCACTATGATAGCTCCAGTTGAGGGTATCCTTTACGCTGAGGGTAGGTATATTTTTGAAATCATAAGGATGAGTTTGTTTAGGCGATTCGACTCTACTTTAATTCTTCAGTTCTACCTCCTGTTTAAACCTTTATCTTTTTTCTTTATATTTCTGGGCATCTTCTAATCTTCTCTCCTCCTGCATTTTGAGATGTTTCTCTACTTCTTTCGCATACTCCATCCTACATATCACTTATCCTTACTTCTTATTCCTTTCCAGCTCTTTCTTTTTGTCTTGCTACTTCATCCAACTATCCTGCTACAATAAATTTCTCTACAGCCACAACTATCTCTCTCTATCTTCTCTCTCTCTTTATCTCCTTTCGTTTATCATCTAATCGTAGATCCTTGAGTATTAGTTTCGGCTTTGTTATTTTTGCTGTCTCTTGAGTTACTGCTCATACAAATGTCGGTTGCTTTGCTGTTTGGAAAATTATAGTTATTTGCTCTTCTGGTATTGTTTTTACCGCTGGTCGTGCATCTTCCTCAAATGTTCCTATTCGATGTAGCTCCTAAATTAAATGGATTGATACATTAGAGCTTTTGATTGAAGTTTTTTTATGTAGCTTTATGGTACTAGAGCCTGATCTTCCTTCAGCAGCAATGACTGATGTTTATTCTCTAAGGACATCAACTTTATTTCGGCAATATAATCTTAACTAATAATAGAAATGATATCAGTCTTGTTTTCTCCTAGGTTTGGGCACATCGATGTCCTTGATTCCATGATAAAGGGCCAGTCCTACAATGACAGTGTAGCCAGCTAGATAGTACCATTTGAACGATTTGGGAAGTTTCTTGATATCATATCCAAAAAATATATATGGCTCGTGCGCTTCTTACGCCTCTAGGAAAGGTTGAACTAATTCAATTATTTTTAGTTATTATTCGGTGTGTGGCTAGGCTATATTGAGGTTGGTCTTTTCGATTTTGTTGAACATCTCGAAGGAGTAGATGTCCGATTTGTCTTTGTAATTTTCGATGAACTGAAATATTGTTTTAGTTACCTGTTTGGCTAATTAGGGATCAGAGTACAACTGTTCGCAATTTGATATTGCCTTGAGGAGCAATTTGTCCATGAATTTTGGTTGATTTTATTCAGGCAGTGCTTTTTTTTCGGCCTCAATGTTTTAGCTATTATCGAGAAGGTGTTTCTTAAACAACCAAATACACCCTTCTCTCTGTTGTAGTTTGAGCTACTAGCTAATCTTTTCACTCTCTGCTCTGAGCACGCAGAGACAGAATGCAAGTGCTAAAACCATTCTGAGAGAGCTCATTTTTACAAAATTTATAAATTACGACCCAAAAGCTATGATATTGATTATAATCATCTAAAACTCTAACATATACAAACCAACTCAGACAAACATACCCCTGAGTCCGAACAATCCTAAATTTGCATTATTTTGCTGACTTGGTGCCTATCTTCTGATTCCCTATTATTTTTCCTTCAGCTCTTCATATATTTTCTATGATCAGTTCTATCTTACATGTTTCAAGTTACGCTACTCGATCAGCTCATCTTTTAGTTTTTTGATTTATGCTGTCAAATCTTCATGCTTTTTCTCTTTCCGCTTGTTCTCTTCTTGGTATTTAGTTATATTGTTTTTGGACTGCTGAAGTTGTCCTTCTAACTCTCTCTTCCGACGCCGTTCCGTCAAGACACCTTACTTGAGCATTGCTAATTTCTTTAAAAGTAGTTTGATCTCGTCATGCTGTTCTAACCATTACACAGGTAAGTACTTATCTGCATGGTGAACTCAGCTTCTTTCTTTTTGTCTTCTTTGCTCGCCTAGGAAGGTCTAGTATCTCCTGTTTGAGTAGTCTCAGACATTTACAGTATTATAAAAATATAAACTCAAGAATAGCAAGCAGTTCATCATTTTCGATGATTTGCAGCATTTCATAATGATAACCTCTTTTTAGTTGTTGTCCAGTATAAACTGACAATGAAAGTTATTTTTGCTTCAAATATCAAGATTATTCTATAAAGAAAATCGAAGGAAGCATGTGTGATTAGCAGAGCATGTTGAAATACATCAACGTTGCCAGACAGCATCCCGCCTACTATATCAACCTCATCGATAAACAGCTATAATGTTTCCTGAACGACAAGGAAATCTCTATCAACGAAGATATGATCTATGAGACTAACTAAGGAAAAAAGGCCTGGAAAGAGGCGAGAATGTATCTAGAACAACAGAAGTCACTGCCCCCTTTCGAAGCACATTAAGGACTCAATATGTCAGCAAAAGAGCATGCAGTAGATTTAGCTAAACATTCGATGTTCGGACATACAGGTTCTAACAAATCCACTTTCAGCTAGAGGATCCTAAAACATTGCAAGAAAGGGCAGGGTGCTATGGCAGAAATAATCGGTGCTGATTTTTACATTGAGGACCGCAATCATGCTGAAATGACTGTTTTAGGTTTGATTGTAGACGACGGAGTGGCGGATCGAGGCCACCGAAAGACCATTTTCAATCCTCAATATCGCTACATCGGTTGCAAGTCCTAAATCCAGAAAGATAAAGTAATCACAGTCTTCAACATGACCTAAAACAAGCTTCAGATCAGAGGGCAGTCTTCGACCATTTCTTATAATACTGGAATGTACACAAACTCCAGCTCTAGCCGCTTCAAAAAGGAAGACAAGGTAGACAATTATGCACCAAAGGAAGAAAACGCCTTCAGCAGTCCTAGAAGTAGGGGCACTAATAGTCCATTTGAGGAGTTAGCCAGCAATATTCCTTCTGCGAGATTCGGCTCAAAAATGAGTTAGACTCCCAAAACTATTACAGACTTCCACAACGGCAAAAAGGTCAGCTAGCGCAAAGAAAATACTCGCATTTTTTACTAAGACAACTCAAAAACAATAGAAAAGCACACCTTCATTTATTACTCTGATGGCACCAGATAATAAAACATAGAAAAGCACACAGTATATTCCTGATCTAACAACTACTTTAATCCTCGTGATTATTCTATTATTGCGATGTATGTTGGAGAGCTAAATAGATTTATTTTTTTAGTGATAAATTATAATATCGTTACTGTGCATGAGTTCCTCAGCCAATCAGCCCGATCGTAAGGATGATCATAGTCAGCACATGAAAATTTGTACATGATTGAGGATCACTGCTTCGAAAGCAATACTGTCACTAAGTACATCAAGGGGAATTTCTTGGGGAAGGGTGGGTTCGCCAGATGTTATGAACTCATCTCCCAATAAAGCAACGATATCTTTGCTGTCAAGGTTATCCAAAAATCCAGTCTAGTCAAGCAAAGATCCAAACTCAAAGTAAACCATCTCTCTATGCAGCTCATGAGCGAGATTAAGATCCACGAATCTCTCAATAACAAAAACATCGTGAAATTTCTTCACAACTTTGAGGACAACCTCAACGTCTACATGGTCCTCTAGCTATGCACCAATAAAGTACACTGTTTGATATTCCAGACTCTGAATGATATGATCAAAAAACGCAGAAGATTTAGTGAGAACTAGGTCAAGTACTTTATGCTGCAGGTGTTGGAAGGGTTGTAGTATTTACATGGGCAAAAGATTATTCATCGAGATCTCAAGTTAGGCAATTTGTTTTTGTCGGATAACATGACAATCAAAATTGGGGATTTCGGACTCGCAACCAAGATAGATTTTTATGGGGAGAAAAAGAAGACCATCTGCGGGACTCCCAACTACATCGCTCCTTAAATATTGGAGTCAAAGGGGCATAGCTACGAGGTGGATGTGTGGAGTTTCGGGGTGATAGTTTACACCTTGGTCTACGGCCGCCCTCCCTTCGAATCCAAAGATGTGAAGGACACCTACAAAAAAATCAAGGAGTGCACCTTCACCTTCCCGGATACGGTAAACACCTCCTCTCAATTAAAATACCTCGTTTCCAGTATTCTACAGAAGGATCCTCACAAAAGGCCGACAATCAAGGAACTCAAAGGTTTCGACTTCTTCACGGAAGTCAACCTATCAAGACAACCTTCTATCTCATTTACTCAGCGCTCAATGTCAGCTACCAAAGAAGATCGTGATCTTTCTGACAACGGAAAGCTGTATACTAACAATTAATTTGCCACAAGTAGAGATTTATGTCAGAAAAGCCAGGATAAATTCTTGGCTACTGACCGTACAAATTCAGTTCAAAAATCAGGGAAGAAGGATATCAATCGAGCCAGAAGTCAGCGAGTGCTGAAAGATAGCAGCAAAAGCAACTACACTCCAAAGAAGCTAGTTCGCTAAATGTAGTCAATAAACATAACAGTAAAAAAATGGATTGACTACTCATCCAAATACGGTATAGGCTATGCCCTAAGCAACAACATGATTGGTGTCTACTTCAACGATTCAACAAAAATGCTCACCCATTGCTAATAGTTTTTCTACTACATTTAGCGTATCTAGAGGGAAGATGTCATCAAGAAACATTACTTTCGGGACTATCCTTTAGAGCTCAAGAAAAAGGTGAGCCTGTTCAACCATTTCAAAGGCTATCTACAAAATGATGGATAAAATAAACTAGCTACTAGCAGTGCTGATATAGATTAGAAAAAATTAATCTATGTCCGGAGATGGTTCCGCTCTAAACATGCGGTTATCTTCAGACTCAACAACAAGTCAGTTCAGGTCATCTTCATTGACCAAAGCGAACTTCTTATAAACTCCATCACCAAACAGCTGCTGTACACAAACAAATACAAATAAAAAAGCGAGTACGCTCTGGCTGATATAATGCAGAGCTAGAATAGATAGCTGGTGAAGAGATTTGAGTACACGAAGGAGGTATTGAATGAGATGGCCAGCAACATAGAGAGTAAGAAGAGTGGAGGGCATTGAGGAAGTGCCTTTAATGATTTTTATATGGACTTTGGCAGCAGATGATATGAAATTCATATACAAGAAATAGACTATGTCTACTGAATCAAAGAAAGATGGTTAATATTATTACATTTTAAAGTCCAGATATTATTCGCCTCAAATATTTGTCTATTTTAGACATAAAATCACTCAAAATTATTCACGATTCTGCTGATTTTACTCCCTTTGCTTGTCAAACTACCGATGAAACTCCAACAATTTTTTTTCCTTCTAGCTCAGTTCTGACCCGCTCATCAGCAAATCCAGCACGTTGACTTCATTGACCAAATAGTAATAATTCTTTATATCAAACTCCGAATTGTTCTCGATGAAAAACTACCTCACCTCAGACTTACCTCTTGTGCCTCGGACTAGCTAATGTTTTGCTAGCATTTGTGAGCAAGAGCTGTTGTTATTTTATCGATATAGCTTTGGAAATCTCCATGAGGGACATCTTTGAGGATGATTTGTAGCTTTTATTACTACTAGTAGAGATGGTTGCGGGTGATGACCAGGCATGATATTCTCTTCATCTCGATTAGCTAGTTGTTGGAAACCTACTGATGTTTGTGGGCTGCACATACATATAATATGAGAATCAATGTTGTGATGATCCTTGTTAGCATTTGGATTGGTGAGGAAACTATTATAAAAATTAAGGGATAAATCATAAAGTATAATATTTTATCAAATTATCCCTCAAAAACCCAGTCAGCCGTAGCATTCATCACATCAGGCTATGTTTCCTCCAAGACTATGATAGTTCTTAATAGCATTAAGGAACAATGGCTAATTATTGCAAAACTCTTGGTGGTATAACACCGGAACTATCATCTATGTTATGATCTTTTGCTCTCTTGCTGTAAATTATTATTTTATTCTTCATCGACTGGCTTGGCGTGCTCCTTTTTCACTCTGAAATGCTTACTTGTATGTATTCCTCTTTATCCTCTCTAAGCAGTCACTTATCTGAAGTAGTGGTCTTTCAGACTGGATCTCCTCTCCTCAGAACCGTAGTTACTGATCAAATGTGAAGCCCTTGTAGAGTTCATCTTCCTGGGGGTCTACTTGGATTCATTGAAGGTTTTGCTCAATCTTTCGAGGTTCTGATCTTACATATCGTATCCTCGTCTGTAAGCCATTTTATCGATGTAGTTCAGATAACCAAATCCTCCAGATTTTTCAGGATCAGGCTATTTGCAAGGAAAGATCGACCATGGTTTGTACTGTCCCAATTTTCCTTAGAACTTTCCCAGATCTTTAGTGCATGATGCACATTGCCATTTCTTGGCAGCAAACAAAGCATCAGTTTATTATTATGGTAACTTCCTGATGATAATTTATGTTATTTCGTTGATCTGGATAGGAAGTGGGTTACTTTCTTTTAGAGAAAAAGGAGGGCATCTCTGGTTTAAGTTTTTTCTGCTTTAAGCGGTTAGAATTC
>Ga0100379_10006150_pt1 | contig 10185 bp, 11 predicted proteins | sample CryGeymeta201503_FD_80418 | JGI IMG/M metagenome (GOLD analysis project Ga0100379, IMG submission 80418) | Groundwater microbial communities from Crystal Geyser aquifers in Utah, USA - Crystal Geyser metaG 2015-03 | ecosystem: Environmental > Aquatic > Deep subsurface > Groundwater | place... | reverse complement strand
TATCCAGAAATTATTGTATTTTAAACACTTTCTTTTTGTGTACTCGCTGACTCATCGATATCTTATCCTTTCGGTTGCGCAGGTGGAAGTGGAGGGCTAGGAAAAGCACCAAAATATTTACCACTGGAAGAAATTGTTGGAAAGGCAGTACCACTCGCTTTATTTTGATCTACTGATGATACCTCAGTATCCTAGACGGTGGATGCTTACATCTAACATGGAGGAGGTAGACGGGTGTACGGTATTCCTGGCATTCCGATTGTTTCTGTAACCTGTGCTAGAAGACCAACAGAGAGCAAGAGCAATAGTTGTTTCATCTATGCTGAAAATAATAAATGATATTCAACGTTTGCAATTCATTGAATGAGATGTAGTTTAAATGAAAATCAGGGAGAAGCTCATTTGGGTGGATCGAGTTCCCACACAAAATTAAGAACTGTCAACTATTTCTTTTCTGGACAGAGAGTTGTGCAAACAACCGAACAGTTGCTAACAACATACTTAAGCCCCAAGTGGTATGCTAGGGCACACATTAAGCCTCCGTGACTGCAAATTAAGTGATGTCCCTCTTGTAAATCCCTAATATATGACATAGCTCTTTCCTTTGCTTCAGGCCAATTTTCTCCATTTGGAGCCTGATAATTTATGTTATTGATCTTTGCTTTTTCATCTGCCGGCAGAGAGTCAAAATGGACTCCTTAGTCATCTCCAAAGTTAAGCTCTCTTAATTTTTGGCTGAAATTAATGGGACGTGATGGAAAGCCAAGCGCAAGATTGAGTGTGTCTTTGCACCTGGAAAGATCAGATGAGTGTATATGAGTGAACTTGTCAACGTGCTCATAAAAGGATCTAAAGAGTTGATTGGATTGCTATCGACCCTTGACTGATAATTTGGAATCATTCCAACCGACAATAGAACCTGAGTGGTTTGCGAGAGATTGTCCGTGCCTGAAGAAATATAAATGGGTTCCGGGCAAAGCTAACTGAGTGGCTAGAAGGTCAGAAAGGCGTTTAAAATGAGCCATGTTGATATTATTAAATGAGTTCATTAAAAGCGAAGTAAAAGAATCAAAAGTCTTCTGGATTCCCAAACTCCTCCCAACCTGAAATTCCACCATTGAAGATGTTTTCCTCTTCATGCTATTTGTTGACATTAACAACTCTTTGATTTTTGGACTTGGCCTTTCTGAGGACCTGCTTCATGCTAGTAATGTGCTTAACATCGGCATCATAATGGGTCTATCTTTCTCCTTGTACTCTCATATACGTATCTCGCTGCTATTCCTTAACAGTAAGTTCTGGCAATCGATGACTGGTACTCCTTTTTTCCCTTTCACTACGCTTATAAGCAAAACGGAGGTACTATCTGATATTTCTTAGCTGCTTTTGCTTAGGTTCCAGCTCTCTTGCACTTAAAATGTGCTTTCCTTTGTAAGATAGTTCACAAGAGTTACTGCGGCGTGCCAGTTGCTATATTTTAGGCGTTTTTAATGGCTGAATATGTTCGGTTGCTTTTTGGAGTTGATGCTTGAGGAGAGTAAACTGAGGAGATTGGTGGACTGGAGGTGGCAAAGGATCTAAAACAGGAGGAGACTTGGTAGGAATAGCCTTGCAGATAAATATGGGGTGTTTCTTTTTGATACTAATGATCTTGTAGCTTCCTTCCTTCTCCATTTTTTTATTATTGCTATTGACATCGCAGTTATGATCATGCTGAGCAGAAAATGAAATATTATCCAAATGGAGTTTTGAAAGTTATGGGCTGGTTTATAATAAAATAGGCTGATTTAAATTGAATGGCTACTTCGGTACGTCTTTCAGTCAGCAAATAAATAACCACCAACATCACCAGCTCTCTGGCGATGTCTGCCGATCACCGGAACTTTGCCACTCTCACTCGGCAGCTATCATCTACCAGCTCCCAGTGGATTTATAGACTGGACTACTACAACTCTTACTCCTTCGAAAAGCTGTAGTCCACTGATATATACACTACCTACGACATCAATAAGCACTACCTCACCTTTGTACCCACTGCCAACCCCCGCAACCTCATAGCAGTCGCCACCGTTAGCAATATCATTTTCTATCAGACCAGTCCCCTCACAGAAGTATAGAGGATGCTGCACAAGCAAGCCAATGTGTATGACCTGACAGCCAGTCCTAATGGTTAGCTGGTGGTCCTAGTCGGCCAAACTATCATGATTTACCGGACCATTGGCTTTAAGGAAATTGTTTTTCCTCAAATTGTGGAAAATGCCAGACATTGTGACTTCAGTGCTGATGGCTTCTATATGGTTATCGCCTCTACTTCCTCCATCAACTTGTACACCTTTCAGCGTACCAACGATAACTACCAGTTCCAGCAGGTGCCCCTAACCAACTTCCAGGCTCCCGTTGACTATGGAGCCATCACTTCAGTCCAGTTCAATCCCAGCAACTCATCAGAGTTGCTTATCGGATATTTATCATCCTCACCAGGAGCCTACTCAATTGAAAATGGAGGACAGTTCTTCAAGAAGCTCAACGACATTCAGCCCATGAGTTCTCAAAATGCCAAGATTGCTAGATACATGCCTGACCACTCTAGATTTTTCAGCTATGATTTCATCAATGGAGTTGGTCTCTGGCCAGGAGTTGGAAACAAGCTGTATTACATTGAGAATTTCCTACTATATGATGCTGCTTCCAACGTCTTGGGAACTAGAATGTTTGGCTTTGTCTGGCAAAAGATTAAGGTAGTCGACATCATGCTCGCATGTTCTGGTGGCACATAAGCTGCGACATGTCCCTGTCCCAACGGTCAAGCTTGGAATTATGCTAATTATGCATGTGAAGCTCTTTCTTGCCTTCAGGCCGAGTATGCTACAGGTGAGATCAGTGGGAATGCTTGTGTCTGCAATCAACAATTCATCTGGGATCCTGTCAAGAGAAAATGCGCAATAAACTGTGGAGTCATAGACAATGCACTTCCCGCTCAGCCTGATTTGTACCAGTGCTACTGTGGAGACAACTGGAGCTGGAACAGTTTCACCAGAACTTGTTAATTTGACTGCACCCAAGTTCCTTATTCTTCTGGCATTCGGGCTAGTTCGTCTGCTAATGAATGTTCTTGTATAGCTGGTTTTGTTTGGAACAGCAAACTCCTGCAGTGTTAGTGCCCACCTTACATGGCTCCTGCTGGCTCTGTGTGTCTTTGTCTGAACAGCTATACTCTTGATGCAAGAGGGGTTTGTATTCCAGATTGCAATCTGATTCCTAATGCCGTTGGTCCTGGCACTAACGCTCAGGAATGTTAATGCTCTCCTCGCTACTACTTCACAGTAAAGGGCTAGCAAGCTGGCTGCCAATTGAATTGCTCATCCATCAACGACACAGTTCAGGAGTACGACTTCAACAACTGCCAATGCAGGTAGCACATGGACTGGCTCAATTCAACCTGTGTGGTGAACTGCAAACTCATTGACTATTCTGATGCCACCGCCCTCAGCAATAACACTTGTAACTGCGCGATCAATTACCATTGGAGGGACAGCATCAAGTAATGTGCCAGAAATTGCGAAGGAGTAGCCTACATCGATCCAAAAGGCTCACCCACTCTGAGATCTTGCCCCTGCATCAAAAATTTCTTGTGGTCTGAAGCCAAAACTAGATGCGAAATCCAGTGCAACTAGATTCCCAATTCTGAACAGTACTCTCTGTCATAATAAATCAAGTGCTAGTGCAGACCTGGCTTTTTATGGAGTACCACATCTTACGATTGTCAGGTCGACTGCTAAAGCATATGGAATGCATAAGCTAGGATCAATAATTCCTACTGCTCCTGCAAAGACAACCAACCCTTCGACAATCAGACACTCACTTGCTCTTCTGCTGCCACTGCAGGAATTTTCAGCACAACATTATCCATTGTGGGTCTTGTTTTAGCTTGCGTTGTGGGTACCTGTTTTATAATGCAGCCTTTGTGATTTTGGTGATTTTAGTAAGGTTCTGCTGGAGATTCAAAACATAAAAGAACGAAGAGCATGATAAAAAAATAAAGGGAAAGAACAGCAAAAAGAAGAAGGGAAGGATGATCCACAACAGACGAGCACCACCGATGATGGATGAGGAACTCAGAACCAACTAGAGACTGACCACCCCACAAAAATGATGAGTTGATTTTTTATTTTTAACGGTACCCTCTCTGCATCTATTGGAATACTACAGAAAGATTGATAGCTTATTCAAATACTATTTATCAAATATATCAAAGTAGGAATGCAATCTGATCCACACAACTATCAGTACACCTTCTACTCCAGTCACGCCAGCACCAACAAAGACGTCCGCGAGCCTACTCATGCTACTACCTGGGAAGAATAACTCAACAACAAAGACAGTAGCAAGGGACATTTCACGACCATGTTCACCTCTACCGTCCACAGCCGACTGGTTGAACCTCCTCCTACTGCCTACATTGAGCCTTAACCAAAGTAGTTCAAGTATGAGCCTTTCTCTAACAAATGTGGCAAAGGAGAGGCGTAACAATAGTAAAGCAAACCCATCACCTTCCCATGTAGGACCGTTTTTATGTAGACAAGAACCCTGGATGCGGAATCTCCATGTCAGGAAAGTCAGGCTTCGAGATCAAGGGAGAATACGTAAATATCAAGGTGGGAAAGGTTACCAACACTCGTGAGGGTGGTCAGTCTGGCACCCTCCAATTCCATCTCGTTCGAATGACCTATTTCTATGACGGAGGACAGGTTATCACTCCTGAATAGTACACCTCAGTCTGTACTTCTCAGTTAGGGGAGCTCAAGGGTGGATGGTCTTTCAATGACATTGTACGAGGTGGAATGAAGCGAGATGACGATATCAAAGAGTATTCTTTCAGAAAGTGCTATGTGCTGCTATTGGAAGAGTTCTCGGAAGGAAGATACAAGATTGTCGACTATATGAACTTTGATTGAGGACACCGTATACTATATATTTAGCTATATTTATTGAATTTTTTTTGGATCAAGAAGAGTAAGGAAAACCATAAAACGAAAATACATCGAAATGGACATATTTTGATGGAGCCGAGAGACTATATGATATTTAAGATTTATGGAATACTATTTTTATTTCGGCTCACATCGAATAGTTTGAGACGGATCTTTAAATATAAACAGTATCCTTTATTTGTCAGCTAACTGACCATGCCCATGCCTTATTTTATCTAAGTTTAATTTCAATCATCGTCAACTTATCTCATCAAGCACTTTTTACTCGACTTCATCTTATGCTATTTCAATTACTCAAGGCTGTCATTTCATCGTTGCTGATGCTCCAGAATATTTTTTTCATATTTTTGATATGCTTGCTGAGCGATGGAAGCAGGGTCCCTACTCGCTGAAATTATTTACAGAGATGTAATAAGCGGATTAAAATAAGGTTATTTATATTAGATTAATGAGAGCAATCATCCTCGTCGGCCTTTTGTGCCTTTTAGTGGGTCTTTCCCAAGCTCAGACAGAGTTCGTCTATAATTTTGACAACATCCGTCGCCTGAACAGCTATAAATTGGGCTGGATTAACAATGGAACCACCGTCATGTTCAACTTCACAACCCAGGGTACCAGCGGAACCCCTCTCACCTTCGCCGACCTAAGAGCTGCTTCAGGAGCTAACTTCCTTGAAACTGACTCCCAATCTGGAATATCTGCTGCCTCTGCCACCCCTGGTACTGGCTCAGATGTTGTCTGCGTTGACATCAGCGGATGTACAAGTGCTGACACCACCTGTGTCCGAAGCTGCGATATAATTTCTTCCAACTTCTACAGATTCAATGTTGACACGGCTAATGTTCCCACTACAAATGCCAACCCTCAAGTTCAAAATGAGGATGTCAGAAATTACTTGTTCGATGTGACTTCTTTCTCTACAGTTTCAGGGGGACCTTCCAACTCTAGTGCAGTTATATCCTCTCTCTACAAAAATGTGGAGGTCTTCCGAGATAAGGTCGTAAAAATTATCTACGCTGATGGATTCACAAATATGTCATTTACTTTATCCCCTGTCCCTGGAGCCTCTCTTACTCCTAACCTCGACTCCGCTGCGTCAGGAGCAAACCTTGCCCTGTTTGCAGTTACCACGATCACCGACTCTGAACATCTTTTCCAACTAGCTTCCACTAATCTACTTTCTATTGCCACTGGTACAGCCACTCCTTACGTGATTCCCTCATCCTATTTCACAGTGAACTACGATGCTGCCCAGAATAACACTCTCTTCTACAATGGAACTAGCTACCTTCCGGTAGGCTACTACGCCTTGGTGGTTGATGCTGACCCTGCTATCATCAACCCATTCATGAGAGTCACCTACGACTCATATACCTACTCTTGTCCATACAACCAAAACTACCAGGATTATTACTTGACCTTCCAGCCTTGCCTCAGCTTCATCAACGCAAACGGAACAAATGCTGCCTCAATTGGACAACCAGGCTTCCCCTGCATCGTTTTCTAAAATGCCACCCTCGACTGTATCAAATGTTTTGACGGCTTCACTCTCCTCAACGGTCGATGCCTCTACAACGACACATGCCCCAACAGATTCTATTTCCACTTTGGAGAATGTCTCCCCGTTGATCCTGCTTGCGCTACCTATGACCCCTACACCGGATACTGCCTTACCTGCACCCTCAACGCCTCAACAATCGATGCCTTTGGAAAATGCAACGAGATTCCTGTCGTCTGTGGTGTCAGACAATACGTCGTCAACAGAACCTGTGTTGATGTGTCTGTTCTTTGTGACACTTTCAACAGTACAACCGGTAACTGCCTGAGCTGCCTTGGTGACTTCTAGATCCAAAATGTCACTGTGAACAACACTGTTACAGGAACAACCTGCGTTCCTAAAGTTATAACTTGTGCTTCCAACCAATATGTCTTCAACGGAGCATGTGTAAACATTCCTGCTGAGTGTACTAGCTTTGATACCACCTCCAGAAGGTGCGCCATTTGTAAGAGGGGATACTGGCCCAGTACTCTTGGTGTCTGCCAGAAAATCATCTGCCCTGCTGGGCAAGTTCCCTCCACTTATGGAATCTTCTGCATCAACGTCTCTCCTCTCTGTGCCACTTATGATGACCTCACCGGAGATTGTCTCACCTGCAAGAATGCTGATGCCACTATAGTTAATGGATAATGCAAGAGCATTGTCAGCCCCTTAGCTGGCTGTGCTGAGAGATAGAGATTGGGCTTTGGCGAGTGTGTTAACGCTCAGCTCAACTGCCAAAGATACAACCTTGTGAACAAAAATTGTATTCAGTGCCTCACTGGCTACGTTTTCGATTACACTGGCAGATGCGTGGCTGACAACACTGTCTGCCAAGCTGATGAGGTCAGAATTCAGGGAATATGCCACCAGAGACCTAACAATTGCCTTGTTGTTGACAACGCTGGTCTTTGCCAGACCTGCCAAACCAGCTACAGAAACATCTATGGTCAATGCGTCTTCTACACAACCTGCGCCTCCAACCAATACCAGACCTCTACAGGTATCTGCATTGATGTGAGCCCCAACTGTGCCACCTTCAATCCATCCAACGGAGTCTGCCTGACCTGTGTGGACGGAAGAAATGCTGTTCAGGGTATCTGCTGTGGTTCTGGAACCTATGCCTTCAATGGAAACTGCATTGATAACCAGACCTTCCTGACCATCAGAGAAACAGGTGATTCTTCAGCTACGCCAACTTGCGTGGGATATCATCCTACTCTCGGAACCTGCATCGAGTGTAGCGGAAGACCAGGTCAATTCATCGTCAACCCATTCAACACCAAAGAATGCATTGCTGCTTGATTACATCCATTTATCATATCTATGCTTAGTATCAGCTATAAAATATTTACTGTTGTAGGTTATTAATTAATGGACTAAGGTTAATGTGATGACTGGGCTTTAGTATGATGCAAAAATGTTATAATGGACAAATAATGGACAGGCTCAGACACATCTACAACATCCTAACAGGCTCATACGCCAGCATCCTCCCAGATAATCACCTCCTCGTCAGAGATAATCGCACCAATAACACCTACCACATGCCAATCACTCCAGCAGGACATTCCTACTCTCTACCCGCTCAAAAATTAGCAACCATCACTGATCCAGAGGGAAAGCCACTCAAAATATACGATCCTGGATATAAATACACTCTCCAAGCAAAGACGAGCATCTGCTATGTGGACGGACTTAGAGGTCAGCTCTAGTATCGAGGATATCCAATAGCCCAACTCGCCAACAAATCCTCCTTCCTTGAGACAAGTTTTCTTCTGATATTCGGAGAGTTACCTTCAAAGGAACAACTCGAGCTGTTTAGCAAAAATGTCTCAGAGCATACTCTCATCCAAAGAGATCTTTAAAAAATTATGCCGCTTTTTCGAAGAAATGCAGTGCCAATAGGAGTGCTGGTCTCTTCTCTTTTTGCTCTGTCTACCGTCAACCCTGAGACCAATCCAGCTCTTCAAGGAGAGTTTATTTTTAACAATATCAAAATGAGAAACAAGCAGCTCTATAAAATTTTGGGTAGTTTGCCAACAATGGTAGCTAGAATCTATCGTCATCAGCAAGGACAAGATCCTGTCAAGCCCAGTCCGAAGTTGGGCTATGTATAAAATTTCCTTTACATGCTGGATTCTAAACTCAGTGGAAAGCCTAGGCTCATAAAGGCTATTGAACAATTGTGGATTGTCCATGCCGAGGAGTAAAGCAACTCATCAACTGCTATGATCAGACATGTTATATCATCAGGGACTGACCTCTACACTGCCATAGCTGCAGCTACTGGTTCTCTTTCGGGAGACAAACACGGCGGAGCTTCTGCTGCAGTCATCAAGATGCTTGAGGAGATAGGCTCCAGATAAAATATACCTGTGTTTTTGATGGAGGTTCGACAAAAACGAAGATTGCTTTTTGGTTTCGGACATCGAATTTACAGGGATAACGACCCTCGAACCACAATAATCAAACAAATCGTCAAGGAGGTATTCAGAGTGCTGGGAAAAAGGCCATTGGTGAGACTGGCAATCTAGTTAGAAAGAATAGCTCAGGCTGACCACTATTTGTACTTTTTGATAAATGTAGTGTGACAAGGAGGCTTAATCCTAACGTTGATTTCTACACAGCCCTGGTCTACCATTCCATGGGAATTCCTCTGCAATTGTTCCCTCTCCTCTTCTGTATTCCCAGAGCTGCAGGGTGGCTTGCCCATTGGATCGAATGCAAAAGCGACCCTGAAGCTTTGCTAGCCCGGCCCTCGCAATATTACGTGGGATACGGAAGACGATAATTCCTGGAGCGCAGTTAGAGGGAAGAAGAGTATGTAGATAGCGAGGCAATAGATTCAAGATGGAGGATCAGAAGATAGGCGAGCCACCATTATAAAAAGTTTATGAGCTGATCTTGAAATATGCTATTAGTTTTGACTATTGGATAAGAATAAGTTGTTGATTAGATCAGATGTCAGAAATGGCTTCTTCTATGTACTATCTTTGAACTATAGTGCAGACTGCATCGAACTGCCTCATGAAGATCATCCCCTTCGATACACCGCTCATTGCCACAAATCCTCGCCAAATCTTGGTGAGCGATCTCACCTCGCCATCCTGTGTAATCGACTAGAAGTTGTTGACATATTACAGAAACGGTAAAGGAAAAGATCTTTCTGCTAGTTGTCCCTTGATAAACATATAAGCCTCAGCAGGGTCAGAGCCATTTTCGGGAATATTATTGAGAACCTCCATCAGAAGAGCTCCTCCATGTCTGCTTCTTCTGGCAAGATCTTGCAGTTATGGAAACAACACCAATTTTAGCGCTCTTTTGAATAAAGGAAGGCTATCTGAATAAAGATGCATAATGTGAGAAAGTTGTTGGGATAGTTTGAAATACTGATTCCACTGATCTCCCACCTCGTAGCATCTGGCTAACAGTTACGCAGCAGAAAGATAACTTTACTTTAAGTTGAGTTCTTGCGCAGTACTCAAAACCGTCTGAGTTAGCTGTTCTGCTTAGGCAATCGAGCTGGATTAAAGACAAAACTCTGCTACCTTCAGGCCAGTTTAGACGAAGGGAACCGATGATCCTTGTTCGTTATGAACGATTATAGCCAAAGCTTTTTTGAAACAGTGAAGGGCTTATGTTTTTTTGGAGTAG
>Ga0100379_10006149_pt1 | contig 10185 bp, 10 predicted proteins | sample CryGeymeta201503_FD_80418 | JGI IMG/M metagenome (GOLD analysis project Ga0100379, IMG submission 80418) | Groundwater microbial communities from Crystal Geyser aquifers in Utah, USA - Crystal Geyser metaG 2015-03 | ecosystem: Environmental > Aquatic > Deep subsurface > Groundwater | place... | reverse complement strand
CTTTTGCTTTCAGAGTTAGGGGGAGATATCGCTGGCAGATTATCATTCGTGGTTCTAATCCTGCTCAAGCTTTATTGAATATAGCCTTACCCCAAGGCTGGACCGTGGATGTTGACCCTGTGGGGATGGTCTAGCTTTACGGAGTAGGAAAAGCTAGGTTATAATTCAGGCATGGCAGTTTTAGAGATACGCACTTTGCCTGACCCGGTGTTGCGGCGAAAGGCAAAGAGGGTAACTACTATCGATGGCTCAATTCAGAAGTTAATCGATGACATGATTGATACTCTGCGGGCTGTCCATGGTGCAGGGTTAGCTGCTCCTCAAATAGGGGTGTCATTGCGCATAGCGGTTATCGGAATCCCTGAAAAGGAAGTCATTACTTTGATTAATCCTGAGATAGTAAGGAGGGAGGGTGTGCGGGTGGTTGAAGAAGGTTGTTTGAGCTATCCTGGTTATTATGGGGAGATTAAGCGCTCGGAAGTAGTCAAGGTGAAGGCGCAAAATAGGCAAGGTAAGCAGTTTCGGCTTAAAGGTGAAGAGCTTCTGGCACAGGCCTTAGAGCATGAGACAGACCATCTCAATGGCATTCTATATATCGACCATGTAGAAAGCCCCGACAAACTATGGAAAGTAACTTCGCAAGATAGCGAGCCTTAGAAATATCGAACCTGTAGCTTAATGCAATTGAATCCCTTTCCTGCCATTGCTCCTGACTATACCTTACAATTTACGCGGAACTCATTTATAATACTCTACTAGTCTTGGCAAGCTAGTAATCCAGGATGTAATATCGTTGTTTTAGGATTTCGTTGATGCCGTTCTAGATTTTAACCACAGGAGGGAGAAGTGCAATACGAGTTAACTGAAGAGCAAAAAATGCTGAAGGCTGCGGTTAGGAAGTTAGCTGAGGAGCAAATTGCGCCAGGGGTGCATGAGAGGGATGAGAAGGAGGAATTTAGCTGGGAGATGGTGAGGCTTTTGCGGGATGGTGGCTACTTGGGCATAGACTTTCCCGCAGAGTATGGGGGAGGTGATGCTGGGATGCTGGCTGAAACTATCGTGATAGAAGAACTCTCTCGGGTGGATGCCTCAGTTGGACTTCTTGTTGCCGACCAGGCACTTGGCGCATTGCCTATAATGTTGGCTGGTAACAAAGAAGTGAAGGATAGATTTCTTCCTAAGCTAAGCACCGGTGAGCATTTAGCTGCCTTTGCGCTTACGGAGACATCAGGTGGTTCCGATGTGGCTGACTTTAATTGTCGGGCTGATAAAAAAGGGAATGGATATATTCTCAACGGCAATAAGATATTTATTACCAATGGCAGTGTCGCTGAGGTAGTTACTGTTTATGTAATAACCGACCCTGAGAAAGGTGCTTCTAAAGGCGCCAGCGTATTAGCGGTTGCCAAGGGAACTCCCGGGTTCTCTGTGGGTAAACATGAAATGAAGATGGGTATCAGGAGTTCTGATACTGTGGAGCTTGTATTTGATGATTGTCATGTGCCTGTTGAAAATCTTGTGGGGGAAGAGGGGAGGGGATTTGCCATTTCTATGAAGACCCTGGATTTTGCCAGACCAGCAATAGCCGCCCAGGCCTTAGGCATAGCTCAGGGTGCCTTAGATTATTGTATAAATTATGCTAAGGAAAGAATTGTATTTGGCATGCCCATTATCCAGCATGAAGGGGTAGGATTTAAGCTGGCGGACATGTGCATATTTACTGAAGCGGCAAGGCAGCTTTTGTACAAGACTTGTTCCATCCTGCAAGAATGCCCCAAAAATATGACCAGGCTAGCACCCGAGCAAATCAGGTATTCATCAATGTGCAAGACCTTCGCCAGTGATGTGGCGATGAAGGTGACTACCGAGGCGGTACAGATTGTTGGTGGCTTTGGATACTGCCGTGATTATCCTCTGGAGCAACGTATGAGGGATGCCAAGATAACTCAAATATACGAAGGCACAAATGAGATACAAAGGCTAGTAATTTCGAGGACACTATGATAAGATAAACAGCAAAATAGCGATATTAGCGACTAGGTAGAAAATAAATTAAAAGGGGAGGTTTACAATGCCAGCTTACAAATATCCGTTACTTATTAAACAATTATTACTCGCGCCATCAGTTCGGACACCAAATAAGGAAATAGTCTATCGAGACTTAGTCAGGTTTGGTTACCGAACGCTATTCGAGCGTATCAATCGATTAGGCAGTAGCTTAGACAAGCTAGGGGTTAAACAAGGCGATATCGTTGCTGTTGTTGATTACGATAGCCACCGCTATCTGGAAAGCTTTTTCGCCATTCCAATGTTGGGAGCGGTGCTGCACACAGTCAACTGGAGGCTTCCTCCTGAGCAAATGCTTTACACTATGAACCATGCAGAGGATAAAATCGTCCTTGTCCATTCTGATTTCCTGCCAGTGCTAGAAAGTTTTGGCGATAAATTAACTACGGTAGAAAAGTTTATTTTATTGACCGATGATAACAAAAAGCCTGCTACCAAGTTGAACATAGAGGCTGAATATGAAGAAATGCTGAGAGCTGGTTCGTCGAGCTATGATTTTCCTGACTTCGATGAGGATACACGGGCGACGTTATTTTACACCACTGGCACTACAGGAGATCCCAAGGGTGTTTATTTCACCCATCGCCAGATTGTTCTCCACACCGTTGGTATTGCGTTATTAGCGGCTGGACAGAATTATCCTAGATTCGTAACACCCGATGAAGTCTATATGCCGCTTACTCCGATGTTCCATGCCCATGCCTGGGGAATGCCATATTTGTCTACGATGGCGGGTATGAAACAGGTTTACCCCGGGAAATATGACATCATGCTGTTAATTAAGCTAATTAAGAAAGAAGGGGTAACATATACTCACTGTGTCCCTACTATCTTGGGCATGCTGCTGCTTGGTGTTGAGATGGAGGGGGTTGATTTGTCTGGGTTGAAGATGATCATTGGCGGAGCTGCTTTGCCCGGGGGACTGGCTAATCAGGCACTAAAGGCGGGGATCAAATTCTACTGTGGTTATGGTTTGTCGGAAACTTGCCCTCTGCTTACGGCAACTGACTTAAAAGATGATATGTTGGACTGGGACACAGACCGGAAAGTTAGTGTCTTGAAACGGGCGGGACTTCCTGCGCCACTGGTGCAGATGGAAATTATGGATGAATCGGGCAGGAAACTTCCTCATGATGGTAAATCAATAGGGGAGGTTGTTACCAGGGCACCCTGGCTTACTGAGGGCTATTTTAAGAAGCCAAAGGAGTCAGAACAGTTGTGGCGATATGGTTGGCTACACACAGGTGATATTGGCTATATTGATGAGGGAGGCTATCTGTACTTAACAGACAGGGTTAAAGATGTCATTAAAACTGGAGGAGAGTGGATATCTTCATTGAAGTTAGAGGACCTTATCAGTGAACATAAAGCAGTTGCGGAGGCGGGGGTTATAGGCATGCCAGACGAGAAATGGGGGGAAAGGCCTATGGCTGTGGTTGTCCCCAAGCCAGAATATAAGGATAAAATTTCTCCAGAAGATATCAAGAAGTTCTTACAGAAGTTTGTCGAGGATGGGACAATTTTAAAATGGGCTATCCCTGACCGAATCGAGTTTGTTGCTCAACTTCCTCACACGGTTGTGGGGAAAGTAGATAAGAAGGTCCTCAGGAAACAATATATCAGTAAATAGAGAGGGGCTCTTTATCAGTAATGACTTTTTCGATTTCGGATAACTTCAGTCTCAAGTGCTTAGGGATGGTAAACATGGCTTGATGAGTAAGCCCATCATAGGATTTCAGTTGTCTGGATATTCTTGTTGAGATTTTAAGGTCAATCTCTTCAGGGGTTAATTTTTTGGGGTTAAGTTTCTGGGAGGCAGTGGCAAAGCCCCACAGGCTATTGAAGGAAGGTACGTGAGCTTGATAAGGGCGAACTATGGGAAAAACATTCGCCAGCGTATTAACGATATCCACGAAGTTTGCTATTTGTGTCCAGTTGGCGGATTCAGCTTGAACCGAGATAATCCCATCTGGTTGTAGTCTCTGTTTAACCAGTTCATAAAATTCTCGAGTATATAGTAGGCGAGCTGGTCCTTTTTCCAAAGGGTCAGGCAAGTCAATAATAATGACATCAAATTTAGCGTCGTTTTTTTCGAGGTATGCTCTGGCGTCAGCGAAATGTAGTTCTGCCCGCTGGTCATCAAAAGAATTTTGATGCCAAGAAGGTAGAAAGTGGCGACAAATATTTACTACTTCTTCATCAATGTCTACCATGACGGCTTTCTTTATTGTGTTATGTGCTAGCACTTCCCTTAAGGTAGCACCCTCACCACCTCCAGCGATAAATACTTTCTCAGGATTAGGATGGGTGACCATAGCAGGGTGCACTAAAGCTTCATGGTAGATGAATTCATCCACTTCGCTTGATTGAATCTTGCCATCAAGCACGAGGCATTTGCCAAAGCTATCATTATCAATGATAGCTATAGATTGAAATTTGGTCTGCCCTGAATATATTACCTCCTTAATGCGATGTAGTATGGTAATGTCGGGGTTGACATAATCATGGAACCATCTATGTTTATCGGGGTCAGAATCCTTCATTGTTTTACGATGCTCCTAATTTTGCTTTCCGCTATCATGCCTCTTCGCAACTCGATTATGGAACAATTTTTGGCCTCCAAGCTTTGTACTATTAGCTCGGCTATTTCTTCAGGATTTACTGTGTTTCCACAGGTAAACACATCTACGGCGGCATAACCATACTCAGGCCAGGTATGGATAGAGATGTGTGATTCAGCGATATTAATTATGCCGCTCACTCCACGAGGGGAAAATTTATGGAAGGATTCACCAACTACGGTAGCACCACATCGAGTAGCAGCTTCATTAAGGCAATCTTTCAGGAAATCTACGTCATTTAACACCTCCTCATTACAATTTTTTAACTCTAGTAGCAGATGTCTTCCCAGTGCATACAAATCACCTTCCCTCCTTCAAAAGATTTTTTTGAATTTGCGCCCAACTCCTTGAGCAACAGGTGGAGATTTTATATCGTATGTTAACCAGAGTCAATATCTACTGGAAGAGAGAACACCTATTATAACAGGATTTTGGCTATCCTATTGATGCCAGATAGATCAGGAACTAACTTGATGTTAGCCTGTGGAAAACAGCTATTTATCAAGGAATTTATTGCCTTATCTTGCCCATAGCCTATTTCTAAAAGCAGACAGCCATTTGGATGAATCTTTCCTGGGACTTGAATTAATAGCTGGCGTATTATATCCAAGCCATCTTTACCACCTGCTAAAGCTACGGTTGGCTCGAAGTCTATTATCTCCGGGGTTAGTGTTCTCATTTCATGGTCTTTGACATAAGGTAAATTAGCTATTATTACATTTGTGGGTTCAGGCAGTGGTTCAAGTAGATTGCCCTGGAGAAGGGTGACTTGATGAGTAACGTGGTGTCGCTGGCAATTTAAATGGGCTACATGGAGAGCTGAAGCAGCAATATCTATGGCGTAAATTCTTGCTTTAGGCAATGCTAGGGCAAGGCTGATAGCAATGACGCCGCTGCCAGTGCCAATGTCAGCGAGGATAAATTGATTTTGGGAAGTGTTGTGGTAATGAGCGAAATCAATTGCTTTTTCTACCAGTAGTTCGGTTTCCGGTCTGGGGATAAAGACGCGATGGTCAACATAAAAATCGTGACCATAAAAGTCGCAATTCCCCAGGATGTAGTCAATAGGTTCGCGGAGAAGCCGGCGATTAACCGAGCACCGTAGCTCTTTTATTTCTGTTGGGGTCAATACTCTTCCCGGCTCACTGTACAATTTTGTTTTTGATATTCCCAGCACATAGCAAAGCAAAAGCTCAGATTCAATATCAGCCTCGTCAGAGGTTGCCGCTGCCAGTGTTTGTCTGGTTAGAACCAAAGCTTCTCTCAAGGTCATGAGAGGACTGCTTCCAGTTGTTGAGTTTGCTCTGTGTTGGATAGTGCTTCAATGAGTTCATCAAGCTCACCGTTTAAGAGTTGAGTTAAGTTATGAAAAACGACGTTAATGCGGTGGTCGGTGACTCGGTCCTGAGGGAAATTATAAGTGCGAATCTTTTCTGCTCGGTCACCTCTGCCTACTTGCGTTCGCCGCTCCTTTTCGATTGTCTCTGATCGCTTACGTTGTTCTACGTCGAATAATCTTGCTCTAAGAACTGCCATAGCTTTCATCTTATTTTTCAACTGAGAACGTTCATCCTGGCAGGTAGCTGTTATCCCTGTAGGAATGTGTGTGATGCGTACCGCGGTGGCTACTTTGTTTACATTTTGTCCCCCGGCACCGTGGCTATGGAAGATGTCTACTCTGAGGTCATCTAGCTTGATGTTTAGCTCGATTTCCTCTGCTTCGGGAAGGACAACTACAGTAGCTGTTGAGGTGTGAATCCGTCCCGAGGCTTCGGTAATAGGCACTCGTTGCACTCTATGTACCCCGCGCTCATACTTAAGCTTGCTAAAGGCACCTTTGCCTTTAACCTCGAATATCACTTCCTTAAAACCACCGATATCACTTTGATTACTATTCATGATATTTGTGTGCCATCCTTTCCTCTGAGCATAGTGACTATACATACGGAATAGGTCGGCAGCAAAAAGGCTTGCTTCCTCACCACCAGCGCCCGCTCTTATTTCAACGATGACATCTTTGTCATCGTTTTGGTCTTTTGGTAACAAAGAAAGCTTCAGTTTACCAATAAGGTCATTTCGACGTTGTTCTAGCTTGTTTTGTTCTTCTTTGATCAGAGCAATCATTTCAGGCTCAAGGTCATTATTAAGCAAAGCTTCGAGTTCAGTTAACTCGTCAGAAAGCGCTTTATATTGTTGATATTGGATGACGATATCCTTGAGATTAGCTCTTTCCCTCGTCAACCCTTGTAGCTGTTTTTGGTTAGTAGCAATCTCAGGCTGGGCAATCATCTGCTCCAGTTCTTCATAATGCTTTTCTATTAATGCCAGTTTATCAAACATAGCTCTTAATTAATCTTTTTATTCCTCAAAGCTATTATAATATAGCTTATGAAGGCTATTCAAACAGGTTTGGAGGGATAGCATTACTATGAAAGTTTCCCTGGAGTGCTATGATTGCTTAGGAAGGCTAATTTGCCAGGCAGCCAGGCTGGCTACAAGTGATGAACTTCTCAGGCAGAAGGCGGTGGAAAAAGCCAGGGATGTCCTTAACCAAGAATTCTCTGGTGAGCAGATATCTATCGCAATTGCTACTAAGCTCCATAAGGTAATACGGGAGATAACTGGTAATCCAGACCCCTATCGAATAGTGAAGGAAGATGAGTTGAGGGTTGCTGGGGAATTGTTTTCCAGGGTGAAGGTTCAGTATAAAAATACTATTAATGATTGTATCAAGCTTGCCACTGTAGCCAATGCCATAGATTTTTTCAGGAGCCTTGACGCCGTTGCCGAGGATATGCAGAGACCGGTGAAGTTTACCATAGATGACTCGCAGCAGTTTGAAGCAAAGTTAAAAAAGGCGTCTAAAGTCTTGTATTTAGCGGATAATGTTGGCGAGATTTACTTCGATTTGCCTTTGGTTAAGAGGATGAGGCAGTTGGTTGATGTTAAATATGTGGTTAAGCCCTTGCCTGTTCAGAATGATGCCACAGTGGAGGATGTTAAGGAGGCCGGGTTGGAAGGCGAATTTGGAGTGGTGATAACTACAGGTGTGGCTTCGCCGGGAGTAATCCTTGACTGGGCTTCAGAGCAATTCAGAGAGGAATTTGAAGCGGCAGACCTTGTATTTGCTAAGGGCATGGGGCATTATGAGTCATTGAGCGAGCTTCCCGGTCAAGGGAAGGTGTTTTACTGCCTCATGGCGAAGTGTAGACCGGTAGCGAACTCGCTGGGAGTGCCGCTAAATAGCTACGTTGCTATGCTGAGGTGAGTTAACACGTTAGGCTACTTTTAGTATTAGCTCTTTCAATGCGGCGCAGTAACTTTCATGGGTTGAGGAATCAAAAAGGACAAAAATTACCTCTTTCACGGAAGTGTGTTTTTCTTTGAGGAACGAGGTCACAGCTCTAAGAGCTACTCTTGCTGCCTTATCAAGGGGATAACCATATGCGCCTGTGCTTATAGAGGGGAAGGAGATGCTGGTCAAATTTCTATCTGCTGCTAATTTGAGGCTTTCCCAATAAGCGCTAGACAAAAGCTCAGCTTCATTTCTGTCGCCACCATGCCAGATAGGACCCACGGTGTGTATGACATACTTTGCGTTAAGGTTTCCTCCTGTAGTAATTACGGCTTTTCCTGTTGGCAATCGTCCTTGGTTAGCCACAATTTGCTTGCATTCCCCTAAAATAGTTGGTCCCCCAGCTCGATGTATCGCTCCGTCCACCCCTCCACCACCCATTAAGCTGGGATTAGCAGCATTGACTATAGCGTCGGTGTCTTGCTGAGTAATATCTCCTCGAATTAACGAAAGCTTGACTTGATTAATCATTGTCTCCATTTTTTACCTCCGCCTATCGATACTGGAACTAACACATTAATTGTAAGGAAACTTCGCTACCAATAGCAATGATATATCTTCGAAGGAGGTGAGGTGATGTTAAAAATCTGCCAAACCAGCCTTGATGAGATTAGTTGTTGCTGATAACATTTATAGTAGGTCGTGCTAGGTGGGGAGCTAGCGGTGCCCTGAACCCGAAATCCGCTATAGCGGGGCTGAATTCCTGCTTGAGATTTCGAGGTGTAAGGTTGCTTTCTGCTAAGCGGCGGTGAAATTTGGGTTCTATGCGGTGGAGAACTATGAACCCCGTCAGGTCCGGAAGGAAGCAGCGGTACGTAGCTTTCTCCAGGTGACATAGAGGTGCCTGGATGGAGCTGGCTGGCAAAGGTAATTTGCATCATAGGAACCGAGAGCAGGTGCACGACCTAAATTGATATTTTGATGTATCTCAAGGCGAAGAAAAGATTAGGCCAGCATTTCTTGATTAATGAACATGTGGCAGAATGCATCCTCTCTGCTGCCGAACTTGATAGGGGAGATATTGTTGTGGAGATAGGTCCGGGGACGGGCGTATTAACTAAAAAGCTGGTTGAGCGAACTGCTAAAGTGATTGCTGTGGAGCTTGATGTTAGATTGGTTAATATATTGACCAAAAGGCTGGGTTCTTTCTCAAATGTCGATATTGTGCATGCTGATATACTTAAAATCACTCCTGAAGAGCTTTTGAAGGAAAAAGTTAATGCTCCTGTGGGTAGCGGACAAGCTTATAAAGTAGTGGGTAATCTTCCTTATTATATTACTTCGCCAATATTACGGCATTTCCTCCAAGCTGGGCTGAAACCTTCAATAATGGTGATAATGGTGCAGAAAGAGGTTGGCGAGGCTATAGCTGCTGTGCCTGGTAAGATGACTCAGCTCAGCATCGGTGTCCAATTTTATAGTAAGCCAACCATTATAACTTATGTGCCAGCTAAGGATTTCCGCCCCCCACCTAAGGTAGATTCTGCGGTCTTGCGTCTCGATGTTTATTCTGAGCCACCTGTTAAAGTATCCGATGTCGATGGTTTTTTTGACATGGTTCATTGCGGTTTCAGTTCACGTCGCAAGCAACTTCGCAACTCACTGGCTCACAGCTTGGCAATATCGCCTAATCAGGTTTCCCGGTTACTTGAAGAAATCGGTGTAGATGCCACCAGGCGAGCAGAAACCCTTAGCCTGGAGGAATGGCGGAAGGTGTGGAAAGCTTTCGCCTCACTTGGAACATAATTATTATGCTAACCATCTATGCGCCGGCGAAGATAAACCTCGTTCTCGAAGTTTTGGGTAAGTATGATGATGACTACCATCGAATCAGGAGCATTGCCCAGACGATAACCCTGTACGATGTTCTCAGCTTTGAACTGGAAAAAGAAATATCCTTGGAATGCAGCGAAGCAAGCTTGCAAACTGAGAATTTGGTGATAAAAGCAGCCAAGCTGTTCCAGGAGGTTACCAATTGCCGTAAAGGCGTGCGAATCAGGCTTCACAAGAATATACCGTGGGGGGTGGGTTTAGGTGGGGGAAGTAGCGATGCTACTTCCACTCTTGTAGCCCTCAATACTCTCTGGGAGGTGAATTTTCCTCCATCGCAGTTGGCTCACTTAGCCGCAAAGATAGGTTCGG
>Ga0100379_10006146_pt1 | contig 10188 bp, 7 predicted proteins | sample CryGeymeta201503_FD_80418 | JGI IMG/M metagenome (GOLD analysis project Ga0100379, IMG submission 80418) | Groundwater microbial communities from Crystal Geyser aquifers in Utah, USA - Crystal Geyser metaG 2015-03 | ecosystem: Environmental > Aquatic > Deep subsurface > Groundwater | place: USA... | reverse complement strand
CGTTTGTTTAGGTAGTAAAAAATACTTGAAGAAGAGTCCATTTTAATAAGATTATCTAAGTCTAAGCGTGAAAACTTTAAACAAGGTATAAAAAAATGTTCATAACTAGTTATATTTTTAGTATTGTTAAAATCAGTAATAATGATTAAGTATTCTAAAAAGAGTACCTTACTTATCTCAATTTTGTTATTATTATGAAAACTTTGTAAAGAGTTAAAGTCGTTAAAATCAGTATTTAAATTCTTATACTTATCTGAAAGTTTTGAAAATTCAGCATTAAAAAATATGAAAATATTTTTGTTAAGTGTTTCTAGTAGTTTTGAAAAGAGTTTTAATTTTTCATAATAGTTATCTCTGTTTACGATATGTTTATGGATTAAATCCGAATCTTGAATTTTAAAGTATTTAAGAGATTTAGAAGATGAGGTTGAATCAATATCAATATTTTTAGATTTATTCATTAGTATTAAATTAATAAATTATTAATTAATATTAATTTATGTAATTTTATGTAATTTATATTATTTTATATAATTTTTCCATTAAAATCATTTATCATAAATTAATTGCATTTACTAATTTATGTTATTATAAATACTTAATTATGGTTAATTAAGAGTTTATAAAAATAGTTAAACATCAAACTGAAGCTAAGCTATCAAGCTTATATTTGATGCCATATTAGTCCAATTATTTACTCCCTAAAATATTAAAATATTTTTAATCATAGAAATTTACATCAGTAATAGTAGTATAATAATTATCGATAAACTTATTTAGATTATCTTTAATTCTTTCCACTTCGCAGCTATTTTTCTGCTTTAGCTCGTCAAGACATCTTTGAGAGATATATCCATAATTCTTCTGAAGATTAAACGCGTTTAAAGAATCCTATAATTTAAAATAGTTTAGTTATGTAAATAGTTCTACCTTAACTAGCATTTTCTTAAGTGAAGCATTTTTATCTTTCATTAAAGTTATTCGATCAATTTTCATATCGGATTCACTCATGTCCCATTTATTTGTGTCTCCGTTTATCCATAATTTTTCTTTTTTGATATTTAATTTTAATAACTCTGCATTATATTTATCTTTACTAACCTCTCTAGATCTTAATAACTATTTGTTTAAAATTAATTTAAAATTTTAAATATTAATTTAAACAAATAATACTTCTTGAAATGACTCATGCTCCATTCTAGTATATTTATAAAATTGCTTAATATGATCATTAAAAAATGATTTTTGCTTATTGTAAATTTTATTACAGCTTTTAAGAAATAAGCTGATCTCTTTATATGTTTTTGTTATTCCTTCTTTCTTAATTTAATTTATTTTAAATAAAATTAAGATTAAGATTAGTTACCATTGAAACTTTTTTATTAAGTTTATACATAAGTTCCAAATCGTATGCTATATTATCTAAACTTTCAATGGCTTGATTCATATATTCATTATAAAATCTAAATGAGTTATTCATTCTTTCTAAAATTGTAATAGACAAACTAGTATATTCTTTTATACTATTAAATGGCTTTTCCATTTCTTCATCAATCAACATTTTTACTTTACCCTCAAGAGATAAATAATCTTCAACTAAAGTTGGAGCCGGAGAATTATTTAATTCCTTTAAATATTAATTATTATAAATTTAGTTTAATTATGACTATTCAAATAAGTATTACATTGAATATAGCATCGTATTTATTTCGTTCTTTCTCGGCTAAAAATGTAAAAACGGCAGAACTTGCTTTAAAATCTTCGACTCTTACTATATTTTGAATGAAATTTTGTAAAAAAAGCATTCTTTTTAGAACATAATCTTCTTCAAATCTTCTACCTCCTATTTTTTTACTAGGTAAGGGAGGAACATGATGTCCAGGAAATAGTTTTACTAGAATACTTCTTAGTACTTCAAAATCTGAATATCTTCTTCGAACTGAAAATTCAAAATTAACTGTTAAGACTTCATATAATATAAAATTGCTTGAAAAAAATCCGCCTTCAACTATTTGTGGACTAATATTAATAAATGTTTATAAAAAATTATATTGAAATTATATTAAAATCTAGGAAATTAAGTAAAACTTACTCGTTTAATTTAACTTCTAATTGGACATCATTTAATATAGTCTTTTCGAGCTTTTTACATATAATTTCGGAATTTAAAAACTTTTCATCTCCTATAGTTGTCTTCATTTTTAATAATAAAAATAACCTTAATTTCCTTGATTTGTTCTATATCCAATGTTATAGCAGATATTCTAAATTAAAAATAACATTATAATTTTAGTGATTTTAGTACTTTTCATCGTTTATATCTTTCTTTTCAGAAATTTTTTCTAGTTTTGCTTTTGTAATATCCTTATCTTTTTCAATATCTTTTTCTTTATCAGTAACTTCTGAGTTTTTTATTCTTTCAACCAAACTTTGAAATTCTTTTATTAACTAAAATTTAGTTATTTTAGTTAGTAATAATAGCATTATAAAATTTAGTAATAAAATATACACTTGTAAGTTCTTTTACTGACCACTTACTAATATCGTCTCCATGTTCTAAATATATTTTTAGTATATTTGTTAATTAAAAAAGTATATAAGTATATATAATATATATATTTATTTAATTACCCTTTTTATGTAAACAGAAATCAATAAATCTATCTCGGTCATATTCTTTATCTACAATTTCTTCTTTTAATAATCGTTGTTTTTCTAAAGTATCTTTATCAATTTCCATTAATAAATATTAATGATTATATTTTCCATAAAATAATAAGAATAAATTTAATCAATCAAATAATTTCATTTAATACAATACTGCATACTTAAATATTAAATTTGTATTATGTTTTAATAATAATATTTAATGAATTTTCATATTTTTTATATTAAATATAATAAAAATGGATAAATTAGAAGATAATAAGGATAATTTTAAATCTGATAAAGCTTATTTTTATGATTCATATTTATTCGAATATGACTCAATTGTTAAAACAATTGAGCCAGACGAAAAAGATAAACTTAATATGTATTTAACATTTGAAAAAACTATCTTTCATCCCCAAGGAGGAGGCCAACCAGCAGATGAAGGAACAATTGAAATTAATAATAAATCAATAAAAATAAATGGATTATTATATGATAAAGATAGAGATTTAATATTACATAAAGTTAGTAAGGAAGACTCTGATTTAATAAAACTTGGAGATAAAGTTACAATGAAAATTAATAAGGAAAAAAGAGAATTACATGCCAGAATTCATAGTGGAGGACATTTAATAGATATTGCGGTCGCTAAGCTAAAATTAAACCTCCTTCCTTCTAAAGGTTATCATTTTGCTGAAGGCCCCTATGTTGAATATAAAGGAAAATTAGATAATTTAGATAGTTATAAAGAAAAATTTGAAACATTATCTAATGAAGTTATAGATAATAGTGGTTCAGATAAAGTTGATGTACAAATTCATGAATTTGAGGAAGCAAAAAAATTATACGAAGTACCTGACTATATGCCAAAAGATAAACCTGTAAGATGGGTGAAATTAACAAATTATGATTTGGGTTGCCCATGTGGCGGAACACATGTTAAACAACTTAAGGATATTGGAAAGATGAAAATTATGAAATTAACTAAGAAAAAAGATATCATTAGAGTTTCATATCAAGTATGTTAATTTTTAATTTTAAAAGTTGTTTAAAAACTTTATCAGTAAAATAAAAAGATAAACAGATAAATAAACACTCATTTAATTAAATTAAAGTTATTAAAATATTATTTATATTATAATTAAATATAAATTAAAAGTTTATAAGTTCAAATAAAAACTAAATTTTTAACTTAACTAAATCAAATGAATTTACTTTTTTCCTTTTCCGCCTTTACTAACAACCTTAGGTTTCTTTTGATTTTTAACAATCTTTACTTTTTGCTCATCGGAGTATTCAATATCAACTAAATTTCCAATTCCTAATATCTTACTTCCATTACTTCTTAAAACTATACTTGTACTTTTGTTACTAATCTCTCCAAATATATTTTCGAAGAAAATATCGGAACTTGGGATAACTTTTGCCTTACATCTGTATCCATGCTCAAGCTTCACAAATGTATCTTTTGAAATAACATTTTTGTCTTTGTCGGTTATTTCTAAGAATTCGATAAACTGGAAGACACTATGGAAAAATTTATAGTCAATCATACAAGAGCTTTTATTCTTAATAGTGTAGTTTGGAGCTCCAATATAGTTAAACTCAATGATCATGCTTACTAATTTTGATCGATTGCTTTTTAGATTAAAAGAAAGGATTGTACTAAATTTAGTAGTATCGTATGCAAATTTGCTTACTTGTAATCCAGCTATAGCGAAGGCACTAGCTTTATTAGTTTCTGTGTAATGAACTTGAATTTGCTTAATTTTATCTTTATTTTTAGTAGGTAGCATAACAAATTCATCATTTTTCTTAAGTTCACCATTCATTATCATTCCTATTAGAACATGTTTTCCCACAACAACTCTTTTTTCAAGAACTAAGAAATTTGGGCTATAGTTAACTTTGTTCATATCGTCTTTTAGAGGACTTGTTAAAGAGTTTAAATAAGAGTATAGAGAATTATTATTTTCAGCAATGTTTAATCCAGTAATAACTGACACAGGTATATAAGTAAAGTTTATCTTCACTCTATTCTTTTCTTTAAAGTTTTCTAATTTTTTCATTACTTCATCTATAGTTTGGTTTACTAAATTATTATCTATGAGGTCAGTTTTAGTAATTAAGACTTTAACATGCTCAAAACCGTTAGCCTTGCATTGAATTAATAAATTGTAGATATACTCACTATTAGAATCAAAATCATTAGGAGAAATACATAGAATAATATGGTGAGCTAAAGCAAGTCCTGATAAGGTTGTTTTAATTAGTTTTTCTCTTGAAGGAGTATCAATAATAGTAATAAATTTATCTTCTGTATTAAGTTCGTTGTAATTTAAATAACATGTCATATTTTTTAATTTTTCATCATTCGAGACATTAGAAAGCCATTCATAAGGAGGAATCTTTTTACCTGGATTTAATTTTGTATAAGCATATTCATATTTTTGGAACAACTCTCTATCGATATAACCACTATCATAAAGAAGTTTACCAATTACACTTGATTTTCCACTTTGAGATGCTCCAATAAAGGTTACAGAAATATGTGGTTTACTTTCATTATAATAAGCCTTAAATTTGAAAATATCACTGCTTAAATTGAAACTATTGATATTCTTTTTTACTTCTTCGATATCTTTTACATATTGATTTTTAACAGTGGTTTTGAAAGTGCCATAAATATCATCTAATGCTGTTCTGTTTAATTTATTTAAGAAATCTTTATGCATAGCAGCTTTAATTTTCTCACAGTCAGTATCAAGTAAATTATTAGCTCTTAAAGCTGAGGAATTGTACTTTGAAGCATGATTTAAGCAAATATATATTTCATTTTCAGTTAATTCTTCACCGCTTAGGTAGTCAAATGCTTTTTTGAAAAGGAATATATTTAACTTTGCAGCAGGATGGTTAAAAGTCTTTCTTGCTATTATTATCTTCTTTTTTTTATCACTGCTGAATTTGGCAATTTTTACTTTTTCAAACAATCCTTTTAAATTTTCAAGTAAATCCTTCTCGCTGTCATAACGTAAATGGCTTTTTTCGGCAAAGACATTGCTTAAAATATCATTGATTAATATTTCATCATCAGTCATGTCAGTCATATTACTTTGTTTTTGTTTTTCATCAAAGATGTTAATTTTGTCATGGTTAGAATCTTGATTTCCTCCTTGATTTTGATCTCCTCCTTGATTTTGATCTCCACCTTGATTACCACCTTGATTTCCTCCTTGGTTACCTCCTTGGTTTCCTCCTTGATTATTTGGTATATTGCTATCTTTATTTCCTTGAGTAGTTTTGGTATCTCTTGTAAGTTTCTGTTCTTGGAAAGCTAGTAAATCTTCTAAGACTTCGAAATTTTCATTGACTGATTCTAAAATGACTGTATCTTGCTTTATTTGTCTTCCAAAATGTTCATATAAACATAATTTTAAGATTTCCTTTATGTCTTTTCTATTTATTTTTTCTCTTTTAAATAATACTAATAGGTTTAGTAAAACTTTTGATACGTCTTCACATTTATATATCTTTTCTTTATTATTTTTATCAACTGTTTTGTATTCTGTTAATACAGCATTCTTTGGTTCACTAATTAACAATTCAAGCCCTTCTTCAAAAAATTTGATTTCTCCGTAGACCATTTCAACTGTATTATAGATTAAATTAATAATTTTTTCCTTCCATTCAGAATCTGGATATTTTAAAATTCTAACAAAAGCACTAGCTAATAGTCCATAATAGGCATCAATAAAGAACGTATCAACATTTCTCATACAGTTAAAAGTCATTAATAAGTGATAAATAGAAGATCTAATAATAGGCTTTATATCTTTATCGAGTTCCATATCAAATAAAGGTAAAACTGCATTAATTTTCTCATCTTCGTCATTTCCAATAGAGATTTCCATTTCATTGTTTGCAGTAAGTAAAGAAACTGTATCACATACTTTATTTATTTTAGCAAACGATACTACATTTAGTAAAAAAGGATTGATCATAGAGCCAGATGTTCTTTTTAAATTGATTGATAGACCAACTAAAGGGAAATTTTCAACAAATTCGTATTGATTACATGATGAAATAGCCTCTATAATGTCATCTTCTAATAATACATCTTTCTGTGTTTGCATACTGTAAAATGAAGGTTCTTGACTTGTTGTTTCTTTTAAGTTTTTCCTTGTTTCAGTATAGATCTTCTTGAACTTTTCTTTAAATTCTACGAAATCTTTATCTTCAATACCTTTCATTTGTAAAGCTTTGTTGTGGTATTTTCCTTGTTGAGTTCCTATTGCTAATCTTTTTGCAGCTTCTTCTTGAGATAACTCTTTTAATGTAACTCCATCTCTTAGCTGTTTGGTCTCAGTAATAAATATCTGAATTTCACTTAAATCTCCTCTACTTTGTTTATTCTTGATTCTATCCATAACAGTGATTACTTTCTTATTTCCTTCTTGGCCACTTTTTAATTCTTCAGTGAATAGTTTAAACATTGTTTCCATTTCTTCAACACATATTTTAGCTTGATCTCTTACTGAAGTTTTAATTGACTTTAATTGAAGATCTTGAGTCCATGAACGGAATAGTTCTTTAATTTCATGAATATTCAGCTTTGAGGCATGTTTTAATTTAACGACTTGATTATTAACTGTAACCTCGTCTGAGTCTGAAATTACAAAGCCTCCTTCATATACTTCTTTTGCATTTTCAGTATCCCATGGGAATAACTTGACCTTTGAAGTTACTGTGCATTTTTGAAGTATATTAATATACTGATGTAGATTTAGGAAAATTTCTGGGAAATCGACTGCATGAGTCATACATAAAAATACTGCTGGTAACGATTGTACTCCATTGTGAAACCTTGATCTTAATCCCATTGATATGAAAGTAGGAAAATTTCTTCCAACACCGATACAAATAATGTTTAAAGTAACATCTTTTGGAATGTCCAATTTCATGAGTCTAGCTTCAATAGTTTTTGAATCATTGTCTTCACCATCAGATACAAAAATTATAGTGAAGTTTACTTTCAAGAAATTATCTCTTAACAGTTTTACTTTATCTAGTGCTAATTTGAAACCTGAACATATATTAGTTGAACCTCCACAGTCAGCCTTTACTAATTTTTTATCGTTAATTTCTTTTGAATCTGAAGAAAAAGTAATGGTTGTAATGTCACCATAATACATATCTACGTATTTATTCCATTCCAAAATTAAACTTGGCCATACTGAGCTCATAGAACCTGAAGCATCGATTACTCCTATTATTGTTGATTTTTCTGATTTTTGTTCTAGCTCTATGTTTACTTTTCCATAATATTTTGAATCAATATGTTTATCCATTTATTAAAATGATTTATTTAGTGAAATAAAATATATATTAAATTATAACAAAATATGTTAGTCAATAATTAATTAAAGAAAGATTGTTATAAAGTTAGTATATTTAATAAGAATATATTATATATATTTTTTACCATACTAATTGGCATATAAATTTATTTAATCATAAATTATTAACCTTTAAACAATTAACCTTAATTATTAATATTATTTTTAATAAACACTTAATTAAACAAACATAGTACATAATCTAATCTCAGTTGAAACTGATTTTTCTTGAAAAGTCCATACTAGTTGTTCTATTCTTTTTTTGGAATTCAATACTATTTTTTCGTTGAAAACTCTAATTATTAATAGAAATAAATTACATATATTTATTTATATTTATCCATTTCTGTTGTTTTATTTTCTTCTTTAAATTTCACTATTTTTTCACCTTCAGCATTTTTATTATAAAAATCTTTAAATAGATGTGAAAATAAAAATTTATTATTTTTATACACATTTGGTCTTTCTATTTTGTTTTCAGTCTTCTCTCTAAAGAATTATTTATTAAGATATTTAGCAACAAATATTACGTATCATAAATATGCAATGTTTTCTTTAAAAATTTGTTCATTGTCATTTTTTGGTTGACTAAGTTTAAAAACTTTTCTTTATCTTCAGTTTTGTTATTATTTAACTCCTTATTTGCTTGTACAATTTTTAAATCAATTTGCTTTTTTTCTTCTATAATTTAAAAAGTTAAATATAAATATATTATAAATATTAAATGTTTACTATTAATCATTGTTTTTATACTTCTATTCTTCGTTGAAAATATAATTTCATTATTACTATTACTTCTGTTTGATTTACTTACTGAAGTTTTATACTTTGACTTAATAAAATTAAAATTATAACATGTCTCTTCTTTAATATCATTTTCTAAATTATTTGTAGTAGTAATAGCTGAATTAGCATTAATCTTTATTTCATTAATTGATGAATATAAGCCTTGCTTTATTGGAGTAGAGTTTTCTTTAGTGTTAATTAAACTTATTTTAATAGATTTGTTATCTTCAATACTTAACTTTCTCTTTTTAAACGTTAATTCTTTGTCTTTATTCTTTTTAAAGTATTTATTAAATGTATCAAAAGTTTGTGAATGGGAATTCTCAGACTTTATATTAGGAAAATCAATGTTTAAAAAATATGGTTGCTTTTCAGTTTTAGATATCTTTTGGATAAAATCTGTGTTACTTCCTGCATTTTGAGTAAATTGTATATTTGTATTAGTGGCATTAATTGCATTACTTGTATTAATTGCTATATTATTGAAATTACAACTTGTATGCATTGGATTCATATTATTTTTTTTTAAGTTATCACAATCATAATCATTATTCTTATTATTTGTATTAGAATCGATGTTATTATTAAGTTTGTCATCATTATTTATGATTATGTTATCACGTGGGTAAAAATTATTGTGAGTATTATGAATTAATAATTTAAGGCTGTTAGTTTCTTGTTTTTCTTGCTTGACTTTTTTATTTTCTTTATTCTCTATGAGAAGTTTATTTTTATCACCGTTTAAATTATTTTTTGAGTAGAAAAATGATTTTATATAATCGTTATTAAAACTAAAGGGATAATTTAAACAGTCAAAGTTATTCTCCTTGGCATTCATTACCTAAATTATTGTTTTAATATTAAAATAAACTTATCAAAATATTATTTCTATCATTAATTATTATATTATAGGTTACGGTATTAATATTTAACAATAAACAATAAATATTACTCATTAAATTATTTATTATTATAAATGTCAAACCAAAATAACTCAAAAAAGTATTTAGTAGTTGGAGCGACTTCAGGAACAGGAATACATTTAGTCAATCAACTTTTGGAAAGAAATTTGGAAGTTGGTATAGTTGTTAGAAATACTAATAAGGCTAAAGATCTCTTCGCAATAAATAAAATTTCAAAAGTAGTTGAACATGAATTCGGAGTAACTATTAATAACACTGAATTAACTAAAGCTATTGAATGGTGCGATATTATAATAAGTAATTTGGGAAGTGTATACGGCGGAAATCCACAATTATCTGATTATGAATCACATAAATTATTAATAACACTAGCAGAGAAATATGAAAATAAGAAATACGTAATGATTTCTTCTTTGTTTATTACAAGACCT
>Ga0100379_10006134_pt1 | contig 10198 bp, 9 predicted proteins | sample CryGeymeta201503_FD_80418 | JGI IMG/M metagenome (GOLD analysis project Ga0100379, IMG submission 80418) | Groundwater microbial communities from Crystal Geyser aquifers in Utah, USA - Crystal Geyser metaG 2015-03 | ecosystem: Environmental > Aquatic > Deep subsurface > Groundwater | place: USA... | reverse complement strand
CTCTAAATAATCCCATTTCAATATTACTAAATATGATAAAAACGAAAGTACTACTCCTAATATAAACCATAATATTCCGAATAAATTCAAACTAGTAATTAAAATCTGCCAATTAAACTGTAAATTATCTAATACTCCACAAGTATATAAAATTTGCAAAAAGGAAACTATAATACATAACAACATCATTTGGGTTGATAATAATGTAACTGATTTTGAAAAGAATTTATCTTTTCCAATATCCATAAATGGTAAAACTAACTTAATTAGTAATAAACATAATCCCAATATTAATAAAGAAACAACTTCGATCTTCTTTTTCACTTGTGTTGATTTATCTCCGTAAGGTTTATGCATTTTACTATAATCAGGGGTTTCATTTATATTGGGTGAAGTGGCTGTAGTAGAAGTAGTTGAAGTTTTCTCGGGGATAATAGGTTGAATTGTGTTACTCATAGTAACTCTTTGTTGAGGTTCAAGTTTTGGTTTTAAACTGTTGTTAGTTTTAGTATTACTGTTAGCTTTATCATCATTATTTGATTTATCTGTTGCTATGAATGGATTAAAATCTTTATCTTTCTTTGGAATAGTCTTTAAAAACATTGATTTATCTTCTGTTAATGGTTTGAGAATAGATAATAAGGTTCCACCAACTTCATCGTCATTACTAGAATCACTAAATTCAATTATTTTTTCATTAGCCTCAGAAGATTGAGAATGTTGATTTGGTTGAGACAATGGTTGAGACAACTGATGAGATTGTTGAATTGATTGTTGTTTACTTTTAAAAGAATTTGAATTATAAAAAGAGGCAAATAACAAGATAATAAAAAACAAAACTGTTTTACAAGAAACTTTGCGCATTGAAAATTATATTAGTAAATTAAATTAATAATTTATAAGTAAATAAAATGTTTTTAATTGTTTTAAAATAAAAAGTATTTAATTGCTAATGAAATTGTTAATTAATTTAACTTATTTAATTTAAAATTATTATATTTAACATAAGAAATTTTGATTATATAGTGCTTAATATTTACTTATTTATTTTATAATTCTATAGAAATTCAATCACAATCCCAATCTATCATAATTATCTTTATAATTTTATTCCATTTAATTATTAAGAAAATTTGCAATATCAGTCAGAGTATATTTAAACATATTTGTATACATAACTTGGTCTACAGTTAAATTTTCTAATGCTTCCTTATCAGTTGAAAACCATTTTGTTCTTTCGCCACCTGACCAAAATCCAAATCTGGTATTGCTTTGATTAATATACTTTCCTACTCCGTCTTGTTTACCATTTTTCCAAAATCCTATATATGCTCTATTATTAGGGTTTGACCAATAATAAATTCCAAATCCTTCTTTTCGGTCATTAACATAATATCCTAATTATAATAAATCATTATAGTTACCTGCATATCTTTTTCCGTCTTTCCAATAGAATTCACCATATCCATTCATTGAATTATTTAACCAGTTACCAATATAGATTTTATCATCAATAAAGTAATAAATTCCATAACCATGTAAACTATTTTCAAGCCATTCACCTTCGTATCTCGAGCCGTCAGCCCATTGATACGAACCTATAATTTAAATAAAGTTATTAATGTTATTAAATCATAAAGTTGTTGGATAGGTAACTTAATTTTTATATATATTTAAAAATACCTATTCCTTGTTTTTTTCCTTTTTCATATACACCAAAGAAACTAGATTTATCATTCCATGTTTCGCATCCTATACCATCTTGGTTGTCATCTAACCACATTCCTTCATATTGAGCTCCGTTTAAATGTATGTAAATTCCATAACCACATGCACGATCATTTAAAAATTCACCTAATAGTATATGATTATAAGAAATAAAGATTATGATAAATTATATAAATCTATTTTACCTTGATAATCATCTCCATCCGAATGTCTAAAGCTGCCCCAACCAACTGCTTGATTTTTTTTAAATTGCCCTTTATAGATAGCTCCGTCTTTCCATATTTGTTTTCCATATCCTTCTTTTAAACCAGATACTTTTTCTCCATAATAATCAAAGTTATTATCGCCAAGAAAAGAAAACCTCGTTTCTTTAAATGTTAATTAATAAGTTATAAAAGTAATACATTATAATATTATAAATTATATATTATTAATTATTCTATTTACTTGATGATCTGTCATTTTGAGGCATTGTAGATAATGAATTATTATTAATTACATCATTTGTTTTAGCTACTACCGTATTTTTTTTAAGTTCCTTAAACTTCCTATATGCTCTTTGTATTTTGACTATTTTAAAAAACTGTCTTATATTAAATGACTTCTCAGCTATTAATTGACCTTTAGATTTTTTATTATCAGAAGGCTGTGATGACTTTTTAAAATCTTTACTATCATCATAATTTGTTTTAGTTGACGTAGTTATATTTATGTCTTCACTTGTTTTAACTACTCCTGGTACTTGAAAATCTGATCTTTCCTATTTGGTATTATTAATATTATAATTAATAATAAATATTTAAATTACGAAAGTTGCTTCTTTTGTAATATCCTTTGCACATCCGCAAGCTACAGCTACTTGACCCATTTTTAAAATTATTAAAATAACTCATAAACTATATTATTATAACTATTAATAATATTAATAACTAAAACTTTTTAACTTTAAATTAATAAACACAATAATATTATAATATTGAATTTATATATAAAAATGTCAATATCAAAACCAAATCAAGGATTAATAGTTAACACAATTCCACTTCCAAAACTAACAACTCTTCTTAATTTATTTGTGGTAAATACAACAAATCATTTAAATAAGTAATTAAAAGGAATTAAAATATGAACTATTAATAATTACTTATCATTACTTATCATAACTTTTATCATTACTTATCATTTCTTAAATAACTTATCATAATTAAGACTAGCTGTATACGCAGAGACAAAATTAGCAAAAATTGACAAAAAAATAAAAGATATTGATATAATGGTAACTTTACTAGAATCTAAATTAAACTCGCTACCAACTGAAATAACTTCAAAATATCCAGAATTAGGACATGCAGTAATTTTAGAAGTTAAACCTGATATTAATATAAATCAAAACAATATTAATAATCAAAACAATATTAATAATCAAAACAATCAAAATAACAATCAAAATAATAATCAAAGTAATAAAAACGATAATCAAAATAATACTCAAACTAAATTACAAGAAGAAGAAGCCCCAGTAGCAATAGTTGAAGAAGTTAAAGAAGATCCAGTTTCTATTTTTAATGCTTTTATTGAGGAGAATCCAGAATACGAAACCTATTATAAAATGGTTAAATTTAAAATTCCTCTTATGGCTGTAGAACAAAAAGCTCAAAGAGAAGGAGTCGATATCGAAATGGTTAGAGTAAGTTATATTGACTATAGACTATTTTTATATATCTATTAATTCATTTATGCTATATTTGTAATACTTATAATATTTATTTTTGTAGAAAGTTATAGAGTTATATAAAAAAGCATTTCCTAGTTATGATTAAGTTATATTAGTAAAATAGGCGATGTTGATATACAATACATATTCACTACATATATAAAAAAAAATAATTAATCATATAATCTAAATTATATGGATACTTATTTAATTAGTTTATTTTAACTAATAATGTCTTAGGTCATATTAATTTTATCTAATTAGTTTTCCAACTTGTTGTTAAACTAGTATTAATTTAGTCATATACTTATTAATAAAAATTACTTAATTACATAAGGATTTAATTAAAATCAAATAAATAATTAATAAAAAAGTAAAAAGTAAATATAATATTTATTTTTATTATTAAACTTTTCAATTACGTCATACTTATTTAATTTATTAATTTAATACTTAAGTTAAATATGGATAATATGAGTGACGAAAAAAAAACTGTAAAATAAAAATTAACAATATGAATAACAGATTATAATATGGCCAAACGGACAAAAGAAGGACGAGGCTTTTAAATTAAACGTAAACTCAAGTGTTACTTCTCTAAAAAGATTAAAAGATAGTATTCTTAGCGAAATCGGAATGAAAATTAATACAGAAAAGATGAAAATATATAATTACAAAGGAATAGAGATAGACAATGCTGATATCCCTTACTTAAAAGATAAACAAATGCTATATTTGGCACTAAATAGTAATTCAAATTATTTAAAAATATTAATGTTTTTAGACGAATCATTCAATGTCATAAACTATTATCGTGAGTATGAATTTATAAAACAAATAAAATCTGGAGGGTATGGAACTGTCTATGCTGCAAAACATGTAATAACAGGAGCTGAGGTAGCTATTAAAAAAATTGACACTTCTAAGATAGGTAAATAATCATAATTATTGCTTTGAAAAATAATCTTTCTATATTTCCTATATATTTATTTACTTACTTTATTATTGCAATGCAATAGATTCTGAAGAAGTTTATAATATTTCTCGTGAAGCATTATATATGGAGACATTTAACCATAGAGGAATAATCAAATTAATTAACTCATATGCTTACAAAGAAGACTTTTACTTTGTTATGGACTATGCTAAAGGTGGAGAATTAAGTAAATACATTCTGAAATATAAAATACTTTCGGAAAATAATGCTAAAAGAATATTTAAACAAATACATGATGCAGTTAAGTATATTCATTCAAAGAATGTTGTTCATAGAGATTTAAAACCTCTTAATATATTATTTTTGGATGAAAATCATGAACACGTTGTTGTAAATATAAACATAATAAATTTATATTATTTAGCTAATTGACTTTGGTATATCAGGAGTTTCAAAAGGAAACGTTAAAGAAAAAATAAAATCTGGTACTACTAGATTTCTCCCTCCAGAAGTAATTTAATTTTAATATAATAGTTAGCTTCTGGATTGACTTATACTTCTAGTCCAAAAATTGATATTTGGGCCTTAGGAGTTATACTTTATTATATGTTGTTTGGAAAATACCCTTTTGATGGTAAGGGTTATTTGATATTATTTATAATAATATTATTGTTATAGAAGAATATATATTTTTAATAACTTTAATGTATAGGTAAAGAAGACTCTGAAGTTAATTCGAAAATTATAAAGGAACCTCATAAGTTCCCTAAAAATATAATTATATCGAAAAAGTGTCAGTTACTAATTGATGGATTACTAGAAAAAAATCAAGGATTACGTATTGATATTACTAATTCATTATTTGATGACTGGTTCAATGATACTGAGTAATAAAAATTTAATTTAGAGCCTCAGATAAAGCAAATATTATAGAAATAAAAGAGGATGAAGATGACAAACATCATTATGAAAAGAAAAAAACAATAGAAAAAACATTAGATGATTATATTCAAGATGCAGGAGAAATTATTGATAGAAAAGCATCTGTTTTGAGTTTAGCTGGTTCAAGAACAATCGGAACTTCTAAGACGAAAAAGTCTCCCGAGAAGAACAATAACTATAATATGAGTAATAATAACATAAATAAGTATAAATCAGAAAAGAAAAATAGTATTAGTTCAATTCAATCGAATATTGACCCTACTCTACCTACTAATATAAAGGGAAGAACAGTAATCGCAAATGTAAGTCCTTCCAAATATAAAACTAAATCAAATAATTTCAATAATGCCAATAGTACAAATAAAGATAGTATTGATTCATTCAAATTTCTAAAAGACAAATAATTATTACTTTATTAATTAAATATAATATGAGAGAATATATCATTTTTTTTCAATTTATTATAAGCTTAATATTAATTATAAATATTTAATATAATTTTCTATAAAAAAATACATCTATATAAATCTATATAATATAATACATAGTAGTTATAATATTAAAATTGTTAATATAATATATTATTATTTTTTATATTCATAGTAGTCATCGTAGTACTGGCTATTCTCATCGACATATTCAGAAAATTCAGGATAGTTATTCAGAAATTTAGTGTACAATTTAGCACCGAACGACAAATTCCTTAAATTCTCTAGAACAGGTCCAATATTCTCAATAAAAACTGAATAGTAAGGCTCGTATGAGATCTGTAAAGCTTTTTGAATTACATAATTACCGTACATGTCCATTAATAGTACAGGGATATATTCAGGGTTTGCAAGTTTCTTTAAGATTTTTTCCTTAGTCTCCTCATCACAGTAGTCCATACATTTCTCAATAACGTTAGAAGAGAATTTCTCTTTGCTTAATTTCAGAATTTCCTTTAAGAAAGACTCAGTAATAACTCTTATCGCAGTGAAATTTTGATAACTTATAATATTTTGAAGGACATAATTTCCATATTGATCAGTAAGAAAACTTCTTGAATGCTTAATAGACAAGTTAATCATATCTTCTCGTTGTTTTTCTGTTCCGTATTCAATACATTTTTGTAGTGCGCAACATCCATGCTTATTAAGTCCGACCAATATTATATTCTTCTGGATAATATCGAAGATAAACTGATTTTTAGGGAAAGGTACACTACTAATAAACTTTTGGATTATATGATTTCCGTTAATATCATTGCAAAATTTAATAACACAAGGAGTAAAGGCTTTAATAAATCTGTCTTGTTGAGGTCCTGGCTTTACGATTTCTATTAGCTTTTGAAGTACTCTTGTTCCATGAGGATTAGTACCAATGTTAAACATTTGAGGACCCATATTGGTAATTATAGTATCAATTGTTTCGCTAGGTAGTTTTTCTATCAACTTTTGAATAAGGTAGTTTCCAAAAGAATCATTTAAAAGTTCGATAAAATCAGCTTCTAAGTAGGTATAAAGAGATTTAGAAAACTTAGGAGAGTTTTCTAATAGTTTTTGTAGGAATCGGCAACCTCCTTGGTCTTTAGAGAGTTCCTTACTGTTAATGATTAGTTCTTCTTCCGTCATTTCTGTGTAGCGTTGATATAGAGGATTATTAAGATTGACTTGTTTTCCGTCTTTGTATTCTTTAAAATCAGGGGTACATGTATTAGCTCTTGCTCTTACTTCCGGTGGATTTTGGATTGAGTGATTACCGTTACTGGAGATTGGACTTAAATTTGTAATATACGTATGTGGTTCTATAATTCCAGTATTGATAGTAGGGAACCCATTTATATTGTTTAAAGTATTTATATAGTTGTTATTATTTCTATAAAAGTTATTGACAGGTTGTTGACTGTTTTGAAAAGGCATATTTGGTAATGGAAGTGAATTCTGATGATAAAGATGTGGGACCATAATATTATTTTGAATTGGCATATTCATATTTTGTAAGTGAGGCATATGCATAAAAGTCTGATGAACGTTCTGTTGGTGAGGATAGTTGTTAAAATTATAGTTGTTGTTAAAGTTGTTAAATATTTTTTTGTTTGGACTTGTGTTATTTACGTTATTGTTGTTAGTATTATTATTGTTGTTATTATTACTATTAATAGTATTATTTGTATTACTAGTATTATTATTTGAGTTGTTTTCTTTAATATAATCACTATTATTAGGCGCTATTATAATTTTCTTTCCTTTCAATGGGGAAGCCTTTGAGCTAAACTTACTAGGCGAGTCAATCAGCTTAATTAGGTCGTTATTGATATCCTCACTATCACTTAGATGGTCTCCTCCCTTCTCTCCGTTAGTATGGCTGCCGTGTACTGTTTGATTTATCTCTGTAAAGTTAGTACTTAGTAGGCTGTGATCTTGCTTATCTTGCTTGTTTTGCTTTAATTGTTCAAAATGGTTCATAAAATCGTTATCATTCTCTTCCCTTTCAGTCTTGTTCAGAAATAAATTAGAAAACTTTAAATTGCAAGCAAATATATTATCTTTTGTAATAATTCCGCAGTCAGTTTCGTCATTTTGTCCAGAAGTTTTTGCTTTGTTAGATGTACTGTGATTAGGTTTATTTTTCTTATTGGTATTAATGTAATTAAATGTGTCAGTCATTGATAATAACTATAAATTAATAAATATTTTTATTTTAGTAGTTAATAATTAATAAATATGTTTGTTTAATTCTAATTAAGAATTTTAAAAAGGTCATTATTGTATATATTGCTACTATTTAATATTAATTTATATTATCTATTATTATCTAATATTAATGCAAAAATATGTTTATTTAAATATTAATTACTAAATAAAAAATAATGAAAATGATGATTATCAACATCTTACTTTATAAACTTTCTTACTGACTTTAATTTAATCATTCATTTAAATTTTATTTAACGCAGCAGCAAGATTATTATACTTTTTTGTAAGAAAGTCTTCAAGTTCAGTAAAATTTTTTGATGTTTCTTTTCTTAAATTCTGCATTAAGTCTTCTAAAATTGAATTCTAAAAACAATTAAAGTAGTTAAACATAAACATAAATAATAAACAGAAACATTAAACACAAATATAACAATTTAAACATTAGTTTACCTTTTCAGACAACAATTTTAAATCATCAGCTTGAAAATCTAATATTTTTTGTATATTATCAATGCTTAACCTTTCATGCTCTTTCAAATTCCTTGAAAACTCTTCGAATTGATTCTAAACAAAAATTATATAGTAAAAAAATAACTAAACTCTATTAACTTACTGAAATATTTTGCTTAAAACTCAACAATTCAATTTCTCCCTTTTTAAACTTATCAATATAAGTATCAGTAATAACTTGAAATTTATTATTTATAGTTAAGTTCGAGTCATATAGCTGTGTATAAACATCCTTCTTCATATCAACAAACCCATCACTAAAACTATTATAACTTTTCAAATAAGATTTTTGTTTAGTCTCCCACTCTTGTAATTGTATATTGAGTTTAAGAGCAAAATCTTTATAGCCCTTTTCTAGCTTAATAAACTCTTCGCCAAATTCTTTAAAATTTGTCATTGCTAGATCTTTAAAACTTTTATAAGTTTCGAATTCTGTCTTAATAAATTTGTACTCGTTATTAACATTTTTTAGATCGTTTTTGAAACTATCAGAAAATTTAAACTCTAAAAGATCGATTTTCTTTGTATTTTCGCTGATTTCAGTTTTTATTTCGGAAAGTTCTTTATATAGGATTTGTTCAAAGTTGCCTAATTTGTTACCGATATCCCTTTGTTAAATTTAAATATGGTATGTTAGATTATGTTAAGTTAAGTTAAGTTAGGTTATGATAGGTTAAGTTAAGTTAGGTTAGGTTATATCAAAGTGTTATTACATTTTAAAATTGGTATAGTCGGTTCCAAAATTCTGAAAAGCGTTCTTTTCTTCTATTAAATTATCTTGGATTGAATCTTGATATTCTTTTTTATACATTTCGTTAGTGTTTTTTAAATTTTCTTTAACTATTTCTATTTGTTCACTAAAAATGTTTGATAAATCATCGAAACCATTTTTAAGTGTGTTTATTTTGCTGTTAAAGTTTTCGTTCATCTAAAATTTGTTAATTTTGTTTAGAGTTTGTATAAGTTAATTTATAATTTCGTTTTTAATTTGGTTTATAATTGCGTTTATAACTTTATATAGAACTTTATAATTTTTTACTTGAAATGTCTTTTTCTCAATATTTTGCCTGAGAGATATTTCCTCTGTCAGGTTTTTGGAATTTTTTTCGTTTAGATGTTCTAATAAGTTTATTTTTTTGGAAAGTCTGACTAATTCTGCGGTTATCTCATTATTCTTTGTAGGTATATTGGTTGAACTACTATTTTTCATTTAAATAATTATTAAATATTAATTAAATTAAAATGTTATTTTTAATGTTAAATTATAAAATAAATTATAAGATAAATTAATATTATATTATTTAACATATTAACTCAATATTAAATATTTATTAATGGATAATGATTTACTCATAAACAGAGAAAAAGGAGTTCTTTCTCTAACTCTAAATAGACCTACTAAGAAAAATGCATTAAATGGTAATATTTCCAGAGGAATACTTAATGAGTTATTAAAAGCAAAAAATGATAACTCAATTAAAGTTATTTATATTACTGGAGGAACTGGAGATTTCTTTTCTTCAGGGAATGATTTTAATAACTTTCTTGAGCAGAATCCAGAAGAATTAGCAAATTCAGCTAAAAATTTAATATTAACCATTGCTAACTATCCTAAGGTTATTGTTGCAGGTGTTAATGGTGGGGCAATTGGATTTGGATTGACTTTGTTGTTGTTAGTTGATTTTGTAT
>Ga0100379_10006133_pt1 | contig 10199 bp, 9 predicted proteins | sample CryGeymeta201503_FD_80418 | JGI IMG/M metagenome (GOLD analysis project Ga0100379, IMG submission 80418) | Groundwater microbial communities from Crystal Geyser aquifers in Utah, USA - Crystal Geyser metaG 2015-03 | ecosystem: Environmental > Aquatic > Deep subsurface > Groundwater | place: USA... | reverse complement strand
GCCTCTTTGATTTTACCCGGCACGTCTTTTAGCCATTCAGCTTGAATATTGGCATCCAGGTTAAGGTAGAGCTTGCCATCGACAATGCGCCAAACCTCTGGGTCGCCGATAAATTTCTTACTCACCGACACCCCAAACGCGCAGTAGCCGTTATACGCGGGCACATATTTTTCTGGCGTCTTTTTAAATTCGGCAAGGTTTTCTTCGCTCGAAAATAAATAGGTGGCGCCATTATGTGTTGCGACATAATGGCCATTACCTTTAGCCTGGCGCTTTTCGGTGTGATACGACACAACATCGTAGCCTTGCACGGCAGGCGCACTATGATCTGCACTGCCGGCATTGGCAGCGGCAGAAAAAAACACACTTGCAATTAATCCAAATACAAAATTTTTGATATTCATAACATTACCTTTAAATAAAATTTGTTGATGAGTATCGCCACGAGCGCAATTTCGCTGTTGGTGGCGATACCTATGTTGTTTGCTGAATTTATGGCGCTAGATCATAAGTGAACTCAAACACTCGTCCGGTATCGGTTGCGTAAGCTTTACCACCGGTGCCACCTTCGTTGACTTTGCCGCCCGTACCGTTGCCAGCGCCTTTTGTACCCGTACCTTCGCCAGCGGCCTTTCCTCCCGTTCCGCTAGCGCCTTCTGCCAACGCTAGGCCAGAGAACAAGGTGCTTACCATCAATAAACTTAATGCAACTTTTTTCATGATCATTCCTCTTTGATTGAGTTAAGCGACTTTCGATTTTTGAGTTTCCACTAAGGGAAAATCAATATCGGTTTGCGCGATGTGATTGAAGTAGTTGGTAAACATGTTCAATCCGACATGGGCGATGATTTCTACAATTTCTTCTTCGCTGTAATTCGCGGTACGAATGGCGTGAAGATCGCTGTCGGCAATATGCCCGCGCTGGGTGACAATCGCTTTTACGAAGGTGAGGACGGCTTGAGTGTGCGGATTGTCTGAGCGCAGTGCGAGGTTAGCGCTGAGTTCAGCATCGCTAACGCCTGCTTTTTTACCTAATAAGGTATGAGCCGATGCACAGTAGTCACACGCATTTAATGCAGCCGTTGCCACCGCAATTTGCTCCCGCAAATCGGGCGACAGAGCACCGCCAGCAAGTGCAGAAACCTGGCCTAAATAGGCCTCTAACACCGCGGGCGCTTGGCCAAAGGTAAGAAAAATATTGGGAACAATGCCAAGCTGGCGCTGCACCGCCTCATAAAGACTTTTGGTTTTGCCCTCAGCCTCGCCTACGGGAAGGGTGGGAATACGAGCCATAGTGTTTCTCCTGATTGATTAAAGGATATGGAACATTACGTCCATGTGCATATAATCACCCATAAAAACTGCACGTTTAATATTTTAAAGTCTATCTTTTACACTAAATCGTATTTTGTATTGTTTTATATGACTCATGAAGGGAGAATAGCGCCAACACTCCAATAGCGAGACTTGTCGTGGACGCCTTAACCGATATCCTGAACACCCTGCGCATGCGAAGCAGCCTTTACTTCCGCACCGAGATGAGCGCACCCTGGGGCGTCGCCGTCCCAGCAAAGGGCAAGGTGGCGCGATTCCACATTGCCATACGCGGGCAGTGCTGGTTGCGTGTGGAAAGGGAAAGTAAGCCTTTGTTTTTAGCCAACGGCGATTTGGTGATCATTCCTCATGGCGCTGCTCATGTAATGGGCGATACTCAAGAAACGGCGGCCAAACCCTTGGCAGATGTACTCTCCGAAACGCAATATACCGGTGAGGGGCCTTTGGTCTATGGTGGCGGAGGCGCAGGTTGCACCTTAGTCTGTGGTGAGTTTGCTTTTGACGAACGCGAGACCCATCCCTTGCTTGATAATCTACCTTCGGTGCTTTCCATTACCGCAGACCAAGGACATCATGCGAAGTGGCTTGATGCCGTTATGGGTTTTGTTGCGCATGAGGCCGCACAAATGCGCCCAGGTGCACACGCCATTATTCACCGCCTTTCCGATATTATTTTTATTCAGGCGATTCGTTTACTGCTCGACAATAGCCCGCACAATATTCCATTTCTGTCAGCCTTTGCCGACAACCGAATCAGTACGGTGTTATCACGCATTCACGCCGATCCGCAGTACAAGTGGAGTGTTGAAAGCTTAGGGCAAATTGCCAACATGTCGCGCTCGGCCTTTTCCAATCGATTTTCCGAACTCACGCAAATGTCACCTCTGCAATACGTGATGTTTATTCGGCTCAATCGCGCCAGTCGCTTATTAATTGAAAGCGATCATTCCTTGGCACAAATTGCCGAAATGGTGGGCTACCAAAGTGAAGCCGCATTCAGTTTGGCCTTTTCTAAACAGTTTGATTGTCGCCCCGGCGAGTATCGCAAGCGGGCAAACATGCAGTAATTCGACGCTGCAGTTCTGGAATTGCATTTTGTTCAAACCAAGGGTTTTGTTTTAACCAGATTTGGTTGCGTGGCGATGGGTGCGGCAGAGAAAAGTAGCGAGGTAAATAGTCTTCCCAATGTTTGACTGTGTCGGTAAGACTGGAGAAGCTTTCCTTTAAATAATATTTCTGCGCGTACTGACCAATGAGTAACGTGAGTTGGACATTGGGTAGAGCGGCGAGCATAGGCTCATGCCATTTGGGTGCACACTCAGGACGCGGCGGCAGGTCGCCCGAGCGACCCTTGCCTGGATAGCAAAAACCCATGGGCATGATTGCTACCAAAGATTCATCGTAAAAAGCTTTATCCGTCAGGCCCATCCACTGGCGCAGACGTTTTCCGCTGGCATCGTCCCACGGGATGCCACTGGCGTGCACCTTGGTGCCCGGTGCCTGGCCGATGATTAATATCTTCGCTTGTTCTGAGCCACGTACAATGGGGCGCGGCCCTAAAGGCAATTGGGCCGCGCAAATATCGCACTGCTTAATTTCGTCATATAGGGGAATTAGTCCATTCATCATCTGTTCACTTTGTCGAAGCCATATATGGATCACTCCCTACCTATTAATGCAATCCAGCTTGGTTTGCTAGCGCCTTTTCAAGACCGTGATTTGAATAACAGGAAAAGCTCATGATTTGAAATATTGTCGATTGCTAGACCCAGCGTTTAGTAATCGTGGCATTTTCAAAATCTATTTAATTCGAAAATCCTCATGTAAATTGCCCCAATGGTCCTTCAATTTTTTCTTGTGTGTCTCATTCATTGGAAGATCTTCAATGGCTTCTCGCCAAAGAGTTCTGGCCTTGTCCATAACGTCATCTAAGTGAGGTTTAATTACTCTCCATGGAATCTCGGCACGATCAGCCCATGACTGAAAATGTGCCATTGAGACGCCATACCAATCTTTAGTCTTTCCTAAATTGAGCGCGTAATTCCTTTCGCCATCGATATATACGCTCGTGGTAACGATATCGTATGCTGGCGAAAGCCTCGGTGTGATTTTATCTGAATAAATCAAACTCCAATTTTTTAGATGTGCATCACCGTTAGCAAGAAGAATGTTAACTAGCAATCGCCTAGCGAATTGTTGTGCATCGGCCAAGCCGTCACCAGAGTAACTGTAGATGATTCTGCCGATTTGCTCGTAGTTTGCTGAGTTGTATTTTTCATGGGCATACTTCACAAGTACCTGGGCAAAGTCTTCCATATGGATGCGTACATCATCATCGCGATCAAAACGTTTGATTGCGAAGGCTAGCTTCTCGTCGGGCAGGTTTATCTGAGGAAGATTGTCGAGCTTGTTCAGCTCGACCAGCTTAATTTCTGGAATTTCGACCCCAACTAATTCCGCAAGTTTCATTGCGGTGTATTCGTTCACAGGCACATCTTTATGTTTTGTCGAAGGGGTTTTTACTATCCAATCCCCCAAGACGTCGCCTTTGGAAAGATTGTAGCGTCCATCCTTTTCCTTCATGGAAAATTTCATCTGAACGCCGGCCAACGAAAATTTATTTTCCGGTGATACTTTGTCAAACCTTATTGCACGAGCTTTGCCGTGAGTATTGAGAACACTATCTGGAACATCGTCAGGTTCCATCGGCTCAGCGACCAAAGCGCCAGGGAGGTCCGCACCTAAATATGAGAGAATATGGAACTCATTGTCGACATGGACTTTGAGTCCTTGCGCAATCAACTCTCGCAAGGATCCCTCCGGAAGTAAATTAGACAACGTAGGATGCAATCTTTGATTTCTTGCCCACGGCTCCGACATTATTTTTTCAGAATGAGGAAACGCTGGGTGGGTAATCAAACTAAATGTAGGACGACCTGCATCACTTCTGAATTCATCGGCAAAGCTCAGCACATTTCTACCGCCTTGAAAGCCAGCCAAATAGCCAAATAGCCTTTCGTGCAAGCTCAACTTGAGTACGTTTATTTCATCGACACGGCTATCGCTCATGACTCATCCCCCAGTAAATCCTGCCATGGATTATCTGAAAGACTTTTCTTTGCATCTTCCTTTGCGGGTTTTTTCGCCTGGGACACATGCGCTTTGCCTGGCTCGGAACTCTCCTGTTCAAGCAGCGCCATAACAGCGCCAAGCTTTTCCTTTGGTATGAGCATAAGTTCGCTATTCAAGCCCTTCGCGATCAACTCCAAGGTGTCTAGCCTAGGGTTTCCTTTGGATTCCAGGCGCTGATATTGCTGACGAGATACACCTACACGCAACATCATGTCGTTCTGTTTGAGGCCAAGTGTCAGTCGCCGCTGTTTTATTTGGTGGAGTATCGAATTCGTCATAGTAAACACATATGTTGCTTTTGCAGCCGTTAGCAACATATTAGTTGCTTATGACTCTAAAGGCAACTTATTCGTTGCTTTTATGCGATTCATTACACCAGAAGCAGAAAAAGCAACACAAATGTTGCTTTTCTGGTTATTTAGCTCTCTTTGCCGGTCCGCCATTGCGCCAGCGATCCTTAGCTGCGGTGCGCTCCTAAACGGAAGACACCGAACGGATCTGCTGATTGGGTGTGGGACTGCTGGTAGACTGCCTGAGGCAGCTTTCCTCAAAGGCTTCAACGTCAACCTGGCGATACATCACTCGGCCGCGCAGCTTCAGGAATTGCGGACCAATGCCCTCCGAGCGCCAGCGCTCAAGGCAAGCCTCACTGACTCCCCATCGGTTGGCCAGTTGCCGTTGGTTCATATGCAATACCTCCATTTCGTTCACCTCGTTGTTGTTTGCGGGAGGCCATGAACGCTCGTAGCAGGAAGGGTTGCAAGCTATTTAGGGCATTTGCAGGCAAGAGTTTGGCTCAGGTGAAAGCGCCGGTTTAATGGACCAATTCAGTTCCCGTTTTGGGAGTTGAACCCGCGTCCTACAGCACCACCAAATACATAAAAGGCCCATTAGCAATAATGGGCCTCTTTTGTATTTGGCTGCTGGTGGGTGCGAAGCCGCGCACGGGTTCACCCGATGTCTGGAACATCGGGTACCGCCACAGGCGCCCGAAGGGGCAAGGCCACGGACGGCCTTGAGGACAATCCCGCCAGCCCTTCATAAAGCCCACATTTTCATATTTTTACTGATTTGAGTTTCTTAAACCTCTTTCGTCGATAAACTAGACATTTCTGCTTGCTATGGATTAAAGTGCGGAATAACTTGCAAATCAGTATCTTACTTAATTTTTGATTACTAAGAATGTCCGTGCACACGGAGGTTGTCATTTGAAAGCTGCAACAAAAAACTCATCGGTCAATTTTGGGTTTCTGGCAGACAATGATCCGCTATTTGTGCAACTTGCCTCCGCTGCAGAGAACGCTTTTTTTAGTGACCCTAACACCACCCTAATTAAACTTCGGCAACTCGGAGAGGCCCTTGCGCAGCATATAGCCGCCCTAGCCGGCATTGAATTCGATGACAAAACAACTCAGGCCGATCTAATCTATAAAATCCATCGCGAATTCAAATTAGAGCCAGTAGTTAAAGAGATGTTCCACATCTTACGGCTGGAAGGAAATAAAGCCACTCATCAGTTCAAAACACAACATAAAGAAGCCATCAATGGCTTGTTGGTTGCTCGTAAATTAGCTATTTGGTTTCACCAGTCATTTGGCAAATCTGGCTCGCAATTTAAACCCGGACCATTTGTCCCCCCTGCAGATCCCAGTGAACAGTTACGCAAATTACAAACTGAAATCACCCAACTGAAAAATGATTTTCAGCAGGCTAATATCGACCTGCATACCAGCCAACAACTCAATGAACTGGTGGCGCAAGAAAAAACCGAATATGAAGCACTTGCACTTTCAATGGATGAAGAGTCGCGCTTATTAGCCCGACAAGCCGCTGAGCATGAGAAAGCATTGCAGGCTCAGCGCAAGGACTATGAAACAAAAATTAAGGCGCTTCAGGTGCGGTTGGCTGCAGCAGATGAAAAGACTAAAAATGCACATCGCAGTCAAATTAACAAAAACACCCAGGCAGCAACACAACATATTGTGCTGGATGAAGCCTTAACCCGCATTTTGATAGATCAGCAATTAGTCGAAGCTGGTTGGCATACCGATAGCGAAGCATTGACTTATCAAAATGGTACAAGGCCCGAAAAAGGTAAAAATATCGCAATTGCAGAGTGGCCAACCCAGTGGCAGGGCCAAAAGGGTCGAGCAGATTACCTATTATTTGCAGGTTTAACACCGATTGCTGTGGTTGAAGCTAAAAAAGAGAATACCAACGTTGCAGGCAAGATCTCCCAAGCAGAGCGCTACAGTAAAGGTTTAGTTGTTGTCACACCTATGTTGGGAGCTTGGGAACTGGCAGGTATGACCGTCGCTTGGCCGGATGAACACGATGGCCACTACAAAGTGCCTTTTGTTTACTCCTGTAACGGCCGGCCCTATGTGCCGCAACTGGCAGAACAATCGGGCACCTGGTTTCGTGATGTCAGACAACGCAGCAATTTAAAACGTGCTCTGCCAGGCTTTCACACACCCGATGGCCTGCTTGATCTGTTAAAGCGCAGCAAAGAAGAAGCAGAAAAACAGCTTAAACAAGAACCCTTTGGTTACTTAAAAATAAGGCCCTATCAGCAAAAAGCGATAGAAGCAGTAGAAAAGGTATTGCTTGAAAACCGCCGCAGCGCGCTGCTGGCGATGGCAACTGGTACAGGCAAAACCCGCACTATCATTGGCTTGATGTATCGCTTTTTAAAAGCCGAGCGCTTTAAGCGTATCTTGTTTTTAGTCGACCGCACTGCCCTCGGCCAGCAAGCACTGGATGCTTTTAACGAAGCGCCGCTGGAGCAAAACCATACTCTAGCCAAAATTTACAACATTGCTGAGCTGGGTGATATGGCCGCCGAAGCTGAAACCCGCATTCAGGTCGCCACTGTGCAGGCCATGGTAAAACGCATCTTTATGAGCGATAACCCGCCAGCACTGGATCAGTTTGACTGCATTATTATTGATGAAGCACACCGTGGTTACACCCTGGACCAGGAAATGACCGAAGGCGAGTTGGCTACGCGTGATGCCAGTCAATATCTATCCAGCTACCGGCGAGTGCTGGAATATTTCGACGCCTTTAAAGTGGCGTTAACAGCCACGCCAGCCAAACATACCAGCGAGATTTTTGGCAAGCCCGTTTACACCTATTCGTATCGTGAAGCAGTAGCAGATGACTGGTTAATCGACCATGAACCGCCCATTCGTTATGAAACACTTCTCACCCAAAACGGCATTAAGTTTGAAAAAGGCACCAAAGTTAACGCCATTAACACCCAAACCGGTGAAATAGAAGTGGCCAGAGCGACAAAGTGGAACAGCTTATTCGCCAGTACAAAAACGAGCGCTACCCTAATATTGCCATTACTGTAGATCTACTCACCACCGGCATTGACGTGCCAACAATCTGCAACCTGGTGTTTATGCGCCGGGTAAAATCGCGCATTATATACGAGCAAATGATTGGCCGCGCCACCCGCCGTTGTGACGACATTGGTAAAACCGTGTTTCGCATTTACGATCCGGTCGATATCTACGCCGCGCTGCAAGACGTGAATAGCATGAAGCCGCTGGTAAAAGATCCTAACATCACGCTGGAACAGTTGGTTGATGAGCTGACCACACCCGACAAACTGCAACAGGCGTTGGCCAGCCCCGGCGAACAACAAGGCGAAAGCCATGCCGATGTGGTGTTAAGTCAGTTAAGCCAAAAAGTAATGCGCATACTGCGCAAAGCTGAAAATAAAGCCGATAACAAACCCGCCTTAAAACAAAAGTTACATGAGCTGCAAGGTTTGTGGGGTGTTGAACCCAAAAGCCTGCATAAACACCTACACGAGCTAGGCCCCAAGCAAGCAGCTGCCTTTATCACTCAGCACAGCGGCCTGTTGAATCAGTTATCTGAAGTGAGCAGCCTACTCGGCAGTGAACGCCAACCGATCATATCTGAGCATTATGACGAGCTCACCAGCCGCGCACAGACCTATGGTGTGCGCGAAAAGCCAGCAGATTATCTGGACAGCTTTAACCAATTCGTAAAAGACCAGCTTAACCAGTCGGCTGCACTGGCAGTAGTGGTAAATAAACCACGTGATCTCACCCGCGAGCAGTTAAAAGAAGTAAAGCTATTGCTGGATGGAGCGGGTTATTCTGAAGCCAAACTGCAAAGCGCGGTGCGCAACCAAACCAATCAAGACATTGCCGCCAGCATTATTGGCCATATTCGCCGTGCCGCACTTGGCGAACCACTTGTGCCGTTTGAACAGCGTGTTGCCCAGGCCATGCAGCGTTTGTATCAGCAGCATAATTTTACCCCCAACCAACGAAAATGGTTAGAGCGCCTGGCTAAGCAACTGGTACATGAAGTGGTGGTAGACCGTGAGTTTGTCAATAATTCCTTTGCCAACGACGGCGGTGCCAAGCGGCTTAATGCAGTGCTGGATGAACAGTTAGACACAGTACTGGGAGAGTTAAGCGAGGGCATTTGGTTGCAGCAGGGTTTATTGTAACTAAACCAAGTTAAATTAAGCATAGGGCTTATTTTAAGTTCGCAGTTAAGTTAAATTAGCGGCCAGTTTTATTTTAACTTCAGGACAAATTATGCAGCGTGGAAGCACAGGGCATTATGTAGCCAGTATTGCCGGCGGAGTTAGCTGCCAGGCTTTTGTGCCTGCCCCTTTGCCCCCTGAGCCGGCGCTGCAGCTTGATAGCAAACTACAAGGGCGCATTAATCAGGCTATGCTGGCGCTGGGTAGTTTGGATGCCATCAGCACCTTGCTGCCCGACGCCCGCTTGTTTTTATACAGCTATGTGCGTAAAGAGGCGGTCATGTCTTCTCAGATTGAAGGCACCCAATCGTCACTCAGTGATTTAATGCTTTACGAAATGGAAGGCATGCCCGGCGTGCCGATGGACGATGTGCAGGAAGTGTCTTGCTACGTCAGTGCGCTGGAGCTGGGCGTCACCCGTATTAACGAAGGGCATCCCATTACCTTTCGGCTGCTGACCGAATTACACCGGGCGTTAATGACCTCTGGACGTGGTATTAGCAAAGGCCCAGGAGAGTTTCGCAAAAATCAGGTCTGGATTGGCGGCTACCGGGCAGATGAAGCCACCTTTGTGCCCACGCCGGCGCAGGAACTGGCACAGTGCTGGGCCGACTTAGAGCGCTTTTTAAATGACGTACCACAACAAACCGATCCTTTAATTAAAGCGGCGCTGGCCCATGTACAGTTTGAAACCATTCACCCCTTTATGGATGGTAATGGCCGGCTGGGGCGCTTACTTATTCCGCTGATTTTGGTGCAGGCTAAGGTATTAAGCCAGCCGCTGTTATACCTGTCGGTGTTTTTTAAAAAGCACCGGCAAACCTATTACGACCGCTTACAACAAGTACGCACCACCGGTGATTGGGAAAGCTGGCTGCTGTTTTTTGTTGATGCCGTGGCAGCCACTGCAACTCAGGCGGTGCAGATGGCGCAGCAGCTAAATAGCTTGCGCAGTCAGCACCGGGCTGCCTTGTCCAGCTTTGGCCGCATTGCGCCATCAGCCCAGCAGGTGCTGGATGTGTTATTTGAATACCCCATCGCCAATATTAATACCCTGGTAGCACACAGCGGCTTAACGGCCGCAACCGTGGGTAAGGTGATGGATAAACTGCTACAACCCGAATTAGCCTGGGTGCAAGAGTTAACCGGCCAAAAACGTAACCGGATATTTGCATACCGTGCCTATATTGAAATTTTG
>Ga0100379_10006126_pt1 | contig 10206 bp, 10 predicted proteins | sample CryGeymeta201503_FD_80418 | JGI IMG/M metagenome (GOLD analysis project Ga0100379, IMG submission 80418) | Groundwater microbial communities from Crystal Geyser aquifers in Utah, USA - Crystal Geyser metaG 2015-03 | ecosystem: Environmental > Aquatic > Deep subsurface > Groundwater | place... | reverse complement strand
TCATAGGCCTCGACGAACGGCACGCCGCCGTTCGTCATGGCGCGGCGCACCATGTCTTCCGTCTTCAACCATAGCCGCTCGTTGTCCACGTATTTTTTGCCCAGGCCTTCCTTGCCGTGCAGCGACAGGCGCATGATGAACTTCTGGATGCCGAACAGCTGGAAATACTTGTGATACAGGTCAATCACGCCCATGAATTCCTGCTCGAACTGGTCTTCAGCGCAGTACATGTGCGCGTCGTTCATCTGCATCGAGCGGACGCGCATCAGGCCGAAAAGCTCGCCGGATTTCTCGTAGCGGTAGCACGTGCCATACTCGGCCAGGCGGATGGGCAGGTCGCGGTAGGAGTGCGGCTTGGAGCCGAAGATCTTGTGGTGCATCGGGCAGTTCATCGGCTTGACGTAGTAGCGCACGCCCTCGATCTCCATGGGCGGGTACATGGACTCGGCGTAGTAGGGCAGGTGGCCGGAGTGCACGAACAGGTCTTCTTTGGCGAGGTGCGGGGTGCGGACGCGGAGATAGCCTGCCTTTTCCTCCATCTCCTTTGCCAGCCGTTCCAATTCCTCGATGATGACGCCGCCGCGCGGCAGCCAGAGCGGCAGGCCGGGGCCGACCTCGTCATCGTAGATGAAGATTTCCAGTTCCTTGCCGAGTTTACGGTGGTCGCGTCTTTTGGCTTCTTCGAGCATCGCCAGGTACTCTTCGAGCTCCTGGGCCGTCTTCCAGGCCGTGCCGTAGAGGCGTGTCAGCATTTTGTTGTGCTCGTCGCCGCGCCAGTAGGCCCCAGCGATGGACATCAACTTGATGGCAGCCGGGTTGATCTGCCGCGTCGTCTCCACGTGCGGGCCGCGACACAGGTCCGTGAACGTGTCGCTTTGATAGATCGAAATCTCGGGCTTTTCGGCCAGCGGCTGCCCGTACTCGTCGAAGCCGCCTTTTTCCAAGCCCTCGATCAGTTCCAGCTTATAGGGCTGATCCTTGAAAATCTGGCGCGCCTCTTCAGCCGAAACCACCTTCTTGACGAAGGGGTGGCCTCCGGCGATGATCTGGCGCATACGCTTTTCGATCTTCGCCAAGTCTTCCTGAACCAGCGGCCGAGGCAGGTCGAAATCATAGTAAAAGCCGTTTTCGACTGGCGGGCCGATGGTGTACTTGGCCTCTGGGTAGAATTCCAGCACCGCTTGCGCCATGACGTGCGCCGTCGAGTGGCGGATTCTATACAACTGGGAATCTTCGTAACGTTCTTCGGGTTGGTTGGACATTTTCTCTCCTTTGCCCTCTCCCGGCCTCCCATTTTCTTTCGGAAAATGGGGGAGGCAGCGCGAAGCGTCGGAGGGGGCTAAAAATAAAAAACTCTCACCCGAATTCGGGGCGAGAGTGCGGCTCACGCGGTTCCACCCGATTTAAGCCCAGACCCTAAAGGTCTTCGCGGAGCACCCCCGAAGGGGGCCGAGACCTTTAGGGTCTCGTGGACTTATCTCTTGGACTGATAACGGAGTCACCCGTTTCCCTTACTGACTGAACACTGATCACTGGTTACTGATCACTGTTCACTGTTCTGTTCCACGCTCGCGGGTGGTTTTCGGCGGCGGCTGCCGGAGAAGGCTCTCAATCATCGGCCAGCTCTCCCTGTCGGCTTGCGGACCGCTTACTCGTCCCGTTCATCGCGCACTTGTTTACCTGTCTACTTGCTACCTGTCTACTTTCCCAGTGGGCGGAATAGGGCTCGAACCTACGACCTCTGCTATGTCAAAGCAGTGCTCTAACCAACTGAGCTACCCGCCCGGAACGTGAGGCATATTATAACGAGGGTACCTGGAATTGACAAGAGAAACTTGGTAAAAAAATCGGCTCCCCACGCGGGGAGCCTTTGTTTCGAGCCTTTCTGCCGAGTAGGCCTTCGGCTGCTATGTCTTCTTCAGCACTGGAAGGCCGTTCGGCGTTTCGACTACTTTGTAGCCAGCCGGCACTGCCTCGAGAACGCCCGCCTTCTTTTCCTTGGCGAAGAAGTAGAGTGTTTGGATCTTGCCGCTCTTCAAGGTGGTGCTCTTGGAGTGCAAGAAATACGTCACGCCGCGTTTGTTGGTATAACTGAATGCCATACGAACCTCCATTTTTAGCACGAGGCCTGTGCAGGTATCTAAGCACAGGTGAATAGGGCAAACTCATTATACAGCAATTGGGGAGGCTGGCAATAACCACTTTCTCAGTTGGACTGCATCCTGCTCGCAGTGCAATCGCGAAGCATCCCTGGGGGACTGCTCGCGAACGATAAAAACGGGGAGTTGTTTTTGCACATTCCTTAGGATCGCAACAACCGATCCAGCTCCGCGAAGTCCACGCGCGAGGTGAGGTCCAGGCTGATGGGCGTGACCGAGACCAGCCGTTTGGCCCGCAGGACGTAGACATCGCTGCCTTCCTGCTCCGGGCCGAACAGGGCTACCTGGTGATAACCGATTCTCCCCGGCTCATCCCACGACTTGCGTTTAGGCGGAAGCGGCTCGTAATAGCGTTGAGGGGCGACGCGTGTGACCTGCCAGGGGGTCTGCGGTGTGGCGTCCGAAGGGACATCCACTTTGAGCAGATTGACATCCTTCGGAAATTGCCTTTCCAACAAGAGGCGGGCGAAATAGGCGGTGAAATACGCGGCCGCTGAAAAATCCACCTCGGTTGAGTACGATAGATGGTGTCGCTGTTCTGTTTCCACGGATATTGCCAACGCAGGGATGTCCATGGCAGCCGCCTCCATGGCCGCCCCGACCGTCCCGGATATCGTGACGCCAGTGCCGACGTTCTCCCCGTAATTGATCCCCGAGACGACCAGGTCAAGAGTTCCTGGTATGATTTCCAGAATCCCATGCTGGACGGCCTGGGCCGGCGTCCCGCCGACGGCGTAGACTGTCCAATCCTTGCCGTCCACACTCACGATTTCTGTCTTGATAATGCCATCCGAGGTCAACGGTAAACTGCGTCCGGTACCGGAGGATTGGTCGCGTGGCGCGGCCACGGTCACAAAGCCGAGGGTTGAGAGCGCCTCGGCTGCAGCCCACAGTCCGGGGGACTGGATGCCGTCATCATTGGTAAGCAGGATCTGGCATTTCTTCATCGCGTTTCCAACATTTCTGACAGGGGCTAAGTATTGGAGTGCAAAATCTCCCGATTTTGCACCGAAGTCGGAGACTTCGGACTCCTTATCAGTCTTGGGGCTAAGCCCCTGTTGAGCGGGTGACTTTAAAGAAAAGAAGCGGGATAAACCCGCTCCTGATCTGGCGCCCCTGGCGTGATTCGAACACGCGACCGATTGCTCCGCAAGCAAGCGCTCTAATCCGCTGAGCTACAGGGGCAGTTGATGAGCGGGGGAATTTTAATCCAGAATCCAGGGCAGGTCAAGAGAACGATGATTTCTGGCCCGCCTTGAACGCCTGTGCAGTCTGAAGGACATCGTGAGCAGAACGCAGCGTCCCCTCGCTGATCTCGCCGAGCATCTGCGCCAGTTCGAGCGTGCGCGCCTCGCCCTGCAGCATGGTCACCTGCGTGATGGTGCGCCCATCCTGGATGACTTTTTGCACCTGCCAGTGATGGTCGCCGAAGGCTGCCAACTGCGGCAGGTGGGTGACGACCATCACCTGATGCTGGCGGCCAAGCCCCCACAGTTTCTCGCCGACCATGCTGCCGACGCGCCCGCCGATGCCCTGGTCTATTTCATCGAAGATGAGCGTGGGGACCTGATCGGCGCGCGCCAGGACGTTCTTGAGGCCAGCATCAGGCGCGAGGTCTCTCCGCCCGAGGCCGTCTTCGCCAGCGGTTTCAGACCCTCACCCGGGTTCGGCTCGACCAGGAATTCGACTTTATCCAAGCCGCTGGCGTCGAAGGCTAGGCGCTGACCGTCAGGAGCGGGCAGGCCCTCTGGGTCGGGGCGCGCCTGGAAGTCCACCGCGAAACGCGCGCTCGCCATGCGTAAGTCGTTCAATTCGATCTCGATGGCTTTGCTCAACTGGTCGGCGGCTTCTTTACGCTTCGCCGAAAGGGAGAGACCTTGCTCTGCCAGTTTGTTCAAAGCTTCGGATTCGGCCGCTTCCAACTCGGCCAAGCGCTCGGCGGCGGTGGTGATGGTTTCGAGTTGCTTGCGGGCATCCGCGGCGAAGGCGATCACGGACTGGATGCTGCCGCCGTACTTGCGCGCCAGGCGGTGGATCAGGTCAACGCGCTCCTCGACTTCTTCCAGGCGCTTGGGGTTGAACTCGATGGCCTCGAGGTAGTCGCGCAGGCCGCGCGCCAGTTCGGCCAGGGTCTCCTCGAGGCTGGTCGCCTGACCCGCCAGGGCAGACTGTGCCGTATCTATCTGGCTCAACTTGGACAGCGATTGGGCGGCCTGTCCGATCAGGTCGGTGGCAGCCGGCGCCTCTGGCGTGCCCTCGTCGAGCACGGTCAGGGCTTGCTGGGCCAATGAGGACAGCGACTCGGCGTTGGCCAGGCGGTCGCGCTCCTGACGCAGCTCCTCGTCTTCGCCGGGGCGCAATTTGGCCGCCTCGATCTCATCCGCTTGATAGGTCAGCAATTCGGTGCGCCGTTCGGCATCCGCCTGGGCCTGGCGCAGCTCGTGCAGCTCGCGGCGGATTGCTTGCAAGCGGTTATATGTCTCGCGATAAGCAGCCAGCAGGGACTCTACGTCCGCATAACGGTCGAGCAGACCCAGGTGGGCGCGCACATTGAGCAGGGAAAGGTGCTCGGACTGGCCGTGGATATCCACCAGCAGCTCACCCAGTTCACGCAGCAGGGTCAGGTTGACGGTACGGCCGTTGACGCGGGCGACGTTGCGCCCCTCGCGCCGCACCTCGCGGCTCAAGGTGACGTAATTCGGGTCGTCGAGCAGTTCTTCGCGTTGGAGGATCTCGTTAGCGGGCTGGCGCTCGGGGCCGGCCAGCTTGAAGGTCGCCTCCACCCGCGCCAGGTCCGCATCGGAGCGGATAACCGTCAGATCGGCGCGCCCGCCCAGGATCATCTCGACCGCGTCCATAATGATGGACTTGCCCGCGCCGGTCTCGCCGGTAAATATTTGCAGGCCCGGCCCGAAGTCCAGTTCGAGGTGGTCAATGATCGCAAAATTCTGAATGCGCAGTTCGGTCAACATACAGGTTTATTTGAACAGTTGAATGCCCGAAAGACGGTAGTAAACCGTGGGCGTCGCCAGCACCAGGTAGATACCCTGGAAGGCGATCCCAAAGAAATCCAAGACCAGCAGGCGCACCAAAAGGACCGGCAGCGCGCCCAAGACGACGGCGACCAAAACGGTGATGAACAGCGCGCGTGACCGGCGGCGGCGCAGCACGAAGCGCGTGGCTTCAGCGATGACAACCCCGGCTGTGGGCGCGCCCACAATGACCAGGAACCAGCCGATAAAGCCAATGCCGCCAACAAAGATGACCAACCCACTGGCGACCAGTGAGAGCAGCCCGGCGACGACAAAACCGAGCAGGTAATCGTACCATTGGGCGGTATCGAAAATCTTTTGCTGGCCGCGCACACATTCTTTGCAGCGGTAGCCGGTGGGCGTGAGAATAGCGCACTTTGGGCAGATCGGTTTCTCGCAGCGATTGCAGCGCAGGGTCGTCGCGATGGTGGGGTGGTTGGCGCAGTAGAGCGGCGTAGCACTTGTGTTACGAAGTCCCCGGCCGAAGGGAGTGGGGAGCCCCGTGCCAACGAATGCTTCGCTCGAAACATTCGTTGGCGGCGTTGTGTTTTCTGTCATCTTGGCAGGCCTATGGTGGTTGCCGATTGCGCAACCATGGTTGGATTCTGGTTCATGTGAGCGGTCAGGTTGCGGTAGAAATAGCCCGGGTCGCCAAAGCGGATGAACTTCGCGCCGTAATCGCCAGCGCGCACGTCGACGCGGTCGTTCTCGGCCAGGCTGATGGGGGTCTGTCCATCCACGCACAGGACGGCGTTGCCATCCTCCTGCACCGTGATACTGACCGACGAGCCTTCCGAGAGGACGACGCCGCGATCCACGGACAGGTGCGGGGCGATCGGGACGAGGAGGATGTTGCGCAGCTCCGGAGGCAGGATCGGCCCCCCGGCCGCCAGGGCGTAAGCCGTCGAGCCGGTGGGTGTGGCCGCGATCAAGCCGTCGGCGACGTAGGTGGTCAGCAGACGCCCGTCCACGTTGGCGGAGAGGTGCACCGGGCGGACGTATTGACCACGACAGACCACGGCTTCGTTCAGCGCGTGCCAGTTCCCCAGCGACTTGTCCGCCCGCCAGTGCTCGGCGCGGATCATCATGCGATTCTCGATCCAGGCCTCGCCTTTTAGCAGTAAATCGAAAGTTGCGCGCCACTCATCGCGCTGGATCTGGATGAGAAAGCCCAGCCTCCCCAGGTTTACGCCCAAGATAGGTACGCCCCAGGGCGCGCATAGGTGAGCGGAGCGAAGCACCGTGCCATCTCCGCCGACCGCGATCAGCAAGTCGAATTCGGCGTTCTTGACTCGTTTCCGCAGGCTGGCGTCGTCCAGCGTGCCGGAGAGGGCGGTCTGGCCGCGCGCTCGAACGTGCTCGGCAATCGCCTCGGCCTCGGCAATCGCTTCCGCCATTCTGGGATGGGCCGCCACCACGATGCGCTGGGGCAGGAAAGGAGTTGAGGACATAAAGATAATTATACCTGTTTTGACCTATCCCCCCTGCCCCCCTTCCCTACGAGGGAAGGGGGAACGGGGGTTAGGTCACGCCAGCTTCTGATCGCACGCACCCCGGAAGCCGCAGCGCGCACAGCGATGTTCTTCCTCGTGCGAGCGTTCCACATTGGCGCGGTGCTCGTCGCGGCGTATGTCAGCCAGCACGTCTAGGAGAGACGATTCGAGCTGGGGCGTGTAATCCACGGCGAAGTCACGGCTGGGATAATGGATAATGCCATACGGCGGGCGCTTGCCGAAGGTCTTCTCGACCAGCAGGCAATAAGCCGCTAACTGGAAGATGTGCGAATCGTAGGGCGCCTCCGGTGTGCGCCCGGACTTGACCTCCACGGGGATGATTTTGCCATTTTGCTCGACCAGGTAATCCGGCTTGCCAGTCAGCTCTAGAAGGTGATCGTAGAGCGGCTTCTCGACCGCGCCCCAGGCGCGCGTGTCGGTGTAGATGACGCGCCCGCCGGGGAGACCGGCCTCTCTGCGCTGGCGCGAGGCAAGCCAGAAGAGAACAAGGGCAAAAAGGAGAAGAGCAAGTGCGACGTAGAGCACAGTTTATTGTTTTTCGGCTTCTTTGATAACTTTTTTGATGCGCACCAGTTGCGCTCCGGCGAGGTCTTCCGTCCGTTTTTGCAGGACGGCAATAAAGTCCGGTTTGTTGGTCGCGTCAACCGCCGGCAGCGTCTTTTCGGCGTGTTGAGGCACTTCTTTGGGGCGGCAGGTTTTGAGATGGTCGAGCAAGTATGGGAAAATGGCTTTTCGGTATTCGTCTTTTTTGGATGCGACCAGCGCCAGCGTTTTTACGCCGTTATCCACGGTGATGACAGAGCCTTTTTCCATCACTTTTATGATTTCGTCGTTGTGCGGGAAAATTTCATCGGCTTTCAAATCCGCCACCGTGGACAGGGCGATCATACCGCCCCACACCAGCCGGTTGTTGCGGCTTTTCAGGAGTTTAAGGAAGTCACCGGCGTAGTCGGTAATCAGCGCCGGGTCGAGATAGCCGATTTCATAGAGCACTTTGAGACAATCGCTCTGGATGTTTTGATCCTTGTTCCACAGGTTTTCGGCGATCTCGCGGATCCCGGCCCGATCTTTGGTCGCGGCCAATTCTCTGGCAAGTTCCTGATTGGGGACTTCGTCGCGTCGGCCTTGCAAACAGGCGATACGGTCAAGCGTGGACATAAAAATCTCCTTCCTTGGGCGGTCAAATTGCCCGCATGGTACAGAAGGCCACCAGCAGCATCAGCGCAATGAGTAGGACGATCAACGCCAGCGTGCGCGTCAACCCGGCGGCGGCGATCTGCCGTCCATGCTGGCGGTGAATTTCCGTCCCGGCGGTCAGCTCGGCCCGGTTTTCCGGCTCGACGCCTTGCAGCTGGTACCACCAGGCGCGGGCGCAGAAAAGGTATGAACCAATCTCAGAAGCACGGATAGCGCGCATCGTAGCACATTTATTCTATCAGATTTTGCCCAAATTTCGTAAAGCGGAGCGAGAGCGTGGTCGAGGTGTAGTCATGCAGCATCGAGCCAAAGCGGGATTTGCTGAAACCGTGCTGGCGCAGGGTGTAAAACACCGGCACCTCGACGATCTTCAATTTCTGGCGAAAAGCGATATACGTCAGGCGGATAAAATACTCCCCGTAACCGCGAAAGATTACAGCCAAATCCAGCGAGAAGAGCGCCTGGCGACGCATGGCAAAGAATCCGCTCAGGCTGTCACGAATGCCGTCCCACAAGACCAATTGGATGAACCAGTTGTAGACCAGGCTGAAGATGTAGCGTTTCCGGTCTTCCATCCCGCCGCCCTTGACGAAACGCGAGCCGATCACCAGTTCGTACTCATCCAGGAGTTCGACCATCTGCGGGATGTTGGTCGGGCTGTGGTTGAAGTCGGTGTCCATGACCACGATCCTGTCCCCGCTCGATTGCTGGATTCCGTAGCGGATCGCCGTCGCCAGACCCCGTTCCTGCGTACGGACGAAACACCTGACCTGGACCCCCGGCCTGGCCGGATGCGCCCGGATGACCTCGGCGGTCCCATCCGGGCTGTTGTCGTCCACGACCAGGATTTCGATTTCCCGACCCAGGGGGAGCAGGCTGGTTTCTATGGCCGAGATCAGATTGGCGATGTTATCCCGCTCGCAATAGGTTGGTAAAATCACCGAAATATCCATGTCAGGCCATTTCCCTGATCGCCTGGACGATGCGCTGGATATCCTCTTCGCCGAGCGTGACCGCCGAGGGTAGGTTGATGCCGCGCCGCGAAAGATCTTCGGCCACAGGTAAAGAGATATCGGCCTGATACGGAGGCTGGACGTGGATCGGGTAGAAGAAGGGGCGGCTGTCAATATTCTGCTGGCGCAGGCTTAGCATCACTTCGTCGCGGCTGAGGGGAAAATCTTTCGCCAGCAAGATGGAATACATCCAGTAGACCGAAGTCGCCCAACTGGCTTCCGGCGGCAGCGTGATGGAGGCAATCTCACGCAGACCCTGGTTGTAGGTCGCGGCGATCCAACGTTTACGGGCGATGAATTCTTCAATGCGTTCCATCTGCGCCACGCCCAAAGCGGCCTGCAGATTGGTCATGCGGTAGTTGTAACCGATCTCGGTATGCCAGTAGCGCTTTTCAGGCGACATGGCATGGTCACGTAAGAAACGCACCTTCTCGGCCAGGGTGTCATCGTCGGTGGTCAGCAGGCCGCCCTCGCCGGTGGTGATGATCTTGTTGCCGTAAAAGCTGAAGGCGTTGATCTCCCCCAGGCTGCCGACGCGCTTTCCCTGGTAGCGCGCGCCGTGCGCCTCGGCCGCATCTTCGATCACGTGGAGGCTATGCTGCTTCGCCAGTTCGAGAATTGGGGCCATATTGGCCGGATGGCCGTAGATGTGGACCGGGATGATGGCGCGGGTGCGCGGCGTGATGCGGCGGGCGACATCCTGAGGGTCGAGGTTCCAGGTCTCGGCTTCGGAATCGGCGAAGACCGGGGTCGCGCCGGTGTAGTGGACGGCGTTGGCGGTGGCGATGAAGGTCAAGGTCGGGACGATGACCTCGTCACCTGGGCCGATCCCCAGGGCGACCAGCGCCAGGTGCAGGGCCGCCGTGCCGTTGCTGACCGCGATTCCATGTCGCACGCCGCAAAAATCAGCAAAACGCATCTCGAATTCGGGGATGTATTTTCCCAGCGAGGAGACCCAGCCCGAGCGGACGCACTCGCTGACGTATGCCGCCTCATTGCCGGATAAAAGGGGTTCAGAAATAGGGATGAAACGGTGGGGAGAATCCATACACTCCCATTTTAATCCATGTTCGCCTCTTGCATGGCACCAGTATTTTGGATGTCGTTCGCTCAAAGGTTGTCGGTTCTGCTCGCGCCGGATAGCCATATCCGGCGGTTGGAGCCTGGATTTGGCAATCCAGGCTGAGCGGTGGGGAGTTATCTAGGATTTTCTGACATCTGTTGCGTGCACACGGAAAACCATTGAAAAGACAACCGCGAGTATAATCGCGGCATGACGGATAAACGCCCG
>Ga0100379_10006123_pt1 | contig 10212 bp, 3 predicted proteins | sample CryGeymeta201503_FD_80418 | JGI IMG/M metagenome (GOLD analysis project Ga0100379, IMG submission 80418) | Groundwater microbial communities from Crystal Geyser aquifers in Utah, USA - Crystal Geyser metaG 2015-03 | ecosystem: Environmental > Aquatic > Deep subsurface > Groundwater | place: USA... | reverse complement strand
TCAGTAACTTTATTTACAATTTCATTTACCGCATCTTTATTGTATAAATCAACTGATATCCTTTCTTTTGCCCACTTTGTAATTTCATTATTTATCATTTTTAACAGATCTTTTTCTGCTATTTCCTTTCCAAACTTTGGAATAAAAACTTTCTTATTACTATTGGATAATTCATTATATTTATCTTCAACCCTCTTAAATGCCTCTATATAGGCATCAGTATAATAGGTAGGCTTCCTCCCAGGTTTTTGTTTGCGGTCACCTCTTTTCATTTCTCTATATCTTACAGCAACATTCCATCGTACATTTCCTGGATCTATTTGACTTAATCCTATAAGCAAAGGATTATTAAGAAACCTATCATCTATCTTTTGACTTGCAGCTTCTGTAGAATTAGAGGCTATGGAAAGAAGATTGTGGGCTTTAGAGTAAGTAGATTCAATAATTCTAATATCAGATGTTCCCTTCCCTTTCGATGAAATAGTAGGTACATCCTTTAAAAGACTTATACCAGGATCATAATATTTTAATCCTCTACCTATACTTTCGGGATGTTCAAAGAAATGCCACGCCCTTAAAGCTTTAGACGATCCTTCTAACTTGGTAATGGCTTTTAATTCATTAGCAAATGAAATAAACTGTGATCTTGATGCCACTTCAGGAGTAGCTGTTATCAATCTATTTTCGCCTGATAACTCAAATATATGCCCAGAGAATAACTGGTCTATTATATTTATATATCTTGGATTCTTAGCTAAGAACCCTTTAACTGATTCAATAGCCTGGTATAATTCTTTATCTTTTAATCTGTCTATTAAATGACTTTCTGCATATTTCTTTAACTCAGGGGAAGAATCCAAAAAATTACTAATTACAGTATTCTTTTCTTCAGGTCTTACAAATTGAAGATCTTTACTTAATAAGTCATTTTCAGCATATTCTGTAATTTCTCCTAACGACAATTTATTTGTGTTTACTTTTTCAACAACTTCTTGATATTTTTTACCTATCCACTGTATAACATCATTACTAACAGTTCTCATCTCGAATGGAAATGTATCCATATTAGTACTCCACCATTGGGAGCTTAACTGTCCTTTCATCTCTTTTTCTAAGTCTATAATCTCATCATTTTTCTTCTTAGCCAATCTTCTAAACTTTAATTTTTCCTGAGCATTGGTTTTTTCTTTAGCTATTCTTAGGTCTTTATCTCTTTCAGCTTTCTTTTTATTCAGCAGGACATTATTCTCAAGACCTTTCTTAACAAATTCCTTTAAAGTTGCTGACTGAGGTCTTAAAGATGATAGCAAGAACGTATCAAATAATGGTCTATACCTCTCAGGGAGCTCGGATCTTTCTTTAGATGCTTTAGCATCTATATTTGATTTAATGCTATTTTTTGCTATAGTCCTTTGTTCTTCATTCTCTATTTCTCTAGTCTTAAAGATTGAATCTCTCCATTCTTTTTTAATATTCATAGCTTTAGTGCGAACTAAAACAGCCATTTCTCTAATGGTATTATCCTTCCTCCATTCTTTTGGAATATAATTTTTTACTGATAATAAAGAGATATAGTCCCATACAGATTGAGACTTAATTTCATTCTCTATCCGCCATTTATCGAAATCATTAGCTTTCTTATAGTGGTCCCAATTACGAAAATCATTATATAAAACAATATCTGCCCTACCCAGTAAAGCCATCCAGTCTTTATCAGCTCTAATTTTCTTATTAACTATAGAAAATTGAGTGGCTATATTATCATTTATTACTGGAGCTAAATCTTTAATCTGAATATCGGACATTCTTTTAGCTATTTGGAAGAATGGATTTATAGGAGATTCTCCCTCTGCTAATTCTTTTTGTGCCAACTCTATAGCCTCTTGAATATTCAAACTTTTGCCGTATCTTCTACCATTTATAGCATTATCTAATTCACTAAAATGCTTGATTTCATCTTCTACCGTTTTTAATGCAGAAGTTTCTGTACGTGAATAGCCTGTCTTTATCATCTTGTCTGCTATCCATTTATTTATTATACTCTTACTTTCTTCAGGCGAGGTCAATGGGACACCATCTGCAGAATCAGCAGCTCCATTCAATAAAGACCCACGCATTCTATCAAATTCTTTAGCATATTTCCATAGCTCAGGATATTTATCTAATAAGGGTATCGCAGCTTTAAAGTAATTAACACCTACGCCTAATAAAGATATTCCTTGATAAGCGTTTCTATTTACTTCCATCAAAGTTCCAGTGTCTAATACCGAAAGGATAGATTTATCTCGCATTATTCTCTTTTCATCTACAAACGGATTATTCTCTTTTGGATTATCAAAGATTTTGAATTTTTTTCCTTTATAATTTGGAGAGACTTCTTTCCCATTTTTAGTATAGTATTTATACTGATCATTTGCTCTTTTCTTATATTCGTCTTTAACATTTTGTGGTATTCCTGCATACGCAGTTAAACTGTCTCCATCTAAATCTGCCCCGTCCATAGCTTTCATATCTTCAGGATGAATAACCATTCCAGTACCATCATCTCCAGTTAAACCCTTTATCTTTAAGATTCTAATACCTGAAGCAAAGGATGCAGGGACTCTCTGTACCATAATTTCAAGATAAGGCTCTATTTTCTTTTTCTCTTTAGGACTGGCTTTTTCGTACTCTCTCCAGGCATCGCCTATTGTTTTTGTTTTACCATCTATCCAGGGAATTTCTTTATCTTCTAATAACTTATCTATAAGTGTTTCTCCTGGATTTAAATCATATCTTAACTGTAGATCTTCCCTATATCCACGCATTTTAGATACCCAACTATGTTTCCATTTTGGATTTTTTAGCTCAGACAACATTTTACCTGATATTGCCTTTAGTGCATAAGATTGTAATGGAGATGAAAACATTAAAGATTTTGAAAAATTCCAATTTTCCAATAGTCTTTGAGCATTAGATAATTCTTTAGATAAGGAACGTCTGTAATATTCAGATGAATCTGAATATATACTTTCGCCTTCCTCCCCAAGTGGATCTTTACTAAATTTATCAACATAATTAGCTATAAGTTTACGAAATAAAGGAGTATCTTTTCCACTAAATAAGATTTCAAATTTATTTGTAATAGATAACTTATCTATATCTATATTCTCTGGCGAAAACTTAGGATCGTCTTTAAACTGTTTATAATGGTCATTAGTCTTTTTATCACCAGAAAATGCGTTGTCAGATAGCTGCGTAAAGAAAGCTCTAGCATTAGGCATAGATGGATCTATTAAAATCTGAGCTTGAGTTCTAATCTTTTGTTCTTTTAATTGAGCTTCTGTATGTTCACCTGCACTGGTAACAGTAAAAGCATCGTGAGGAAGCTTAAATTTGTACCGTTTGAGCTCATTAGAGGCTGCTGGTGGCACTTTCTCAGGCGAGGTATAGGTTTGTATAGGCTTTTTAAGTTTAGCCCTTGATTTAGCTCCTTGTTTAGTATCAGAAGATTTTTTAGAAGGAGTTTGTTTGTCAGCAGAAGGGTCTGCGAGGGTTTCTAAATCTATTACCTCGCCTAGCCCTGTCTCTATTAATTTTTCCGTTAATATTTCTTTAGTGGTCCCTGACTCAAAGAATCTAAAACGTCCATCTGCGGTATACTGTGAATCGACTATGTTAATTTTTCCTGCTAATTTAGCAGATGTAGTATTTAAGATCCCGTGAAGCTGTTTCTCCTTCATAGCTTTTGACATAGAGGAGCTCGCTTTATGATATAGGAATTTACCTAATACTAAGCTAGTTTCAGGACTAGTATGAACTAAAGTCCCCTTCATACCCCCTGCTCGTATATCTTGTCCTCCGCCATTAGCTGCAGCTTCAAAAATATCATCCCTTAAATTGAGCACTCCATCATATCCAGTAATTTCATCGACTTCTATAGGCTTCCCATCTTTAAGTTCATAGTATTTTATACCTTCTTTTCCTTCGACTTTGGAAAGACCATTTTTATTTACTTCATTTGTAATCGTAATATTAAGACCCGTCTTCGCATCTTCTATATGAGAAAAAGACTCTTTTTCCCACCTAATAAATCCATTGTTAAGTAAAGAACTACGCTTATTAGCCTTAATTGGATCATTGAAGACAATTCCTTTACGTAAAGCTTGGGCATATTCTTTTAAGTTCATCCGATGCATAGAGAGATTTATTTTAATATTATTAGCAAATTCGCTAACAACCATAGCTTCTACTTCTTTTATTGGAACTTTTAAGTTCTTGCTGGCTTTACTTACTGACTTAACAAGGTCTTTCCCAATATTAGGAAAATATTTTTTGAATTCTTTTAAGATTTTGTAAGCTTCTTCCCCAGTAACTAATGATTTTATTCTGATTAGCTGCCCTTTATCTTTAATTCCATAGAGAATATGATTACCTTCTTTAAAGGCTAAATATCTAATCTTTGTGTCATCAACCCCTTTAGTCCCAGACAACTTCCTGTCCTCTGTTACAGTTTTTCTACCTCTTTTAACATTAGTACGCATTCTTGTAATTATAGTATAATCAACATCTCCGTAGGTCTTATCAAGAATTTCTTTCACAAATGGTCTTGACTTGAGGATAGTAGATTCAGTGCCATCTAAGTAATTGTCGCCTGGATTTATCTTTATTGTTTTATAGTCATCCCCCCTTACATCTATAATAGCTTGGTTCACAGGAGTTAGCTCTTTGCGTAATAACCAGGCGTTTCTATAGTTAGTATATTCTTTATTTGGCTCTTTTACAGTAGGAGCTTTAATCTTTAATTTTAATTCTTTATTTATTTCTTTTATAGCATTATTAAATGAATCTGGGGACTCACTATTTATATGTTTTTCAGTAATATCTGCTATCTTGCGAACATTATCGAGTATAACTTTTGCGTTAGGAGCATCTATTGGAGCATCTGCTGGAGTATCTTGAGGTAATGTTTTAAGATATGAAGAAAGAGCTAATTCCCTAATTGAATTCTTAACAGAAATCCCAAATCCTTTATCCTCAGACATATAATTGTCTAACTCCGCCCACTGTCTTCTGATATTAGCATCTGAGTAATTTGATAATAGGTTAATCTTTTCCTGCTCTACTAAGTTTTCATCTAGTATAGTTTTTCTTAAAGTTATAAGATCTTCAGCTTCTTGAGCAAGTTTTTTCCTTGCAATATCAAATTGTTTAGCTTCTATTTCTGGGAAGTGTTGGCCTCTAAGGTCTGCTTCTGTAATTCTCCCACTCTCTATCAAATCTTTATTAGATTCTAGTACCTTTGACATTTCTACTTCTGAGCCTGCCTGTGCTTCAAGTATAGCTTTAAGTTTTAAACGTCCCTTAAGGACTTTAGTGAAAGTATTTGGATCGTTATTCTTTAAAGCTATTTGTGCATCCTCTACAGCTTTACCTAATGCTAAGGAAGCAATAGACTGTTCTGTATTAGCTATAGTTACTCCCTCTAGTACATCTCTGCCAAACTCTTTATAAACTTGATGAAGGACTTCTTCCTTTGCTTGCGAAGAAAGATTATTATATCCTTCAAGTTTTTCAGGATGCATTAAGGATAGATTAGCTATTTGACTGTCAACTCCAGGGTATTTCTTTCTAGGAGCTTCTTGCATGAATTTTAAAGCTTCTTTCTGATGGTCTGACATTTCAGCACCACCAAAATAAGTACCTAATAGATAATTATATACTTGAAGCTCTACAGGATCATCGCTTATAGTAGATGGTAGCCCTGTTACTATAGAAGATGCTAAAATTCTTGCAACTCCCTTTTTATCTTTCAAGCTTTTGGTTAAATCAAGCCATCCCTTTCCTGAAGGTAGTTCTTTGGTTGGAAGTGCAACTCCTAATCCCTTGAAGATACCACCATATGAAGCTCCCCAAAGAAACGAATTCATCATAGCATCTGTCCCTTGTTGCCAACTAGATATTGCAGAGGCAGATCCCAAGCGTAATCCAGACTCTCCTATCGATAATCCTGTTTTTAGAGTGCTAGAACTAATTCCTTTACCGAGTAAAAATTTAGTAGCTGCAGCACTTGCATCTTTACCTAATACATTTTTTGCACTTCTAACAACTAAATCTCCAAACGCCATAGGGGCTGATTTGAATTGACCTACAGCTCTTGCTGCTTTAAGTCCTACCCCACTAAGCTTAAAAGCTGAAGAAAATCCTTTAGCTAAAATAGAGGTAGCAGTTCCTATTCCAGGGATAGGTATTCCCACAAACCCTATAAGATGCCCTATGGAATGGGCTATAGCTTCAACATTATTTCTTGGAGCTTGTCCAACATTAAAGGTTGTAAAACCAGTAATTATACCATTAAAGAATTGCTGTGCAGTATTTATAAGGTTAAAGTCAGAAGAATTATAATTACGATTAAAATTTATTTTATTTATTCCGCTTAATTCCTCTAAAGTATCTACTTCTTCTTCAGTAAATAATTGAGGTTGTACCTCGTATAATTTATTCAGTAGATCAAGATTATCTGCCATTTATTCACCATTACTGTTTTGTAGTGTTACGAAGAAAAGATGTAGCTAATTTAGGGTCACTTGAAATAATATTTCGTATTGTTTTAGTTTGTATATCCTTACTAGCTCCAAGCCTATATATAGCCTTATTAAATTTGTCTATAGTTGACCGTTCTATCCCTATATCACTTGCAGCACCCATATACCCTTGAAGTTCTTCTATTTGCCGTAAAGCAAAAGCAGCTTCTTTTGGATTATCAAAATCTAAATCTTCAAGTGTTTTAACTTTATCGGTAATTTGAGCCCTTAACGCAGCGTTTCTCCTAATATTCTCTATTCCTATATGCGTAGCTCCTGATGGAAATGCATTATAAAAGAGTTTTTCTAAGAAAGGCATAGTATTAAGCTGATCTAGAGGCCCTGTCTCAGGAAGTTTTTTCTTTACCCATTTTTTAGCTTCTGAATTCCAAACATACCCTTCGCTTTCCATATTCGCATTCTGAGCAGCATTTAGCCCTTCATTTCTTTCTCTTTCTAATTTAGCTTTTAACTCTTGAGCTGCAGCAGCTCTCTTCAACAAATCTATTTTAATAGATTCGTTAAATATATCTATATTCTCTTTCGGATAATATCTTGTATTATCGGCTGTAGCTCCTGGATTAAATGGAATTCCAGAATTTTCTTTATCTATTTCACTTCCAAGAATCCCTGGGCCCGTATACCCCTCAGGAGCTTTAGTAGTAAATCTATTTAAAACATCTTGCGTATTCTTAAAAATAGCTTGCTTCTCATCAAAGTCATTTTTTATTTTTTGAAGCTTATAAGTATCCTTTTGAAGCTCATAATTCTTTTTAAATCTAGCGTTAGCATCCCTTGCTGTTTGCCTACGATATTCCTTTTCGTCGTCTAATCTTCGTTGTTCTAACTCTCGATTCTTCGCATCGGTATAAGATTTTAGAAAACTTTGTCCAAATGTAAATTGCATTTTATTCCTCCTTAATTATTGCTATAAGGGTTGTAGGGGTTAAATTTAGGTACAGGTGTCGGTGCATAGTTTAAGCCTCTACTTTGTACAGGTTGTATTCCTATAGATTTCCCAAATAAATCATCCCAAAATGAGCTAAGTCCTTTCTCTGAACCAATAGCACTTCCTAATAATCCCAAACCACCACCTATTATTTGATCTTTGAAAGAGTTTCCTGCTCCTGCATTAAATTCTTGAGCTCTTTGATATTGACCTAAAGATTGATTGCTTAGTCCATAAAAACCTTGAGCATAACCTACCCCCTGGTTTCTTAAATCAATACCATATTTGTTAGCTCCTTCAGTTGCTTGTATGCCTCCTGCATCTACATTAATATCATTTAGAGCATTACTGTTAATTCCCTGAGAAGCTAGTTGCTGTTTCTTTTGTCTAGCTCCCGCTAACCACATATCTAAAAGTGTTTGCTTCTGTTTATTTATTGATCTTACATAGAATGGATCATTAGGATCTAAAAACCTATCACCCAACGAACCATATTTTCTTGACTGGTTTAGATAAGGTGTTTCGTTAACCTTATCAGGACCTCCCAGTAAACCTCCTAAGAGGCTTGTTCCTAATCCTATTGCTGATCCTATTCCAAAAGGCATATTATTTCTCCTTTAATTTAAAGCCAGTGGCAGATGCACTGTCAGATTTTACCCAACCATCGTTGTGTTTAAATTCAATCTGGTAATTTCCCTCACCAGTTTTTACTATTCGTACTTCTTCTTTTTCTTTTGCTTTGCCCTGTGTTGTAGAGCTGATTATCTTAGATAATCGATTTACTTCATTTACAATGTCTTGCAAAGTTCTTTCAATATTTTTTGTTACTCTAAGCATATTTTCCTATGAACCTCCTGTATATTACGCTAGCACTGTACATTATTTTTGTAGCAGGTACTAAAAAATACAACTGTAATAATTTTCCTTTAGTTTTGCTTAATGTATATGGACTACTCCCGCCCACTGTTGTACCAGATGTTTGAGATCTATCATCCACATAGTAAGTAAAAGTTGTTAATGATGCATTACTGTCTACATTACATTCATAGAATTTACTTTTTTCTCCTAATTCTCCGAAAGAGAAAATCTTAGTATAAACTGCAGCTGTATCGGTAGTCCCAGAATAAAGTTTCTTCAAATAAAATGTAGGAGAATTATACGTTGTTATGTAAACCTCTCCATTTTTACCACTAAATGCTCTATAAAAAAGAGCATCATTTGTATCGTTTACATTTTGGAACATCCACATTCCTTTCTTTATATGGTAAGCATATACATCGTTATCCACGTGAACAAGAAGCTGATTCTCTTGAGCACAAAAAGTGACTGAATCTACATTAGAGATAGCTTTAATAGTGGAGTTGATAGGCTCGTCTAATTTATTTATACGAGACCCGTCGTGATGATAAACTCCATTACTATCATGCCAGTACATTCCATATTCTGTTACCACTACATTAGGTCTACCACTACATCCTACTCCCTCTACAACATCTTCTATGAATAAATCATAGTTTATCTTATAGATTTCGTTAGTGGTAAAAATCCATATTTTCCCTGCAAAGGAGACCATAGCTGTTGGTATCTTAGGTATTTTTAACAGGTTAGTAGGCCAGTTAAATGTAGAAAAAGAACTTGGTTCACTTCTAAATAAAAGTAAGTTTGTATTAAGCTCAGGACGTGAAGCATCAGCTACAAATAAAGAACCATTTAATACGGCAGAAAAGCTATAGTGTACCATAGTACTCTCTAAGTTATCTACAATACCTGTTCTTGATTCGTAGGATTCGTGCCAATCTGCCTTTGTCTTTATAACATTTTTAACAACCATATCAGTCCATAAAGTTGTTCCACTAACTTTATCCCAGTGGTCTATATTAAAAGGGATTTCTTTTATTAGTCTAAAAAGCCCTCTCTCTGATTCTGTATCACCTACAGCCCCATAAATACATATACCTGTTGCTCTACGACTTCTCGTGACGCTTGTATCTAAGCTAACCGTCAAAGTAGCTTCTGTTTTATCTGTACCCAATTGTATTGGAGAATATTTATGGATAGGACTTTCTTCATTTTCATATAATACCGAATGCCCAAAAGTATAGTATTTTCCTCCTATAAAGTTTGCTCCTGTAGAGTCTGCCCATTCAACGCTTATGTCTATGCTATCACCAAAATTAGTTAATTCAGAATTTTCTATAGTCAAAGCAGGAGAAGCTGTTTTTACTGTAGGGTATATATTCCAGTTATCTCCCCCCTTCCAGCCAGCTGATGTAAGTGCCTTTACTTTTAATCCACTATTTCCTATATCTTCCCACTTACCTACCTCAATGTTTATTGCAGTACCGTAACCACCCCCATCATTAAACTTCCATTTACCCTGAGTAGTTGCTTCTGTAGCGATAAAACCTATAGCTTGATAACCTTCAGGAGGAAATTCTATATCTACAGTAACATTATCAGCATCAGGGACTGCAAGAACTTTTACGTCGCCATTTATCCTCCCACCTCCACTAACATCAGAAGAAAAATCAACTGATACATATACCATATTCCCTACAGCAAGGCTAGTGCCTACGCCTGGTACACTTATTTTTAATCGTGGAGGCGTAAAATCTGTATCTCCTGAAGATTCATTCTCCTCCAAAAAATCAGTAGTTGCTATAGATGTTGATTTGCTGTCTATATAAATATTACAGGTAG
>Ga0100379_10006117_pt1 | contig 10221 bp, 9 predicted proteins | sample CryGeymeta201503_FD_80418 | JGI IMG/M metagenome (GOLD analysis project Ga0100379, IMG submission 80418) | Groundwater microbial communities from Crystal Geyser aquifers in Utah, USA - Crystal Geyser metaG 2015-03 | ecosystem: Environmental > Aquatic > Deep subsurface > Groundwater | place: USA... | reverse complement strand
GGCTCCCTAACAGGAATCCTGACCCTTGGCCATTTTTTATTTGACTACCGGTCGAGGAAACTCACCAATCAACAGAACAACCACAGCACCTCGCTCACACCCAAGGAAAGTGAATTGCTTTATCTACTGATCATGCAACAGGGAGAACTGCTATCGAAGGTGGTGGCGCTTAACAAAATCTGGGGCGATGCCAATTATTTCACCACCCGCAGCATGGATGTGTACATCACCAAACTCCGAAAACACTTATCTTCAGACGCTTCCATTCAGATTATCACCATTCATGGGGATGGCTACCGGTTGGTTACAGAAGGCAAATGATGGTTCAGAAAAATCCCTTTCAGATATCCGAACTACCTGTTTAACAAACACATGGATAAGGCAATAACCATTTCTTCGTGAATCTCTGTGGCTTCTTTGTGTAACTCTGTGAAACAGCACCATTACCGGCGTGCGTTTGGCGATATCGTAACGTACGACAGCACTCCGCGTGCCAGAGTGGGGGTATCTGAATTAAATCCTGTTAATTCTCTTCTGCCCATTCTATTTTTTCCAATTCCCAATAGCTCCCATCAGAAAAGTCGATTTTTAGGATACCGAATTCGGTAGAGTAATATAGTTTATAAGCTCTTGAATCCAAAATCTCATGTTCCTGGGTAAAGACATCTCTTACCCAACGGTTCATCACGAAAAGACTGTCGATGTAAGGAGTGGCAGCTGTTGATAATGGTAGGTTGTAGTAAAACCCTCTTCCTACGGTTCCTTGAATAAAATCAATGGTAAATTCAGTTTTACCCTTTCTGTCAGGCAACATCTTTAAGTGAAAATAGTTACTGGCAAAAAACATCGTGTCAATATCCAGATAAATATCTTCCTCCTCTAATAAAAAATAATTTTTTGTATTAATTCCTTCAAGAACTTCATGCACTTTATTTACTCTATCCTTTGCAAATACAACAATGGTATCCTCGTTGTTTTTATGGAAAAACAGGGTTTCGCCCCCTTGGTAAGGGTTTTGCGCTTTCATCTCTTCAGTCAGTAAAAACTTACCAGTCAGGTGGTCTTTTTCATAGCTAAAACAAAGGCACAAAATACCAAGGGTTATAAACAATACAAATTTTAGGTGCTTCATTTTTCTAAAGTTTAATCATTTTGTAGGTCTTAATCCCATAATTGCCAACCACTTTTAAATAATAAACACCTTGGGAGTGATTGGTCAGGTCAATAGTTAAAGAATTCCCATTGGTATGGTAGGTAGCATAAATTTGTTCTCCGTAATAGTTATAAATAAAAATGGATCGTATTTTGGATATACCAGTTAAGACAAATTTTCCATTAGATGGATTTGGACTGATTACCAATTGATTTGCTTCCTCTTGTTTTTCTCCATCTACAACAGTTGATTCTTTTTTAATACCATTCACCACATTCCTGCTTGTGTAATTAAAAGTGGAGTCAATATCTGCCAAAGACCCTATATTTTTTGTAACAGGTATAATTTTTGCACTAAATAGACTGTTGTTCTCAGCTTTAAAACCTGGTAACATTTGTATCTTTTCAGTTGCAATTAAAGTTAGTGGTTTGTTTTCTAAAACAATGGGACTAAATCCATTATTAGTACCCAACGTTAAGATTCTTCCTGTAATTGCTGAAGATAATTCAGTATCTTCAAGATTGTTAATAAAAACATCTCTATTGGAATTTGATTTTCGATAAACTTTTAAATACTCAATGTCAAGTGAAGATGGGAAAGGACCCTGAGCGTAATTGCCATCATAAAAAGGACAGTCTGGAGTATTGTTACACATTTCGAGGCCAAAAATTATACTCAAAGGATCATTCGGAAAAAATGGGTTAATACTATAAAATCCCGGGGTAACATTATTACAATTAGTTAGCCAACCTTGCTGACCATTGATTGCCAAATACTTATAATCAATGCGCTTTATGTCATCATCAATCCTAAAAATAACCTTAATATCATCCCATTCAACAGAATATTTATGGTAATCCAAAGAGAAATCAGTATTATAATCTTCTGAAGTTGCACATTGTTCATGCGTATCGCTATTGCCACATTCACCATATTTATGTATTGTAATCAATGGTTCTTCTGTAGCTGCATGTGCAAATTCAAAAATATCAATTTCATCGCCACAGTCGCCAAACCCCCAAAATGCGGGTACAAAACCGGGGCCCTTTGGAATTTTTAGTGAGGCTTCAATTAATCCGTATCGATATTTTCCTTTGGTCCACACCTCATCCGTTGTATATGGATAATAATCATATGTTGGAGGGTCTGAATAATATGGGTTTTGGTACCATCCCGGTTCCTCTTTAAATTGAATCTTCATCTTTCCATCTTCAAATAGCAAATTTTCAGGTTGATTGTAGCAAAGAATAAAACTCCCCGGTTGGTTTCCCCAAGGAGTCCTCGTATACCATTCATCCAGGTCTATTTCGGAGTTAAAATCATCGCTATATACTAAAACCCAATCACCATGTTCAAAATAATTACAATCAAGGGTGTATATGCTAGTTGTCGACCAGTCTAATGTATGACATGAAGGAATTTCTTGACCAAAAGAACTCAATATTACTACAAAGAATAATAAAATGGAAAGCCTGAATATTTTCATCTTTTTAGTTTTAAGGGTTTAAAATGCTTTTTAAGGATAAGATTCAGCCCGAAAGCTGTTTTTCCAAGATTATAAAATGATTCTTTAAAAAAAATCGGTTGATTTAAGTTGTAGAGAAAAAAAGGCTGAATATTTAATGAATAATTGATATTGAATATGGAATGTTCAAGGTTTATGAAAACAACTAATTCTTTATATGGATCAAATTGCAAATCACCTGGAAAATCATTTCCATATAATCCAAAATTATATACTGGCTCATACTCTGCATTTTGAAAAAAATTAAAATTTATTCCAAGTCCGACACCAATAACACTACTCTTGAATTTAAAAGAATAGTCAATCAGTACAGGAATTTTAATTACTGAATAATTATGGCTGGCTTTTGCCAATACTCCTCCATCATGATAAGTTTCTTCAAAACTTTTTTTACCAAATATAACCCCTGATGAAAGACCAAATCGACTACTTTTCAGATTAATACAATAGAATAGATTAATACCTGTTTGAAAATTATACTTGTTCCTTATACTTCTAGAATCTGAATTTTCAAAATGATAAAACAAAATCGGGGAAATATTTAGTCCAATAGCAAAATTACGAGTTTTTACATCTTTTATTTGTGCATGTACGATGTCAGATAAATTGAAAATTATAAGGAAAATTATTATCTTTTTCATCACAAACCTCCTTTTTAGTTTGAAGTTTGTTGTTGTTTTACCTCATCCAACTCCTTCTTCAACTCAATAACATACAAGGTTAGCTCTTCAATTTTTTTAAGTAACAATGCATTCATCTCACCCAGTTCAATTCCGTCTTTAAGAACAGTTTCTTCTGTTGGCATATCGGGCAGGTGATTGTTGTCTGCAATGAATTTCTCTAACTGAAGCAGTGGCATCAGGCTGTATTGATCGTCAAACACTTCATCCCACCAGGCATCGAGTTTTACTTCTACTTCGTGTGCCCATATTTTGCCGGTTACTTTGAGTTCCATGGGCGTATCCACCTTGCCGATTAAAAATTCGTTCTTGCGTATAATAGTGTTCAGAGCCCCTCCCGCAAAAAACTGGATTTCACCACCTTGTGCCGGGCTGATTATTTTAATGGCCTGGTGGTTTGCATTGTTTCCCTTTGGTATCATTATTTTGGAGGCATATTCATTGTCGCTGCCCAACAACGTAAGAAAATCAGGGTCAACCCATTTGGTTGTTCCAACTTTTCCAATAATGGCATCATTCACACTGATATTTCCATTTACGTCAAGTTCCGATTTTGGCTCGTCAGTCCCAACACCCACCTTACTCATGCGGTAAGCTTCCTTCTCAATATTTAAACTCCAAATCGAATAAGTTAAAGGGTCAACCCATTTGGCTGTACCCACACCATCAATACATGCCAACACCGAACCTATGCGTGCATCTTTTCCAATTTTGAGATAACCCTCATTAAAGTTATAAAACGACTCAGTTCTAAAAAACAATCCCCTGTCTTTCATTGCACTGATACCATGGAATTCATTCCCAAGTGCCAGGCTTCCAGCGCCTCCTCCGATCCAACTAAATGGCTGAATAAATACGGCGGCCTCCTCGCCTTCATCTGCTTTGATATGGAGTTTCGACTGAGGATTAAGGATTCCAAGCTCATTTAATACATTCCCAATGCAAACTTTCCCGGTATGTGCATAATCAACAGAAGTTGTGATCGAAAGCGTTGGTTTCATACTATTGAATCCGATCATTAATGTTTCGGCATTGGAATTTCTAAGCTTCATGGTTGGTTGAAACCCGGTCCCTATCACCATCGAGTAATTAGACATTGCCTGGACAAAGTTCCCCATTGCCAGCGAGCCTGTCCCGCCAGCTCTTGAGTTTGTTCCTAAAACCATCGCGCCAACACCACTGGCCGTGTCCGACGTGCCTATTGAAACAGCAAAATTGCTATTGGACAAAGTTCCCCAACCAAGTGCGAAAGAGTTGGCTCCATCGGCAATGGCTGCACTACCAAAAGCAAATGACTGGGCTCCATTAGCTCGTGATGTGATCCCACCCGCGAATGAGTTATTCCCGGTGGCAATATTATCTGTGCCAACTTTACTTGCGTAATTTGTTGTTCCTGGAATTGGGTTATTACAAGTTGTACACTGTGAATAGGTGTTTACGTAGGCAAACATAAACAAGCAGAATGTAAGTGTAATTGATTTCATAAAGGTTAATTTTATTGGTTAATTAAATTTCTTTATCCATTTACCTGTTTCACACACTTGTTTACGATCAATTATTTTCCATGTATAAAATCCAGGGTCAATATGTTGTGAATTAATCGGCGTTATCAGGTTGTTTATTGGTTTTCGAATTACCAAATGACCATGTATGTCATACAATTCAAAATAAGTGTTTCGTAATGAGGTGCGGATGTTGATCACATCTTTACCTGGATTGGGGTATACAATGGCATCTGAAATATTAGATGTTGGGCGCTCAACATTCCCAACGGTAAAGTCTGATGAATCAAGTTTAAGCACATAAACATCCCTTTCGTTGTACTGGGTAAGATAATCATATCTTGTACAGGTCAATAACACCCCACCATCGGGACTGGCCACCACAGAGGCACTGGCATAGTTCGCGTCCCCTCCAATATACTTTTCAAAAATAAGGTTCAAGTCCTGATCCATACGTGCGATTGCAATGTGGTTATAACTTATGGGATAAGTACTCAGAGCCGCACCATCTTCGCCACACATATAAATGTTATTTGGTGTATAAAAGTCAAGTGCCCGGGAGCCTGTACGGGTGGTAGGCACAGGATCAGTAATATAACAACTGTCAAGCACATTAAAACCAGTGTCTAGCTTATAGGCCATGATGTAATGAATGTAGGCTGTTGGATCGTAGGTCACACCTCGATATCTGCTCCCCACAATCAGGTTACGATCTGGGTGGAACTTTGCTGCAAGGTGATCGCCAAGCCACCTGGGATAATATTTCACCTCTGTCTGCTGCAAATTAAAATCAACTGTAATGCACTGTAATTCAGGCCCTATAGGATCGTAATGGGCAAAATGGGTGTGTAGCCAATAGGCCGTAGAATCATAATTGTAGGTCAGGTCCTGCACCATGCCACTACTGTCGCCTTCATAGAGTCGGTAAGCTAAACTGTCACCTTCGTCCGACAATTTAAAAAGAAACATTTTAAGTCTGGGTTCCAGATAACAAGCATGAAGGAAACCACCCTCATTTAGTTTAAGCAGGTTGGGGTAGAAAGGAATGCTACTGTAATCATGTACATGATGCAACTGGTAAATCTTCTCCCAAATGATGTTCAGGTTGGCATCCAGCCTAGCAAAATACGAAAACCAGAACACGCTCGAGCTGTCTTTTTGATAGCCAGTTCCCGTAACCAGGTATTCAACCGGGGACTTGGCTGCAATAATGATATCACGTAATATCAATACAGTATCGGGCTTTGAAAAAAGTTTTGAGACAGTATCACCAGTTTCGCTAATTTTGTACAGATACGACTTTTGCATTGCTGTGTCCGATGGCCTTTTCAGCACGATTCCAACATAATTGTTGTCATCGTCCAGTACAAAGTTAAAAGCATATTCCTGTTGTTGGCTACCAATGTAAATTTCAAAGGTGTTTTGTGCCAGGATAGGGTTCCTGCCATAATATGCAGCAACCCAAATGGCTAAGAAGTATAGCGGGCGCAATTTCATAAGTTATCCTGTTTAGATATAAGGGTAAATGCCCGGAGGCATTTACCCTTATACTATTATTTTAGTATGCTAATATATCTTCAATTTCAAATACATATACATACCATACATGGCCTAGGTGTATTGTAAAATCATGTTGGATAGTATATTCGTTCCCGTCTGGAGTTGTCCCCTCTACTAAACAATCCACAAAATCCAAATTGTTTTCCATCTCCAAAGTATCAATAACAAGGTTGTACTGTTGTCGGTAAAAAGGCATTTCAATATCATAGGACAAGCACCTTGTATCGGGAATTATAGGACTAACTGCGTTAGTTGCATAAAATATCTGATAATCCATAAGGTTATCCAATGGATCGTTTTCCATTCTATAATCAGTTGGCGTTAACGGCCCAATAGTCATAACGTTAGAGTGACGGCGCACTGTTCCCGGAGGAGGAGCCGGAAAATTGATAAACAATATATCCTCTTGTAGATGTATGGCTGCATCGACAGAGCCATAGCCAAGGTTTTCGGAACAGGTTCCTTCTGTATAGCCATAAATCCACCCATCTTCGGTTAGTACAGGAATATTTAATGTTCCTTCATTTCCTAACAGGGTACCAACACTTATTATTGCATCTCCATTGCTGTCAATTCCACTAACTTTTAAGTCTACCAGCAACAGTTTCATATTGTTGTAGTTAATACGCCCCATTTGTGCCTGGATGGTATCAATCACTTTATCATAGTAAACTTCCATCAGTTTGGGGTCATTGATCTTTTCCAGATCGTCCAGAGGCATGATAATTTCTGAAGTAACAAACTTCTTTTTGTTGCATTGAATATCTGTATAGCAAAAATTATAATTGAGTAAATTTTCCAACTCAATAATGGCTTCAGGGGCTGTATAAAGTTGCCCGCCAGTTTTCAGATTGGGATTTTCGTGGTAATAGGCCATCCTTTCTTTAAATGCCAGGATATGCGCCACCATGGCTTCTGATTCATCATCCACCACGGTTTGTTTTACTTGCGTGTTGGTGCCTTCCTTTTTGCATCCGTTTACCACTACCACTCCCGCAATGAGTAATGCGGCACTTCCGGCTAAAGCCAGTGCTTTAATCCGTTTCGAGAAATTGCTTTTTTTCATTTTCTTAACTTCTTTAATTGATAATTTGTATAACCTCTTACCTATACTGTGTAAAAAAGGCTGAAAAATTCTATACTCTTTTTGAACTATTTTTAGCTTTGGTTGTAATTTATAATGACACTAAATAATATCAGCAACCAATCAAAGGGTAAATTGGCAATATAATTCAATAAATCAACCCTTTCTGATCATTTTTTTTGTCCATCCTTCTAAGGCCTTTCCGCATACAGCATGCATAGTCCGCCTTGTCGAAATTTATAAAAACGACACTTCTTAAAATCAGTCAATTATAATCCTTATCCTGCCATGTGGGTTAACTAACATTAACCCATTGATTTCTCCATCAATCCCTCAGCAGTGGCGACAAACCCCAGTTTTTTCAGGTATTTTACATGTTTGGGTGAGTTGGCTTCAGCCACAATTTTTTGAATGCCAACCCCGGTTAACGACTGCATCAGGTCATCATAAACAAATTTCCCGTTTTTGTAATCACGGTATTGGGGCACCACATAATCAAGCCCTACACGCAGTTCTCCGTTTTCGCGCCTGTGTGCCAGCACCAACCCGGCTACGGCCATATTTCTCAATACAAAAAAGCTCACGGTGTTCATCTCAGGTTTATAAACAAAACCTGGGAAAAAACGTTCGATTTCTCCGCGGTGAAACTCCAGAAAACGGAGCAGGTATTTATTGTCGCCACGCACTTCCAATGTTTCAAAATAGTGTTTGGCTCCATAAATGGTTGCCAAATAGTAAATGTCGACCCCCGTGATAAAACCATTTAGAATGCCAACAGGCAGGGCCCCGATCAGAAACCCATAGGTGGAGAAAGTGACGGCGCCGATCAGGTTAATCCACCTGAATTTCAGGATGGAGTTCATGGTCATCGACAGCGCGATGATAACGGATGCCGCAAAGCCAATATATTCAAGTAAGGGGGATTCCATGGTCATGATTCAAATGATTTGGTTTGACAAAATGGATGGAGCGGGTATTGTACTTTCGGTGATCACTCGTTGTAAACCACGGCTCCCACCACTTCACCTACGATTCTGAGGCTGGTTTTATCAATCTGGTCCAGGTTATCGCCGGTGGTGTGCCAGTAATCGAAGAAAGTGCCATTCTTACTGGCCGTGTCCAGGTGAATGATGTCGATGGTAGGAATTTTGGCATACCGGTTTACAGGCAGATGATCATCGGTAACCCCGCCTCCTTTTTGATAAACAAACTGGCCGCTATATCCCAGTTGTGTGGCTACATTCCATACTTTATCCACTACAAAGCCTGCATATTGCATCGAGAAATACTCTTTGCTGAAAAAGGCATCTTTGGCCCCCACCATATCGAGGAGTATACCAAAGGCAGCCTGGTATCCATATTGATGCTGGTTTTTCGACCAATATTGCGATCCAAGACCCCAGTTTTCTTCTTCCTGGACTTCCAGTTGTGTAGGCGGACCCCAGTCTTCCAAATCGAACAACAGGATATCAACGCCCACCTCCGGGTTTTTTAGTTGAAACTGCCGTGCCAGCTCCAGCAAAACACCTACTCCGCTTGCTCCGTCATTTGCCCCGTCGATGGGTGTGTTATGAAGTGCTTCATCAGGGTCGTGATCGGCAAAAGGGCGTGAATCCCAGTGCGACATCAACAGTATCCGTTTTTGAAAATCAGGATTAAAAGAGCCAATAATATTGACACCGTTCCTGGTAACCTGGTCATAGGTGCGTGCTTTAAAGGCCTGTTCTGTCACCCGGGCTCCATATTGGTTTAGTTTGTTGGTCAACCAGCGGGCGCAATTTGCATGTGCCGGGGTACCCGGAACGCGCGGGCCAAAAGCCACCTGGGTAGCAACAAACTGAAATGCGGAATCGGCATTAAACGGGATGGGCTGTAGTTTTTTTTCAATGGTTTTTGTTTGGCCCTTTCGTGCAGTACCTGTATTGTTTTCACAGGAGAACATCAGGATGGCCAGTAGAAGGGGAATGGTAGCTAACTTAAGGTGCATTTATCTAAAATAAGGTAGTTGTTTTGGCAAATGTTTCCGTAAAAATGAGTTCATTAAAGGCTTTGCGTATCCTGGGTTTTGCTTCGGCTTCGGCCATGTCAGCAGGAAGATCATCGGGATCCCCATAATATCCTACGGCCATCACCGAAATGGCCTGAAAGTCTTCTGGAATAGTAAATAACTCCCGTGCTTTTTCGGGATCGAACCCGCTCATCTGGTGCGAGTACAGCCCTTGATTAACAGCTTCGAGGGCAAGGTTAGCCACGGATTGTCCCAAATCATATTTAAAGGTTCCATTTCTGGTGCCGTTGTGAGAGAAAGTCCGTTTTGCCACATTGATGATTAAAACCGGTGCCTGGCCTGCCCATCGCTGATTCCAATCCCCCAAAGTTTCGAGTATTTTTTTATACGAAGGGTCGTTTTTTAAACCGATAATAAATCGCCAGGGTTGTTCATTAAATGCAGAAGCCGCCCAACGGGCTGCTTCAAAAAGGCTTTGCAGCTTTTCCGTTTCAACGGGTTTTGGCGAGAAAGCGCGCGGGCTCCAGCGTTCACGAGCATTGGTATGTATGTTGAATTGGGTAGGTGCGGTTTTTTTCATGTTTTTTTGCAAAATTAACCTTTTTGCAACAAATACGGGTTGAAGTTAACACTCGTTAATAATTGGCATGATGCCCATTTTGGATTAAAGTTCTTCTGATAGGTTTCTCAGCAAGATAATGGCTTCCTC
>Ga0100379_10006103_pt1 | contig 10233 bp, 13 predicted proteins | sample CryGeymeta201503_FD_80418 | JGI IMG/M metagenome (GOLD analysis project Ga0100379, IMG submission 80418) | Groundwater microbial communities from Crystal Geyser aquifers in Utah, USA - Crystal Geyser metaG 2015-03 | ecosystem: Environmental > Aquatic > Deep subsurface > Groundwater | place... | reverse complement strand
ATAATATTAAAAATTTTAATAATAAAATTTCGACAAATAAAGAATTAAATTCAATAAGGGCAATTAAAAGTGATTCAAAACTTAATAAGGATAAAAATAATAAAGTAAACGACCAAGAAAGTAGTTACTCACAAATATTTAATGATTTCGAGTTACTAAACGATAACCTAAGCTCAAATTCTAGAGAGACAAGCCCAAATACAAAGTATAAATCAAAAACGAAAAAATTAGAAAAGCTAGATATATCAGACAAATTAAATAAACAAGGTATATCAGACAAAAACAACAAAAACGACAAAAAAGACAAAAGTGATAGATTAGATAACTCCAACTCTGGCAAATCAAATAACTCAAATAATTTTATCCTTGTTGAAAAGGATAGAGAAGATGTATTTACAGAAGATGAATGGGAAAAATTAATTAAAGAAAATACATTAAGTTATAGTAATATATATTCAAAACTTTCAAAGTCATTAAAAGTTGGAGTGCCAGAACATATGTAAGTATTATATTAAATATTATATTTAGTATCAAATTTATTATCACTAATTAATATTATTTATATAGGAGAGGCAAAATCTGGGTTTATTTAGCTCAATCTGTAAAAGCTGCTTTATCACATAATCAAGAAATGTTTTATAAACTTATAGCCTATAAAGATGATGACTTAGATAATTTAATACTAAAAGATATTGAGAGGACAAAATTAGTATCAACTGATTCAAAAGTGTTAAAGGTAATAATTGAAAAGATTGTTATTTAATTACGATCACAACTATGATATAAATTTGTTAAAAATATTATTTAATATTACAAGGTTATAGAAGAGAAACAAAAAAAGTTGTTTAACATATTAAAGGCATACGCAGTTTACGATAAGAGAGTTCACTATGTTCAAGGTAATACTTTTAATTTAATAAAATAGCATAACTAATTACTTACTATTTTATCAACTTAACAATATAAAATAATATAGGAACAAATTATATAGTAGCTGTACTTCTTTCTAATATAAACTCCCAACGTTATTGCTTTTGGACATTTGTACAAATAATGAATGAACGTAATTGGAGATTTCTATTTTTAAACAATACTCCTAAATTAATGCATATGTTAGAAATACTTACAATTAGAATTAAAAAAAATATCGGTGACCTTTATGAACATTTTGTTGAGCAAGACTTTTTACCTCAAGTCCCAGGTGTATTTACACATTATTTTGCAACTATGTTTTCTTATAATATATCGCTAGACTATGCAAATAGAGTAATTGACTACTTCTGGCTAGAAAATGAAAATGTCTTTTACGATTGCTTAATCCACTTATTAAAGTTAAAAAAGAATTATTTAATGACTTTATGCATGGAGGTAAACATTAAACATTAAATATTAACAAACATTTAACAAACTTTTATTATTTATAATTTAGGAAATCTTTGTATATATTAAAACCAAACTAGTAAATGAATGCATTAAAGAATTTGGAATAGAAAAATCACTTCCCTTCGAAAGTATGTATTTAGAAAAAGAAATAAATATTAATTAATTAAAACAAATAATTTATATATTATGTTATATAAAATGACCTATTAAGATTTATAAATAAATTATTTCGAATATTTGATTTTAATCGTTATTAATTACTATTATTTATTAAATTAGGAGTTACGTATTCTATCTTGAATTATAACATATAACTTTTCTATATTTTGTTTAGCTTGTTTAATTAAATATATCTATAACCCATATTTCTTATTCGTTTATTCCATTTCTTTTCATGTCTTTCAGTAATTATTTCTAATTTCGATTGTCTTCTTGTATTTACTTTAAATGGTTGTGGTTCATATTGTTCTTCCATTGTTTTAGTTGGGATATTTATTTTATAATCCTTGAATTGTTCAGGTACTAAAAGTTAAGAATATTTATATAATAATATTTGTATAATATAATTAGAAGTATTATTTTGTTTACAGTCTTTTTTATCGATATTCATATCTACTATCTGATGAGTTTCTGGTGATAGATTTCCTTGGAGAATTTTATGATAATCAACAGCTGGTACATGTCCAAATTGAGGTAAACCTAAATGATGTAAGTCATGACCTCCTTCTTCATAGCAAATTATATTTTTTAGCCATAATCCACGTAAACTGTTTTTAGGAAGCATTCCTTTTATTGAAATTTTTATCTAAGTAAAATTTTTGAGTAATTAGTTGAAATAGTTTTATAATTTATAAGTATAGTAGTATATTTATTTATAATACCATTTCAGAAGGATTCTTTAGTAAATAGTCTTTTGCTGTTATTTCTCTAAGATTTCCTGGATATGCTTTATATAATATATAAATAGTAAGAAGTTGACGTTAAATGTATTTATGTTATGTATAAAATGTATGTTTATATTTAAATAATTTTACATGAATGTTTTCTATATATTTTTGATAGTAATTTTTTCCCTGTCAATTTTACGTATTTTGCATTAACAATGATAATCTTATCTTTATTTTGCACTTCATTACTTTTATAAAGAGGAGTATGTTTTCCTTGTAATATAGTAGCAGCTTTTTCGGCTATTCTACCAAGAGGCTATGTATTAAAAAAATAAAATTATTTATTATTATATATTATTAGAAAAGTATTCAAGTATTCAAGTATTCAAGTAATCAATTAAAGCAAATAAATATTATATGTATAATAAGTATTAAATATGCTAAACTTACAACTCTTGCTGCGTTAAAAACATGATAAGTTATATCTTTTACTTTCATATTATAAAATGCACTAACAGGTGGTCTATATAATCCAAGTCCTAATTCAGTTAGAATTGTTTTAGGAGGTAGTTTAGGTAAGATGAATTTTCCTCCGTCCCTAGGTGGAGTTTTAATCTAAAAAGTTTAAAAGTATTAAAGTATAAGTATTAGTAATTGATTTATGCTATTTGGTTATAAGTTTGGTATGTTAGTTATATGTTGAAAAATAATATTGATTATATTAAAGTTTTTAGTTTTTAAGAATATTAGTAAATTACCCTTGCAAAATCCCATTCTTTATTTGTATCTGTTGGCTTTGGATCTGGAGTTATTACAACTTTATCATATGATTTTAAGTTAATAGCGAATCTTTTAATAGCTGATTGAAATAGAGTTTTATTAAAAATTAAAGACCTTTGCTTTAATCTAATTAACATTTTATTTATACAAATATATTAACTATAATATTAAAAATAAATTAAAGTATTGAAATGAAAAATAACAATATAAGTAAATATAATTAATATAAATAAATAGTATTATTACATAAACATAAGAACATTTTAATTATAATTTATTTACAATTATTTAATACAAATATAATTTCTAATTCTATTCTGTATATCCTTCATTCTACTTATTTATAACTTCTATATTTCTCTTATTTGTAATATAGCATTTGGAAATAGACCTTCTTCTTCTAACGTCTTGTTCGTATCACCATAAATTTTCAACGGCATTGACTGTACTAAGTCATACTTATCTGATTCTTGAAGAACACCTTCGCCTAAACTATCAACATAGTCATATAGGATCTAATTTAATGAGTATTAATAAAAGTATTGTGATTAAGTATTGTTATTATTACTTGTATTTTTTCCGTCTTTAAAAACCTTCTCTCAACTCTTGTACTCCAATCTGGATATCTAAATATAATTAATGTAGAGTTAGGGTCACTCGGCGAGGGTTCAGGTGACAGTGTCTTTTTCTTTTGTTTGGTTAGCTCTTCTTTTATTTTTTCTTGTTTTATTTTTTCTTGTTCTTCTCTTTTTATTCTTTCTAATTCTTCTCTTTCTCTCTTTTTTTTATTTGCTTCTTCTATTTCTAGGGCTTTTAATTCTTCTTTTTGTTTTCTAATCATTTCTTCGTTTGAGTATTGATTGTCTGATCTTTTTCTTTCGTTTACTTCCATAGTTCTGATTAGTGAATCTCTGAACATGTCAAATTGCACTTCTCCAATCTAGAATATTGATAAATGTTATTAACATTAACTTTATAAATATAAGTAACATTGCTATTGTTATTAACATTATATTATTAACATTATTATTACAAGTTTCTCAATTATATTTGTTTTGCTAATAGACCTTCTGAAAAATATTATACTTGGTATACTAATATTTTCGTTAAGTATGTTTAAATATTCTCCTGCTTCTGGCATTAAAGTGTTTAGCATTTGGATAACGAAGTTTTCTTTCTAATATAATTAAAAATTAAATGTTATAAAGAAAGTAAGGTTGTTATATTATCATGAAGATAGTATATTAGTAATATTATATTACCAATATTTCCTTAACGTAGTCAGTTTTAACAATACTCTCTGCTAGCTTATTCATATAATTAATATCGGAATTTTGATAAAACACGACGATACCAATTTTAGTTTTTAAACTGTTTGATAACTGTTTATAAGTTAAATAAGTATTAGCATTATTATATGTTAATTCTATTTACTTGACTTTTACTTTGTACTCTAAATGACATTGTATCTAATATAGTACAAACTTGCATTGTTTCTCCGCCGAAAAAGAACCTTCCAATTCCCCCGAGGGCTGAAGAAATAGGTCCGCCTACATATTTATATAAAGTAGAGGTATTGTTATTTGTAGTTGTTGGTATTGTTGTATTTCTAGTTGTTGAATTACTAAATCCGACATTAGAGTTTGAGTTTATATTCGATCCATGATTAACTTGATTTAAATAACTTAAGTCATCTTTATAAATATCATTTGAATTAGAATTAGTATTTGACGAATTTGGATTTTTAATAGAATCGAAATAGAATTGTGCTGCTAGCTATATATAAGTTATTATGATTATTTTATATTATTTTTACTCCTTCATCCCAATTTGCTTTTTCTAATAATTTTAAAGATAAATCTTCATCATAGTTTTCAGTTAGAGCATGAAAATTTGCAATCTTTTCAGAGTAATTGTTAGAGTCCATTTTTAATATTAATATAATTAAAATAAAGTTAAAAATTAAAATTAACTCTTAGAGAATTTTATTAAATACTTAATGAAATAAAATATTAGTAAACTTATATAATAACCTACATAAGAACATATATAATAACTCATATATTATTACATTTACTATTAAATAAACTAATTATATAAATAAATCTATAAAAATGTTTATTATCTACTATTAAAACTTAATAAACTAAATAATATCACCAATGAAATAAAAGTCTATTTTAAACTGCTCTAAGATATAGTTTTAAGTTCACACTCCTCTCTGTTTGTAATCTCAGTTATCTCTTTCAAGCATTCTTGATAGGCGTCGTTATTCTCCTTTGCAACAGATAAATAAACTACTGAGAGGTCTGATTCATTCCATCCAATGTTTGAATTAAGTACTTCAAATTCAAGGTCATATTTTAAAAGTAAGACACATATTCTCTGGAATACTTTACGATCTATAAGATGTCCTGTTATTTTAAGATTATTTGAATTGAGGTTTAGTTGTATTATATTTTTTGAGTCTTGCTTTGTAGGAGTATTTTGTCTTTCCAACATAATTCTAAGAGGATTAACATAGTTTACAATTTTTCCGTGGCTTATAATTATAGCGTTATTTAACTCTTCTGAAAGTTTAAAGTTTTTATCTTCAGGTAATGGATAGTTTGACTTAACTAACTCTTTCAAAAAGGGAAAGAGTAAATCACTAAAATATTCACTAGCATCATAGCTAAAGGATGCTGCTAAGTAAGGAATAGCAGTAAACATAATACCATCCTTTGTAGCATCATCAACTAAATTAACATTTAGCATTTGTAAAGGCTCATAAACAACAAAGGGCTTAGAGTTTGAATTGTAAGATTCTAGAACTTCAATTGAACCATTAATGTCACAAGAAATATCAGAAATTCCTAGTAATTTCATTTTCTTCTTGAAAAATAAGTTTTTGAGTTGATCTTTAGATATTACTCTTGGGAATTTCTTCTCCCAGTACAAGCAGTTTATTACTAATGATAGTTTTTCTAAATATACTTCACTGAACTTAGATACATAGTTTTCTGGGTCATGAGTGTATTGTTTCCAGTCAAATTTTCCAGTATTGATGTTTTCATAAAGGTCTTCCGAGTTAAAAATAACAACATATATAATATCTCTCCTTTTCTCAAAGGTGTCTTCTAATAATTCCCTCTTTGTTATAATTTTATGAGGGAGACATTTAAGACTTTCAATCACTCCTGTTCCAACCTCTCCGCTTCCTAATACTCCGATGACGAAGGGACAGATTTCATTAGGGAGAAACTGCTCTGAAATGTACTCTCCGAGTTTCTTTAAAGAATCAAAAGCTTCTTGAAGGCTACAATGCATATAGCCAAGTTTGGTAAATAAAAACTGATTAGAGATTTTCCTTGAAAGTAGAAGTTGTCCAATACCGCTAAATATATTAAGAGTTCCAGCTACTCCTGCTATTCTCCCGAAGGAGACAAGCCTTCTCCCAGCTAAATTCTTATTGTCAGGCACTTCTCGAATTGCTTCGTAATCTATCAGTCTAATGTTTTGTTTTTTAATAGTAACTATTAAGTCTTTTGCACCTTTTTGCGCTTTAATTGTATGAGAAAAGAATAAGTAAGTTTTATTTTCCATTAACTCTTCAACAGGTACTTCTTGGATTCCGACTATTATTTTGCATTTTGAAAGGTCCTCACTAATTTCCGCACCAGCTTCGAGGTATTCGTCGTCGGTAAAGCACCTTATTTTGCAGGGTTGTACTACAATTTTAATTCCTTCTGAGACTAGCTTCTTACAGTTTTTAGGAGTAATTGCTACACGTCTTTCCCAAGTATATTTTGATTCTCGGATAATTCCTATGCAGTCATTTATTGATGATTGTTTCTTTAACATTTTTTATTTTAATAATTAAAAGATGTGTTTAAATAGTTTAATAGTTGTTATTTAAAACTGTAAAATAAAATTGATTAATAATTTTATTATTTATAAGTAGAATTCAAATTTTATTAATAATTTTAAGGTTTTAGTAATATAATATAAATCAATTTGTATATTATATAATTGAATACATTAATAATTGTTGTTTGTATTTTCTTAAACTTTCTATTACAATTAATTTAATTTGAATAATATTATATATGTTTGCGTTTATAAGTATTTAAATATGTAAAGTTTACATTAATAATATTAAACTATATTAAATATATTACACAAATTATATTTTAAATATTAAAATTTTAATGGGATTATGTGGTTCCAAAACACAAAATGCAAATAAAAATGAAGATATAAAAATAAGAAACAACATCACCGAAAAAGACAATAATAAACCATTAGAGGCAAAAATTGTCTTACTAGGTGATCAAAACGTTGGAAAATCATCAATCGCACAAAGATTTTGTAAAAATGTATTTACCGGGCAGTATGTGGTAACAATAGGAGGTGCTTATCTTCAACAAAAAATAGTATTAAATAACGGAGTAACATTAAAACTTCATATATGGGATACAGGTGGCCAAGAACGTTTTAGATCTATGGCAAATTTGTATTATAGAGATGCTTCAGCAGCTATAATTACATATGATATAGGTTCTGATAAAACTTTTGAAGGAGTTAACTATTGGGTTGATGAATTAAGATCTAAAGCAGATAAAGATGCCATTGTATTAGCATTAGTAGGAAATAAATGCGATAAAGATAGTAAAGAGAGAATGGTTCAGACGAGTACGGCTAAAAGTAATATTTTTATTTAATATAATAGCTTATGCTGAAAATAATAAAATGATTTTTCAAGAAACGTCAGCAAAGAATGATATAGGAATTAAGGAATTATTTAATGCAATTGCTAAAAGAATATATGAACTAAATATAACAATAGACGGAAAAAAATAAAAATGCTGATGCTGAATATACGAAAATAATAAATTATATATTAAATTATAAAGGTATTATACTTTTAATAAGTAATAATTGATCATTTTAAATATTTTTTTAATCTTAAACTATATTTAATTATATTATAAGTAAACTATATTTAATTTATTATATTAATTTGTTCTTCTAATTATTAGTAAAATATCTTTATGATAATATGAAATTTCTTAACTATTCGATTAATCTATAAATTTCTATCTCATATATAAACTCTTCGTAATTGACTTTCTAACATTGTCTTTATGTTCTCTATTTTCTATATCATTAGTTTTAAAATAACTAATTTGACAATCTTTAACGAGAGTAATCTTACTCTCATTCTTATCGAACATCTTCCATAGTCTTAATGTTTCATCTAACTCACTGCCTGCCCCGGAAGCAATTGTTGTTCCATCAGGTGATATTGCTAAATGTAATATTTTATTAGAATGTCCTTTAAATGATTTTAAATGTTTCATTGATGGATATTTCCATAATTCAATGTTGTTAGTTCCACCATGAGCTGTTATTATTTCATTTGTATTTTTACTCCATAATAAAGAACAAATCTGAGCTTTTGTGTTTAATACTTTAATTAATTTTCCATTAGAGATATCCCATATCTTAATAGAAGGATCCTTCGTTCCTCCCCCTGTAGCAAGTAAATTATTATCATGAGGACTCCATGATAAACCTCTTATAACTGAGTTGTGTTTTAAATTATATTTACTTATCGAGCTAACATTATTATTGTTGTTACTCTGAATATTGTTAATATTAGTATTACTATTAGTATTAGTAATAGTATTAGTCTTGTTAATAATATTTTCTCCTTCTAATGTATGAGATGCATTTGATGCATTAGAATCATGATCAAGTTCATGAACAGTATTTGTGGAATTAATATTCTTCCTTATATCCCAAATACATACTTTATTATCAAAGGCTCCTGTCGCTAAGTACCTTTTATCCTCAGACCATTTTAACGACGTAATTCCTTTCTTATGCCAACTACATGTATAAATCAAATGGGATTTTATTCTTACATCGTGATTTAATATTTTAGAATCTCTACTACCTGAAGATAACAAATATTCATTCCAGTTTAATGCACTAACTAAATCTAAATGACCATTAATAGTTCTTAATAATTGTTTCTTAATTGTGTCATAAAGTTTAATAGTTCCATCCTTAAATCCAATTGCTAATGCTGTTCCACTATTCATCCAAGATAAACAAAATACTTCAGTAGAAAATTCATCTAAAATACTATTATGTCCAGTTTGATTGTTTAACAAATAAATATTATCAAATAGAGAAACAGCTATTAGCCTTTCACCCCAATCTAGTGTATTTTTGTAAAAGTTATCGCCTATCCCTGGAGCGTCTAGGATTTTCTCGGGAAATGTTGGAAATATCCATTTCTTGTTATAGAGTTTAGTGGCATTATTTATATTGTTATTATTTAAAGCAAAACTTTCAATACTTTCTTCGTTAAGTTTTTGTTTAATTAGATAGTTTGATGTTAAAGGTTGCTTATTTTTAATTAGATGATGGTCGGAGTTAAAAGGAAGTATTCTGTTGTTAAGTAGGTTTGTTGATTTATTGTTGAATAAGTTATTTCTATTATTGCTTATTTTGTTTGCAATTGAGTTAGTGCTGTCGTTTAAGTTATGGTCAATGTTATTGTCAATGTTGTCTGTTTGATTATTTAAATTATCTAATTCTGCTTCTGCAACATTTCTCTTTGTAATATTAGAATAATCTGATATTCTAATGTTATCTGTTATTGCATTGTATAATAATAAATCTTGGTTTATATTACTTCTATTAGAAATATTAGTTTGGGAGTCATCTTCAGAAATATCTAAGTTTGTATAATTGTATTGAAAATGTTGAATGTTTTGATTATTGTAAGAACATAATCTTAAAGGAACATATCTATCTCCCTAAATATGTGTATATTACAAAAAACTAATAAATTACATTGTATTTTCTGCCAAACAAACCTAAAACTTTGCCTTGATTTCTACAATCATTTCCTTTTCCTTTCTTACTACTATTACTATTACTTCTATTACCTTTATTACTAAATTTATTAATTAATGAAGTAGAATCATCTACATCTTTTATTTTAATTCCAGAATCCGATAATATTACTATACTATTTCTATTCAAATTATTACTTTGACTCCTATTCTTTTCTGAACTTTCAAATTCTGTTTTTGACTCATTTATTTTAGCAAGATTTGAATTTTGGCGCATTGATTGTTGTAAATTATTTAAACTTCTTTATAATAATTTAAATAATTTATTTATT
>Ga0100379_10006100_pt1 | contig 10236 bp, 9 predicted proteins | sample CryGeymeta201503_FD_80418 | JGI IMG/M metagenome (GOLD analysis project Ga0100379, IMG submission 80418) | Groundwater microbial communities from Crystal Geyser aquifers in Utah, USA - Crystal Geyser metaG 2015-03 | ecosystem: Environmental > Aquatic > Deep subsurface > Groundwater | place: USA... | reverse complement strand
TAAATTTTTCTTAAACTTTGTCTGGATTACCAATTCAGATTGATAAGGTCACAAATAAAAGTAGTAATCAATTATGTTTTGGAAAATGTAAAAGTTCATATTAAATTTAATTTAATTTAATTTCATATGATTGCACGCTACTTTATAATTTGTTGAATTTATTTCTGATAGAATATCCGACTAAATAATTATTCCAAGATTCTGACAAACCTATTTTATTAAATCAAACAATTTCCCAGTAAGTTCACCACTTAAATTAAATTCAATTATTGCATCAATTACTAAATCTGAATTTCCATTTTGTAAATAGTTAAGTGAAATTATTTTAGTATTTGTTGATTTCAAAATATTGAGCTGTTATAATGGATACTCATGCATTTTTTTAAATTGGTAAAACATATTTTAACTTTTGCACAACTATTAGCTAAATGGTTGGCAGTGCAAATTTCACCACAATATTTCCACCAGTTACCGAAAGGACTATAATATTGTAGTTTTTCAAGTTGTTAATTATTGAAACACAATACTTTTTTCATTTTTCAATTTCACTTTCAGTTTTTTTTAATCCTTGTTTAGTTTTTGTAGCTGAATAAATTGATACTGCAAATGGGACAAAAAACGTTAATAATACTTTGAAATAATTTAGAGCATCAAAATTTAAATTGATAATGTTTTCACCCTGATTAATTAAATTTAGTATTATACCAACAAATAAAGCTACTTTTAGATGAATATATATTTCATTTTTCATTTTGATAATTAAGTATCGCTAAAATTATTTTTCTTATACAAATTTATGTTCTCAATCTTTAAATTATAGTCTTACATACGACATTATACAAGTATTGCAATAAAGACTGAATGTCTTTATTTGTCAAGTAATTGACATTTAACTTAAAACCAAAACTATATTTTTACATATAGCTTATGTACATTTTTAATAAGTTACATAAAGTTTAACTAATAATTTAATTTAATAAAGGAAATACAAATGAAATCAATTTTCAAAACACTTAGTTTAATACTTATTTTTGCTTTTGGCTTAACTTTAACTATAAATGCTCAAACCGTAAAAGAATCAAAAAAGGAAGTAGTTGAACAACCATTTTGTCCTGTAGCTTATTTAGCAATGAACAAAGCCGCAAAAGGAGATGCAAAATATTCATCTATTTATAAAGGAAAAACATATTATTTTGCTATTAAAGATGCAAAAAGCATGTTTGATGCTGAACCTGAAAAATATTTACCCAAATATGATGGCTTTTGTCCAACTGGGTTAGCTATGGGAAAGAAACTTGCTTCAAATCCCGAGATATTTTCAGTTTATAAAGGAAGTACTTATTTATTTTCAAACCAAATGGCAAAAGAAAATTTTGATAAAGACCCCGAAATGGTTATTAAAGGAGCAAACAAAAACATTGCAATCCTCGCAAAAAAATAATTTCAAATTAAATATTTAAAAAACCCCATTACATTAATTTGTAATGGGGTTTTTTGTTATTATTTTTTATGTAATAATTTCATTTTTATGAAATTATAATATAAATTAAAAAGGTTAGTTTGAACTATACCAATTTGACACTACTTAAGGTTAGACGCTTAATGAGTACAAAAACAAATATAAACACAAAATTTTTGACTATAATTTTATTAAACCTTTGGGGAATATCATCACTAATATTGTTCCTTTTTTTGCCAAAAACAATTATAAATTATACTGAACTTTATATTTTTAGTTCGTTTTTATATTTAATATTATGTGTTTTTGTATTCAAATATGATGTTAGTAAAAATGGAGTTTTGATATTAACTTTGGTATGGTTTGTAGTTAAAGCAATTTCTATTTCCTATAATCCAATAGGTTCGGATGATTACTACCGATATTTATGGGATGGGAAAGTTCAAATAAATGGAATTAATCCATTTTTATATGCACCGCAAGATTTAACTTTAACTTCATTACATTCTGAATTATTACCCGACAAAGTAAGTTTTCCACATATTAAAACCATTTACTTCCCAGTTGCTCAAGCGTTATTTACACTTTCTTTTGCTATTTCCGGTGAAAATATTTGGGGCTTAAAATTGTTTCTATTACTTAGCGATATTATGATATTGATAAGTCTTTATTTTTTACTAATTAAATTTCATTTACCACTTAAATATCTTCTGTTTTATTCAACACTTCCATTTATTTATTTTCAATTTATAATAGATTCTCATATTGATTTAGTTGGTGCAGCTTTAATGTTAGGTGCAATTACACTTTATCTTTATCAAAAAAAACATTTGGGATTTATATTACTTGGACTTTCAATGTTGGTTAAACCTACAGCTTTGCTTCTATTGCCTTTCCTTTTTCAACACGAAAATTCAGTAAAACAAAAAATTATTGCTTTTATTTTACCACTTTTAATTCTAGGATTTTCATTTGCTCCTTATATATTTGTTGCTACTCCATTAGAAACGTTAATAAATTATACGGAAAATTGGACTTTTAATGGAATGGTTTATAACATTATCAAAATATTTTCTGCGGATAATTTTACAATTCGCATTATCTGCGGGTTACTTTATATTGTAGTTTATGCAACTTTGTTTTTTTCCAAATTAGATTTTCTTAAAAAAATATACTTATCAATTTTCTTATTAATGATTTTTGCCCCAGTGGTTCATCCATGGTATTTAATTTGGTTTGTTGTTTTTTTACCCTTAATACAAAATTTTTCCGGATTATATTTTGTAAGTGCTGTAAGTTTAACATTTTTCACTGTTTTAACTTATCAAACCACGGGTGTTTGGAAGGAATATCCTATAGTGCTTCTTACTCAATACCTTCCTCTTTTCGTTTTATTTATTTATGAAATTTTTAATAATAACCTAAAGGAAGATATTATAAATAAATCAATTCTTGAAAAGACTAATAAATATTAAGTAAAGTATTTTTACAGAAGCCTTAACAGTACCTCCTAATGTTCCAGTTACTTTAGATTGCCCAATTCTTTTTCGATAACTAACAGGCACTTCATTTGTTCGCAATTTTTTCTTTGCAGCTTTTATCTGCATTTCTACAGTCCAACCAAAATTACGATCTTGCATATTCAACTCTTTTAATGATAAAAACCTAATAGCACGAAATGGTCCCAAATCAGTAAATTTATAATTCCAAAAAATTTTAATTAAAAAGGAAGCAAGCCAATTACCAAAAATTGCTTGTGGCAGCATTGCTCCCTTTTCTCTTTTGCCAATAATACGCGAGCCAATAACAAAATCATAATTATTATTAATAATTGGATTAACTAACATATTCATTTCTTCCGGATGGTCACTATAATCGCCATCAATAAAAACTACAACATCACAATTTAGATTTGATATATATTTAATTCCAGTTAAACAAGCCGCACCATATCCTTTTTCATTTTCAAAAAGCAATGTTGCACCGGCTTTGATGGCAACTTCAGAAGTGTTATCAGTAGAGCCATTGTTTACCACTATAATTTCATCAACAAAATCCGGAATGTCATGAATAACATTAGGTAAAGATTTTTCTTCATTAAATGCTGGAATTATAACAACAATTTTTTTTTCGCTAATCATTCTGAAATAGCTCCACCGCAGCTACTTCCGGCTCCGGCAGTACATCCAAAACAATGGGAACTAAAAATAATATTCCGATTAATTAATTTTTCATAATCAAAATCAAAAACTGTAATTGGTTTACCATCAAAAACTTGCATATTTAACATTTGATTAAAATCACAATCAAAAATTCTTCCATCATAAGAAACACTTAGTAATGAGCGGCACATAACACCAAGAGCAGAAGAAGGATTAAAGGAAGTTATTAATTTTTCCATGTATTCATCATAAGTTCCATGTCTTTCTAATTGTTCCCTAAACCTGTGAATTGGCATATTTGTTATTGTATAAAGATTATTAAATTTTAATCCATAATTTTTCATTAATTCTGCTTTATAATCTTTTTCAAGAGATTCTTGTGATGCGGGAAGAAAAGCTCCAACCGGATTATACACAAGGTCTAATATCAATCCACTATTTTTATTACCATAACCAACAGAATTTAGCATTTTCATAGATTCAATACTTTTCCGGAAAACTCCTTTGCCACGTTGTTTGTCTGTAAAGTACTCTTGATAATATGGAAGTGACGAAATAACTTCAACAGAATTTTCAGCATAAAATTTTGGAAGATACATTTTTGATTCTTTTGTTGTTGGATCTCCATCAATAGTTACTGTTAAATTATGACGAACAAGAATATGCTTGTTAAGTTTTTTGGCTTCACGAACAAAATAATCGAAATGCGGGTTTAATTCAGGAGCCCCACCTGTTAAGTCCAAATTTTTTATTTGGGGATTATTTTGCAGAATTTCCAAACATTTATCAATAGTTTTCTTACTCATTTGCTCTGTTCGTTTGGGAGATGAATCTACATGACAATGCAAACATGCTTGATTACATTTTAACGTAATATTCACCTGAAGTGTATCAATAGATAAAGGTTGTAAATTTAGTTTGTATTCAATTAATTTATTTTCAAAATTATTTCTATTATTATTAACAAGATGTAAAACAGCTTTTTCCATAATTTCCCTTTCGTTAAATAAAATTTTAAGCACCGTGTTTTTCCATAACATTTAACATTTGCACACCGTGAACTAAATTAATTCCGGCAGCCATTGCAGCAGCAACATGTATTGCTTCAGTCATTTGATCGGGATTTGCACCGTTTTCAAGACAAGCCGTTGTATATGCATCTATACAGTATGGACATGGTTTAAAATGAGCAATAGCCAATGCTATTAGTGCTTTTTCTCTTTTTGTTAATGCTCCTTCAGTACCAACTGCGGCATTATAATAATCAAAAAATTTATCCATTAATTCTGGCTTAAATTTCCCAACTTCTGCAAAACGACCAAGGTCTTTTGATTCGTAATAATTCATATTAATCTCCTTATTTATCTTGGGTTTAAATATAACTATAAGAAGAAACATTTATTTAATTTTAGACTATTTTTTCTATAAAATAAATTAATTGGGCGACGTTTTGGGCTAAAGCCCGTAAGTTGGAAAGTATTTCTAAATCCGTTGGCTAAAGCCAACGGTAATTACTTTAGTTCAAAAAATAATTATTGCCAATTACTTTTGCTGAAAAAACAATTATTACCAATTGCTTTTGCTGAAAAAATGGAAAACTTATTATTAAAACTATTCAAAGATAAAATTGATTTCTTTGTTGAACTAAGCCGCAAAGCGGCAGCACTTACTCCACAATAATGCCAACTTAAAAATCAATATTTTTCTTTGCATCAACATAAATATTTCCGCTAATTATAACAAATACAAATATCAATATCAATAATTACGGAGGTATCAAATTTACACATCTATACACGTTCATTTTAATATTTAATCCTCATTTACAAAACTTTCTTGATAATCTTTTGCAGTCAATACGGTATCATACAAGCCAATCTCTTCGCCTTCGTGTTTATTTATTCCAATGTATTTTAAGGAATCATCTTCATATCGCTTAAACTTGTAAACCGCATCATTCATTAATGCGCTATTAAATACACCAAGACTTACGAGCAATTCAAATTCATGAACTGATAATCCAGTAACTTTTTTGAAAAGACCCGGTTCAAGTTGAGTAATTACATCTTTCAAACTTCTTTCACGATAATCTGTTAGATACATAAATACTGGAACACGCGTAGCAAACTTGATAAGCTTTTCTTGAATTTGTTTTCTTATACTCTTGTACTCTTTTTCTTCTGCGGTAAGTTCCTTTTTTTCTTTCTTAGTTAAATCTCTTTCGTTCGCTTCTTTTTTGGCTTTTTTTACGGATTCTGATTTGTTAATTATTGTTTCGATATCTTGGTTCAGATTTCGGAAACCTTCAATATTCATAAGAGCTTGCATCGCTTTTTCATTATTCATTAATCGCTGTAATGTATTGTTATCAACATTTACAAGTAACGCACTTTCCCATCGGCGAGCCAACAATGTTGCAGTAGTTCCGCTCATTGCCATATCTAATATACCTGCCGCATCAATTTGTTTCATAGAACTTCCGTCATAAGCAAGAACTGGTAAAAAATGAATAAATTCTTCCACTTTCTTTTCGGGATTAGTTTCATTTACATTCAGTCTGCAACTATAATCAGCTATTTGCCTTAATGCTCTGTCAGGTGCAAAATCAAAGACATAGCATTCTTGTTTTATTATTTCTTCTTTATTTGGCGATTTGTCATCAGAATTATAAATTGTCCAGGGTGATTGAACCCTGAATGCCGCTTGAAAATATGTTTCGGGGCTTGAAGAATTGCGAAGCATAAATATTCCAGTCCAAGGTTTAACTGTAACTCCAGTTGTTAATTTTCCACAAGATAATGTAATTGTTTTTGTTTTTAGTGGATTATCCATAGCCTTAAAAACTGGAGGCAGAGCTTCAACACCAATTCCAGCACTTTTTCCTGCTGCTACAACTATATTATAATCGTAGTAAAATTTATTTTGTTTTTGTTCCATTAAATTTTTCATTGCATAACACGAAGCAACACTTGGCAAAAACCAAAAAGTATGAGAAAGCACATTTAATAAACGAGCATCTGAAAAAGGCATTGGAGGTTTTTTTGCCCCTAATTTTAAATTGTCAATTGTGGTTTCTAAATAAGAACCGCGAATTAAATCCAACCATTTTTGAACTTCATCCTCATACTTAAAACGAGCTGTAAAATCTTCTCCGTAAGCCGAGAAAAAAACATTTAAATCAAACTCATTAAACTCACCTTTCATTGCAATTTCTCTAATCGAATCTGGCAATTGATAAGTTAACATAACCATTCGAGGTAATGAAGAATAAGGGTTGTCTGCGCCTTCACTTCGACTATCCTCAGCATTAGTCCACTCTTCTTTTGCTTTTTGTTCGTCCGAATATGTCCAGTTGAAAATCTGTTCTTCAATAAATTCTCCTGATGTTATTGCACGAAATGGAGTTCCTGATAAGTATAAATAAGCATTTGTAGTTATTGGCATTGTGTCTTCATCAAAATAATCAATACCTTCGCCTTCACCAAACTTTACTTCCTTCTTATCTTCAGCTTCAAACAAATCTTTTGCATTTTCGCGCCAAGCTCCGTAATGATATTCGTCAAATACTACACAATCCCAGTTAGTGGTATGTACCCATTCATTTTTAGATTTTATTCCGCCTGCTTCATTTTTGCCGAGATAATCTTGAAATGAGCCAAAACAAACAAAAGGCTTTGTTTTATCCACGTCTTCAAAAGTCAATCCGTTGCGGGAAATAAATTGCCAACCTTTAAAATCCAAATGATTTTTAATATCTTCTTCCCAAGCGCTTTGTACTGCAGGTTTAAATGTTAATACAAGTATTTTTTTCCAAGCCATCCTTTTGGCTAATTGATAAGCAGCAAAAGTTTTACCAAAACGCATTTTAGCATTCCAAAGGAAGTGAGGAGTATTTATACGGTTTTCTTTTTTAAAGCTTTTAAAATATGTAATTGTTTTTTCAACAGCAGCTTCTTGTTCTGGTCTCATTTTGAAATTTAAGGTGCGATTTTCTTCGCTAAAAGAACCAATCTTAATTGAAAGAATTGCTGCTTTAATTTCATCAACAGAACATTTAAACCATTCACCTTCCGAATTTTTTATATTCTTTTTACTCAAATAACGGTGTACATCATGGTCTGTAAATACACTTCCATCATTTCGAATTGCCGATTCTTCCAGTACAATTTTGTATTTAACTCGGCTTGTTTTTAACTGTTCTGCAATCCGCTCTTTTGAAGTACGATTTGTATATCCAACTTTTAGTAAATCTTTGTGGCTTTCTACTCCTATTAATTCATAAGCGTAAATAGTTGGCTTTGCATCGGGTCGCTGTGGAAAAAATTTATTGCTCATATAATCCAAAACTCTCGTTTATTCTTTTAATTATTTCTTTTTCTTCAGGTAAAAGTTTTTTGTATTCTTTGGGTAAAACAGAACTTGTTGTATAAGTTGCAACTCCAATTGGCATTTGGCTTGTCTTTAGAGAATACTCTACAATTGTTCTATCTTTTTCTTTACAAATAATTATTCCTATCGAATCATTTTCATGCGGAAGCTTTACTTCGTCATTTAATACACTAAGATAAAATTCCATTTTACCTTTGTATTCCGGCATAAACTCTCCAATCTTTAGTTCAACTGCCACCAAACATTGAAGCTGACGGTGATAAAGGAGTAAATCAACAAAATATTCTTTCCCACTAATTTCTAATCGGAACTGATTGCCAATAAATGTGAATTGATAACCCATTTCAAGAAGAAACTTCCTTATGTTTTGAACCAATAATTTTTCCAATTCGCTTTCGTTGTATTCATCGGCAAGTCCAAGAAAGTCAAAAGTATATTCATCTTTTACAGCTAAGTAAGCCTGGTTTTTAGTTGAATCAGGAAGAGTTTGCTCAAAATTGGCTTGATTCAACAGGTATTTTTCGTAATTCTTGTTTTCGATTTGATGGATTAATATGTTCTTTGTCCAACCGTATTTTTTTGTGGCAAGAATATAAAACTGCCGCTCTAAATTATCCTTACATTTGTTTAGAATAACAATGTGTTTTGTCCAGCTTATTTCTCCAACCAGTGGTTGGAGATTTGAAACTCCTTGATATTCATTATAAAATTGAGCCATTAACCAAAGATTAGTAGTAGAAAAACCACCAACACCCGGAAATTCCTTCTGAAGTTCTTTTGACAATGTTGGCACTATTGATTTGCCCCAGCTTTCCGATTGTTTCTCTGAAATAGACTTTCCAATTTCCCAATACAGGTTAATTAAATGTACATTTACAATTTTTAACGCCTCATATTGTGCCTGCCTTATTTTGGCTTTTATTTCGGCAATAAAATTTATTTGAAGTTCATTAACCATTATCTCTTTCTTCTCTTTGGGCTAATTTATTTTTAGCAATTTCTATTGATTGATGAAATTTTCTTTGAAGTAGCTTCATATCGGGTAGTTTGGTTAGATACTCAGCAATTTTAATGTTGCTGTTATCTAATTTTAATAGTTCTACATGTTCTTGATTTCTGTAAGCGCATAGAATCAATCCAATTGGTGGATTTTCTCCTTCAATCATCTCATGTTTTTCAAGCCATCGTAAATATAATTCCATCTGTCCTTTATGAGCGGCTTCAAATTTTCCTATCTTCAATTCAATAACAACAAGACATTTCAACCTTCTGTGGTAAAAAAGTAAATCGATGTAATAATCTTCGCTATCTATAGTTATTCTTTTTTGTCGGGATATAAAAGCAAAATCGCTTCCCAATTCAATTATAAAATTTTGCAGTTCCGCTATTATTGCCGATTCTAAATCCTTTTCAGAATAGCTGTTCTTTAAACCAAGGAAATCAAGAAAATAGGGGTCTCTGAAAACTAAGTCGGGAGTTAGCTGATTTTCTTTTCCCAGCATTTCTAAATCGTTAATTATAGTTTGTTCCGGTTTTTTACTTATTGCGGTGCGTTCGTAAAGCATTGAGTTAATGCGTTCTCTAAAAGTACGCACACTCCATTTTTCCAGCTTGCACATCTCAATATAAAATTTTCGCTTCAAGGGGTCTTCTATAGGAATTACTGCCAATAAATGAGTCCAGCTCAATTGTCGTATCAGTGAAACGACAATCTCTTGTTCGTGAAATACTTCCGCAAACTGTATCATTCTTCGTAAATTTTTTTCGGAAAAGGAATTACCATATTCAACTACTAATTGTTTGGAAAGTGAAGTAACAATCTGCTTTCCGTATTCGGCTCTTTTTGATTTTAGAACTTCTTTGTTAATCCGTTTGCCAATTTGCCAATACAACATTGTTATTGTTGAATTAACCTCAGCCGCTATATGCTGCCGGCTTTCTTCTATTAGCCGCTGTATTTCGCCAAATAACGGCTCCTCTTTTTGTATAATTTTACTCATCTTTCATTTCCATTGGGCGAACCATTGATTCTATAAAAGCAATCTCTTCTTTTGTTATTCCATATTTTTTGTAGAGCTTTTCATCTGTCCAAGGTTCATCAAAGTTTTGAATGGGGACAAAAGAATAAACACTCTTAGCAGCGTGTTGGGTGTTTTTTCTTAGTAATACAAGAAATCTAAAAAAACGAGTTTGAATATAGCTTATAATATTTTGCGCTTTTTTTTG
>Ga0100379_10006082_pt1 | contig 10260 bp, 15 predicted proteins | sample CryGeymeta201503_FD_80418 | JGI IMG/M metagenome (GOLD analysis project Ga0100379, IMG submission 80418) | Groundwater microbial communities from Crystal Geyser aquifers in Utah, USA - Crystal Geyser metaG 2015-03 | ecosystem: Environmental > Aquatic > Deep subsurface > Groundwater | place... | reverse complement strand
CTGGGAACATTAAAGATAGATCTTTATTTTCATTATTGTTATTGATGATGTTATTATTACTTATGTTATTAATATTGTTGTTATTACTTATATTATTATTGTTTTTATTGTTGTTATTATTATTGCTCCGTGTTGTTATTTTTGACTTTGCTAAGTCATTATTGGAGCTTGATGCACTTTTTATTTCGCCTAAGTCAGTAAATCCAACAGAATATTTTTCAGTATGTTGAGAACTTTAATATTAATAAATTATATTATTCATAAATTAAATATTTACTTATCTTTATTTCTATTAGATGATAATATTGACTTAACTGATTTTTTTGAGTTGTCTTTGTTTAACATTTTTAAATATAACTAATTTAACAAATATTAAACAATAAAAACTAAATAAAACAATACAATAAATAATAATTATAACTTATAACTTATAACTTATTGCTAATCATATAATATTTATTATTTAATACTTACTTATTATTTAATATTTATTATGTCATATTTAATGATTAAATTTAAATTCAAAAAATGTCCAATGAAACTGTTCGTCGGTTAAAAAACGCGAAATTTTCAATTCTTTCAGAGCTTGAAGACTTTTCCTCACAATTAAAGGCTATTTTTGATATGAAAGAGAATGTAATTGTATAATTACTAATTTTAAGAAATTATTAAAAGACATTTCAGATTTAGAATTAGATAATATAAGCTTAACAAATAAAAATCTTGAAAAGCAAATCAAATTAAATGAAGAAGAATTTGAAAAATGTCATTTAAACATAGAATTAAAGAATAAAACAAAAAAATTAGAAAAACTTAACACAAATTTAGAAATACAAGTTAAGAATACAAATTCTGTTTTAGAAACTTATAAAATTTATAACGTAATTCTTAAAAAAGAAAAACATTTGTTGAGTAAATATATGAAAGGTACTTAATGTTTAATGTATTTAAATAATAATAATTACAATTAATTACTCATTAACGACTTACAACAGATGAAATTATAATCACAACAAATAACATTTCTAATAAATTAAACAGCTATATCTCAATTTATAGTACTTTAAGCGATATCTCTTTTTCAAAAACAAAAGAAAATAATCTTAAAATTAAGTTTAATATAAATTTAGTTTCAAAAGACTTAGACACAATAACAGACTTAACAGACACAAACTTTCTCAATAAAAATACAGAACAATTATCTAGAGTTACTAAAACGGCTTATTGTATACTTGAGTGTTCAAAAAACTATAAGTGTAAATATATATATAGAATTATAAAACTTATTTATATAATAATTAGTAATTCAAATTAATCCACCAATTTATATCAATAAGCTTCTATTAGAACTTTCAGAAACTTACAGACTTGAGATTTTTCTTATTAAACTATATCATGTTTTTAATAAATATTATCAAACAAAATTGAATAAGAAAGAAAAAGATTTAGAATTGGCGAATGTATTACTTCATTCGTTTAATAATAATTATTGTATATAGACATTACTTAACATTAAATACACTAACATATAATAAAAATTCACTAATACAATACTATCTAACATAACAATAATTATTTTCATATAGCTTATAATATTACTTCATTATTACTTAAATAGATCATTTATTAACTAATTATTTACTTATTAAATATAACATTTAATTAATAACATTACATTTATACATTACCTTTATATAATATTTAAAATTAAACTTAAATAAAAACATAAATTTAATTAAAAATGGGAACAACCGCCTTACTAAACGTAAATTGTTGTAAATCTGACATAGTCTCAACACCAACAAGCGATCTTATCATAGTAAGTGAACCTATGGAAGCAAGATCACACTCTTTACGGAAAGAAAGATGTAGATTTGATGATCACTTATTTAGTTGGTGTTCAGAACCTTTTAAATGTACATATTGCCATCTAACTAGAAAATACGGTTTAAATTGCCATAATTGTGATACTTATCAATGCTTTGACTGTGATACTAATAATGAATTTTCTTTTAATACACACTACTGTCCTAATAAACATTTATTAACAAACTGTAAAGAATTAAAAGAGTGTAACAGATGTTTATTATATTGTGATGGATATGAATGTATCGCTTGTAAGTATTTTATATGTACATCGAAAATATGCAGAAGGTTTAACTCAACAAGTGTAAAAGTACTTCCAAGTTTGAAAGGAATTATATCATCGTTTATTGGTCATACTAAAAGTGTAAACTTGATAATACTATTTGCTAATACACAATTAATAAGCTGCAGTGATGATACCACCATAAAAGTATGGGATATAAATAATTTTCAATGCATAAAGACATTATTAGGTCACGATGCTGAAGTAATAAATGTAGTTGAATTAGACAGCGAAAAAATCTTAAGTTCTAGTTCAGACAAAGTTATTAAAGTTTGGAATGTATTCGATGGTTCATGTACTAAAACTATGAAATTAACGGTAAACCCAAGTTGTATACTTCGCTTTATAAATAATCAAATTATTGGCTGTTGTGAGAGTTTTATTTATTTCTGGAAAGTGGATAATTTAAATGTTATGAAGGAGTTGTATCCACATAAGAATGAAATTATTAATACAATATATCTTCTTAATGAAACTTATTTAATAAGCGGAAGTGAAGACTCTACTATTAAATTAACAGGAATAGAATCAGGTAGAACAAATTCAACTTTAGTCGGTCATAGCGCAGGTGTTTTATCTATCCTTAAAATAACTGAAACAAAAATAGCAAGCGGATCAAAAGATAACACTATTAAAATTTGGGATTTAATAGAAAACACATGTCTTAATACTTTAATGGGTCATACAAACTTTGTTAAATGTTTAATATTAGAAAATGAATTTCAAATTATAAGCGGAAGTTATGATGAAACAATTAAAATTTGGGATGCTAAGAATGGGAGTTGTTTAAAAACTATAGAGGGTCATACAGATGTTGTGAATGCAATTATAGATTTGAACGATTATAAGTTTATAAGTGCTAGTAGGGATCAATCGATAAAGTTATGGTTTGCTTGATTTTGTGATGTGGTGTGATATGATATGATATGATTATTTTTTAATTTTTAAACATGAATTTTTAAGTTTTATTAATACTGTTTTAGCTAAGATATCTATAAATAATAATACGTTATACTTTAAAAAATATAGATATTAAAGATATTTATATAATCAACGAACATTTATTATTAATTACTATTATTTATAAATATAATGCTTTAATGCCTCATTCTCATTCATTATTATATTGATATTGAGTCTCTAACTATAATGCACTTTTAATATAACTTTCCGCCAGTTGCATTAGTAGTATTAGTAATTGTAGAATTATTAATAATTATAGTTGAATTTGATACTTCAACACCAGCTGCTTTAGAAATAGTTGAAAAGAAATAAAATTTAAGCATCATAAAAAATCCAACTTGAACAACAAATAATACTCCTAGTATAACATACTTTCTATTTTGAACATATTTTTGTAACTCTTTCCAGTAATTAATAAGAACAAATCCAGTCGAGGTAACAACAGCATAAGAAAGAATTAACCATTGTAACCACTAAAATAAAGTAAATAAATGTATATTTATTAAGTATATTTATATGTTTTCTTTATATGCTTTCTTTATATGTTTTCTTTATTTTCTTTATTTGTACTTACATCGAAAGGAGCTGCACATACTGCAATCGTAGGAATAAAAACTGTATACGAATATCCATATATGCACAATAAAGAAACATACACTATTTCAGATCCAAAGCACTTCATTATGAAATATAATATTGCTGGAACCCCAAACCCTATTGAGTAAATCTAATAATAATTAATTGAGTTAACATTAATATATTATATTATCACTATTATAACTCCTTATTTATTATAATTTATTATATTTTACTTACTATTGCAGCTGATATCGGCACAAATTCTTGAAAAAACCCGGCATGTTTAACACCATTAAAAAAACTACTCATACTTCCAGCTGCCGCAATTACAAAAATTAAGGTTGTATAAATCCAAAATGGTCCATAAATATCAGGTGATCCTTCAGTTATTTGGAAGAAATTAGGATAAAAAGGAATTAACGAGAATCCTACACGTTTTAAGATGTCTGATGTTTTTATATTGAAATATTGTCTAAGCCATTCCATATTACATTTAACTTTTTCAAACCAAGCTTTTGATATTTCTTCAGTAGCTTTTTGGGTTAGACTTTCTGCTATTAGTTTTTTCTATAATGGATAAATAGTTAAATGTAAGTAGAATATATATATATATATATATATTATTTACTGGATCTAAATCTGTTAAAGAGTCTTTTTCTTTGTCTTTCTCTTCATTAGCTTTATTTTCATTATTTTCACCGGGGTTAGTTTGGGCAGCTCCGCTTCCTGATCCACCTTCTATATTAATTTGGTTTCCTTCTACTCTATTTTGTTTTATGTCATTTAAAGATTCATTATTAATGTTGATATTTTGTCCTTTTAAATCATCTTTTTCTATTTCTTTTAAATCGTGATCCATTTTTATTTGAATTGAGACAATTAAATTTGTTTGTTATTATAATTAATTTAATAGTAATAAAAGTAATAATAAAAATAATAAAAGTAATAATAAAAATAATAAAAGTAATAAGTTAATAAGTTAATAATATGTTGATATAAAAGAATGAATAAATTTTAACTTTATATTAATTCTAATTAATTCGTTATATTATTAATAATATAATAGTATTTTTAAACAATATAATAAAATAAATATAAGCTTGAATATTCTTAAACCTTTGGTAAATTTGTATTACTTTTATTACTTATTCTTTTAATATCTCCAAGCTTCTTAAACTTAAGCAAATTTAATGAATCCTATAGAAATTGTTAGAATAATTAATACTTTTATTTTTAATAAGTTATCTCTTAATAAATCAATCTTAACACTAAAATATTCATTTATATCATTTACGTCTGACCAATAATTATTTTGATAAATAACAGATTTTTGTAATGCTAATAACGTATATAAAAACATAAAAGTAACATAATTAATAAGATATCTTCTATAACTTACATTTACAATGTCTTTTCAAATAATGATAAAACTCAGTAAAGAACATCATATTTGTTACACATTGTATTAATAAATAAAAATTGGCATTAAATCTTTTTTTAGTGATCCTAGAAAATAATAGTAAGTCCTTTAAAGGGTCTTTAATTTTATTCTTTAGTAATGTTATAATTCGATTGATATCATCTCTGACAAAGTTTTCTTTTTCCATACCAATTATCTAAATAATAAAGTAAAATAAAGTAAGTTATTAAGGTTTTGTTATTTCATTTCATCTTTATGTATTCTCTTACCGTTTCATAAAAGTATATGGTAAGCAAGTATATCTCATTGAAGTATAAATTACAAATATTATTTTTAATAAATTCTTCCATGTCACCGCCATTTAGCATTACTTCATAGGTAGTAGAATTAAATAGCAAGCCAACAGTGTATAATAAAGAGTCAGATTGAGTATCTATATTTTGTGTTAAAAGGTTATATAGTTAGTTAAAATTTGTATATTATGTATATTTTGTATAGTTATTTACTCATTGAGATTCTGCTTGCATTTGAGTCTCGTTCCTTTTCGTTTTCTTTATAAATATAAATAAAATTAGTATAATGTTAAGTATTAATTTTACTTATTTGAATTGTATCATCATCAAACTCAATTATATTATCTAAAAAAAGTGTGTCATCGTTGTTACAAATTTCTAATGTTACACAATTTCCCATTATAATTAATAAATTTATTGAAAGAAAAAATAATAAATAATTATTATTATCATAGAAATATTATATTAGTAATTAATTTTAAGATTTGTTAATGATTTATTTTAATGTTCATTAATGAGGATTGGTAATTGGTGATTTTGGATTTTGCCCTTTCCCCATTCCATAATCCCCAATCCCCAATATTTAATTTTTCGTTCTAATTAATTAAATTAATAATCTAATTAATTAATTTTCAATATTTCAATATTATAAATTCAAATTAAAATTAATAAAATATAAAATGAGTAATAATATGTTTACTTTCCCACCTTCTAACAACATCAACAAAACAACTCCATCTAATCCTTTTGCTACAGGCAGTAATTATAATATAAATAATATTTAACATTAATTAGATACATCAACAACTACTGGAGGAGGAGGTCTACTCAGTTTTGGAAGTAGTAATAATCAACCTAGCAATAATTTACTATCAAATAATCAACCAACAAACATATCTAATAATTTATTCTCTAATAATCCAACTACTGGAACTTCAAATAACTTATTTTCAGGACAAACCAATACAAATAGACCAACAACAAACAATCCTACTTCTAATTTATTTACTTCAAATACAGGAATAGGTGGTAACACTTCTTCTAATTTATTCGGGGGTAATACTGGAACTGGTACAGGAACAGGAGGTAACACAGGGACTTCTAATCTTTTTGGAGGAAATACAGGAATATCAAATTCAGCATCAATGTTTTCGAATAGACCAAGTACTGGAGGAGGTGGTTTAAATTTCCAAACAAATAGTACACAGCAACAAAGTTACAATGACATTATATTAGCTCAGTATCAAAATAGATTTAAGAATTGTTTTTCTATCACATCAGATAACTTCTTAAAGTATAAGAAAGTTGAAGAACAAGAACAGCCAATTAAAGATACTGCAAAAGAAATAGAAAAAACAATTAAGAATAATACTATTTACTTAGATTATTCAACTAATTTAATTCATCAAATAGAAGAAAATTATAAATTTTTATGTAGTGAAGGAAGAGAAATGATTAAATATTGTAACCAATTAAGTTCGAAAAATTCAAATTTCAAGCGAAGTATTGATAGTTTAAAAAGAGATATTTTTGAACAATCAGAATTTCTTGAAGATGATAAAAAGAATATAGCAATAATTGAACAACACCATTATAAAATAAATCTACCTAGTCCTTTTTTTCTAAATATTACTGAAGACTTTATAGAAAAGATTAAGTACTTTCAAAAAACTATTGAAGATTATGAAGTGCTATTTCAAAACTTATTTAAGGTAAATTGATTGATTTATTATAATTAAATATACTATATATTATTCATTAACCAATAATCCTTATTAGAGAGAAAATGAACAGGAAGAACTAAGTATAGACATAATTGAAAAAGTTGTTAGTCAATTACATAGTAAGCTAATGGGCTTAGTAGAATTTGTAGTCAGATTAGATGAGTATAGTAGAGAACTACGAGAAAGTTATTTAAATGTCTTTAGTAGTTATGGGTATAAAGAACAAGAAATGGAGTTTAGACTAAAAAACAATTTGAAAAAGTATTATCCAGGTGACAATGACACTTTAAAATGGAAATATAATTAATTAGACTTTTAAATATAATAATAATATTATAATAGTAAACTAAATATAATCGTCTATTAGTTTATTAGTTTATTAGTTTTAAATTAAATAATAAAAGTGTAAATTTAAATTTAAAAAGTATTTAACGTAGTGGTGACCTTCCTGGAGAACGACGAGGAGAAAATCTATTACTTGATCTATTCACATTGTCATCTAAATTAGATAAAGACTTTTCTAAATAGTATTTATTTTGATTGATTGTGTTATATATCTTTTCTTTTCGTGCTAAATGAGATTTAATTTTTTCGTCCTGGTCTAATACATATTCTAACTCAACAGAAAGCTAAATAATTATACATACACTATTACTTTTTGATTTTGTTCAGTAAGTAAAATTATATGATTCTTAAGGCGGTCAATTTCAGAAAATAATTTACTGTTATCATCTAATAGTTTATCATTTTTAGTCATTGCATTGTCTAAATCAAAAGCACATCTGTTTAAACTATCTGTTCTCTCATTCAAAGTAGCGTTTAACCTATCAACTTGTTTTTGGCACTCCATTCTTGTCCTTACTTCGGTTTCTTTATTATTTGAAATTACTCCAATTTCTTGTCGTTGTCTGTCTATTTGACTTTCGCATTCTCTTATTTTATTCTAATAATATAATTAGTTATATTAATAAATATTATTACTTGTAGCATTGCTATATTTCTATTAGCATCATCGACTTGATTTTTGGTGAATCCTAGATTTTCTTCTTTGACATTAAGCTTATTGTGGAGATCTTTTACTATATTATTCAAATCATCATTTTTAGCAGAAAGTCTCATTCTATCATTTTCTAAGTTCTTAATAGCATTATCTTGATTAGAACAAATTTTGCTTAAATGTTCGTTGTCTTGAATAAGTTTTTCAATTTGGGTACTGTTTCTATCTTTGATTCTTATTAATTCGTTGTTCTTTAATATAGTTAGATTTAATATATTATTATATAGTGTTGTTATGATTAATATTGATTATATTGTTATTTTGTTACATTTCCCTCTAAACCGTTTTTTTCAGCTAATAGTCTTGAATTAGCTTTTTCTAATTCAGAAATATTATCTCCGTTTCTTAATATTTCATTGTCTCTATTTTCTAGTATGTTTTCTAAGCTGTTAATGTCAGCAAATAATTTCTTATTTTGAGCTATTCTATAATAAAATAATTAATTTAATTATTTAAATTATTTTAATGTTATTGTATTACTTATCATTCAAGTTCTCTAAACAATTTTCAAGATCACTTCTAAGAGCGTTTATTTGTGCCTGAGATGTTTCGTTTCTTTGTCTAAAGTCATATTCAAGTCTTAATTTTTCATCGTTCAATATATTGAAACTTTTTATTACAAATAATATAATACTCATTTTGTTGGTTTCGAAATTTATGATTAAGAGCATTAAAATTTTTCTCATTTTGTTCTAACTCAAAAATTTGAGCTTTAAGTTGAGATATAAGTATATCTTTTTCAGAACTTTCATATCTGGGTTCGTTGTTCTAAATTTCTTAAATTTTATATACTCTTCGGTTTACAAATGGGGATTGTTGTTTCATTTTTTTTATAAATTAAATTAATATTTAAATTAATTTAAATATAAATATATATGTAAATATATTTGAAATTATATGTGAGTTTATATTTATAATTTAATTAAATTATATTTTGCAGAAAAATTCTTTAAATTTGAAATGAATAGTAAAATTTAAATTACTACGCATTTTAATAAGTATGAAAACAAATAAACTAATTTCATAATTGCCATTTATATTATATTAAATTAATTATTTATTATTAATTTTTGATAATTAATAATATCATTATTAAAATAATGGGATGCAGTCAAGTTCAAAATAATCACAAAGTTAAAGATAAAGTAAATCATAATCACAAAATAATTAATAAACCAATTAACTATAATTATACTAAGTACAATATTTCATCTGTTGATAATGTAAGATAATATTATTTATAAATAATCAATAAAAATAATTAATTCATTAGCTATTAGAGAAATTATTTGAGTATGTAAAAACTATAGAAGAAATTCGTCGTGAGCTATCATTATTAGGGAATAAATTAGTTTATGAAACAGGAGCAATAACTTTGAAAAATCCAACTCTTTATGAATGTATTGTTTGTAATTTGTGGAGAGTTTACTTACTTAGTGTATAAATTATTAAATTTGATATTTAGAATAAAGAACTAAAATCATCGATCATAAAATTTAATAAAGAAAATCCATACATTGTATTAACTGTACAAGTAGATAAATATAATTCTTACTTTGAACTTACTAATAGTTTTATTGATACTTCTTTAAAATTTAACCATCAAATTGAATCAAAAAATATAATATTAGAGTTAAAAAAATACATTGATGATTCTGAAAAAGATGATTATATAACTACTTTATTTGGAGGTGAAAATATAGAAGAGTAATTTTTCCTAACTTATTATTAGAAGTTTATTAAAGAAATATAATAACGATAAATCTAAAATAAAAGATGCTTTTAAAATCTTATTAGAAATTAAAGAAAAAATCTTAGATAACTCCCAAAAAGTATTAAATATATTTTTAGCTATGAGTCAAAGTGATCTAGATACATTAATTAATAGTGAACTTGATGTATTTAAAACATAACTAATATTTATAATTAAAATGCAATTAGAACAATGATTTAAAAGAATTAACAGATATCAAATTGGTTGTTTGGAATTTATGGAAAAATGACAAAGATAAATTACCTAATATTGATACATGGAAAGTTATTCATGAAGATAATTTAAAAAATGAGCAGTTTAT
>Ga0100379_10006076_pt1 | contig 10264 bp, 10 predicted proteins | sample CryGeymeta201503_FD_80418 | JGI IMG/M metagenome (GOLD analysis project Ga0100379, IMG submission 80418) | Groundwater microbial communities from Crystal Geyser aquifers in Utah, USA - Crystal Geyser metaG 2015-03 | ecosystem: Environmental > Aquatic > Deep subsurface > Groundwater | place... | reverse complement strand
TTTGATAATTAGGATTATCGGTTCCGATATAAATAGTTCTCGTTAAATCCCCTAAGTCAGTGTCGTCTTTATGAACAGCGGGATCAAAAGAAACATTCACGGTCGTGCTTTCGTAAGCTCCCATTCTTCTTTTTCTACAGATGCCTTGGTACAGCCGCAGGAAGTCGATACGCGGGTAATTTTTAAAGGAGGAGTGCTTTTGTCAATGACCCACAAGGAACACATCGTTGCCATTGCTTGGTTCGAGAAAGACTCTGATAACCAACCTCGATTCGTCTGGGCAATGAGCGGGATAGGGGAATCGGACCCCCTTCTCATCCTTGGGAAGGATGCATTCTACCGGTGAACTAATCCCGCGATGGGATTATTTTAAACTATTCATAGTCATAATGATGAATGGGGTTAGACTAGGCTGTTAAACGATGTGTTTTGTACTAGAATAGAGAGTATGGTGGGTAGATATAGAGCAAGCAAAGAAAAAAGTAAATCAAGATATTATGTACTTCTCTCAATCGTCTTTGTGATTGTCTTGTTCAAATGGGGAATCCCCCTTTTTATCCAAGTGGTGGCCGGTAATGGATCCCCCAGGCAAAACACCGATAAGGATTTGATCCCCCCCCAGGCACCAACACTATCAGCTCTCCCGGAGGCAACCAACAGTGCCTCTTTGTTGGTAGAGGGGTATACCGAAGCAAGTACCTCATTGGATTTTCTGGTAAACGATCGCCTTTCGTTAACCGACAAAGCTAAAGCAGACGGGTCTTTCTCATCTATCGTCACTCTTGATGCTGACTCTAATAGAGTCCAGGTAAGAGCTACTGATGAGGCTGGGAATATAAGTATTTCGGAGGTAGAAATAGTTCAACTTGACCGTAAACCAATCGAAATCACGATAACTTCCCCAAAAGACGGGACAGAGTTCTTCGGTAAAAACAAGCAAGTTGTCGACATTAAAGGAGAGACTAATAAAAAAGACTCCCAAATAATCATAAATTCTTCTTTTGTGGTGATCGAAAAAGACGGAAATTTTGTGCAACGGATCCAACTACTGAATGGAAATAATGAAATAAAGGTGGTGGCTTCCGATAAGGCAGGAAATTCGACCGAGAAAGTGTTTAATCTCGTTTATACTCCCTAAGCGGGAGAGCTAAAACAAGCCAGAAAGCAAAGTTGATCCAGATATAGAAGAAGCTATTGTTAAATAGGCTATGAAATAGCAACACATAGAGAAATATGTTTTGGGGTAAAGATATTCCCCGAAGGCATTTATTTAACAGATTAATAAAGAAAAGCAATCCAAGTAACCCTGTGGTAGCGGCCACAAAAAGATAACTATTGTCAATCTGGAATCTGGAACCGGTGAGATCTCGAAGAGTGTTGTAACCCCAACCAAGTAGCGGTTTCCGAACAAATAGGCTCACCCCTGATTCCCAACTATCAATCCTAGAGAAAACAGAAAAAGTTCGAAAAAGGTTCACTCCTTCACCGAACGGTTTGGGAATCAGCCAAACCACAATGACCAGACCAACAAGAAAAAGTATTAGGGAAAATTTCTTTTTTCTGCCCAGTAAATAAACTATGCCCAAAGCAAAACAGAGATAAGAGGCTCGTGAAAAGGTCAAGGCTAGCAAAACAATTAAGGGAAGACTTACCACCCAGTGCCCCAAAGAGATAAAGACTAAGGCAACACCAGCTAGAATTGCTCCGGTGAAATTCGGATCATAAAATGACCCGACCAGACGAAAATAATGATCATCAAAACCGATCAGTTTTAAATATCTCATGTCGGGGAAAAATAGGTACTGAAAGATACCCAGAACACAGAAGAGAAGAAAAGAAGAAACTACTGATCCCTTGATTTTTTTTGGCTGGAAAAGTTTAGCGGCGAAGTAGACTGGCGGATATACAAACAAACGAACTAAATAGAGCATTGAATAGGTGGAGCCACCGATGACCAATGACTTTAGATTCACCATCAAGGAGAGAGTGGCTATCAGATTAAAATAAATTAGTGGCCGGAGCATCGGATCAGAAACTACTTTCTTCCACGCCTTCTTATTTAACAAGAGTGAGAGGGTGAGTAGGCCAACAAGAAAGTCGAGCAAATATATGTTTGTTGAGAGCCCTGGAACGGAAAAGGCCAACAGCTGACCAAAAGGCCAAACAAAGAGACTGAGAATTAACAGTAAATAAGTCATTTATTCAGTTTGAATATTTGTATTTGTAAGTTATTTTGGTGAAGCAGTTGACCGTCTATCTTTTTTGGATCAGCCCCTATCGTCACCAAGTAATCATACCCGGACCAGTTTGAAACCCAAGAAGTATGGTCAAAATCTCGAGGGAAATAATAAAGGTTGTGAAGCTTGTCCACCAAGATCTTGCTTCCTTCAGGAAGCTTTGCCACGTAGCCGTCTGAATCTATGAAAGTTCCCGGTAATCGGCTAGAGTAACTTACCAGAAAGTTATTCCGATCTACAGAGCCGGTAAGTACGGGAACATACTTGGCCATGGCGATTAACCTAAGTGACAAAATAAAGAAAGCAGAAAGAACAACGGAAAACAAAAAGAGCTTTCTCCACAACGAACGATGAAGGGACTCAATAAATATAATGGCTGTTATAGCGAGGCTGGGTAAATAGGGCAAAAAGAAACGCGTAGAGGGGGGGTTTATCATTAGAGTGAGAAAAGTTCCCGATAAACCCACCAGGGCAATTTGGCGGAGAGCTTTGTTCGGATATTTTAAAGAAAGAATTGCCATAACAAAAATAATCCCCACGACAGGAGAAATAAAATCATCGAATGGGTGAGTCAGATAATATGGTGCCAACAACAAATGCTTGAGGGCGAGGCCAAATCCTGCAAACGAATTTTCAACAAGGCTACTAAAAATGGGGTAGATAGGATTGCTGGTGAAGTGATAGGCGATAATAAACCAGGGAAAAGATACCAAAAGAGCCGGAAAAATTATCTGTGGCCCAAAAATTATTGAAAAAATTGCCAATGACCCGAGTGAAAACCACTTGGTACCAATGGCTAGACCTAATAACAAACCCCCGATTTTCCATGAACCACGAAGACTGTAATAAAGTGCTCCTACCTCTAATAAAGTTCTGATCAAATCGATATACGCACTACCTGACTGCCAACTAACCAGCCAGGTACAATAAAAAAGAGAGACACCGGCAAGTTTCATGGGTTTGGATATTTTGTGTCCCGACAGTATCTTCCAAATGAAAACCGCAGTTCCCACTCCGGCTAAATATTGAGCCATCTTTGGTCCGGCGGTGCCGAAGTAATGAAGTAAAGGAATAAAAATAGTTTCGGCCAGTCGGGGCATAACGGAGTAATAAAGCAACCCACCGGGGAAGTACCACTGATGTTTAAGAAGCCACAACTTGGGAAGCGTCAAATGATACCAAAGAGCATCGAACCCCATTTCCGGGGTAAAAACCGACATAAAGTTAAGGACCAACAAAAGAATTATGGGTATTAGAATTGCAAATAATATGAGATTGCTTCGTTCGCCTAAGACGACGCGCAATGACAAACTGCTTAGTTTTTGTTTTCCCATTGAAAAACTCGAATAGATAGTGATTGAACGGCCATTAAATAGGCTAGGAATAATCCGACCAAGCCATCGAGAAAACCAACCCGAAAATAATAATTAAGTTTAAATTTTGCCATTGGGTATACCAGTAAACGAAACCAGGAAAAGGGCTTTCCTTCCAACACGAGTAGTTTCGAATCAATTCGGCCATACTGGTCGACACGGGAAATAAACTCAGAAATAAAATGATCTTTATTATGATAAAGAGGTGACTTGAGCTCCCCCACTCTCCCCTCAATGTCCCAATTTTCGTGCACTTGTCTATTAAATCTACCCGAATGGCGACGCCCTAGTCTTATAATCTTGATGTTCCCAGTTTCTCCGTGCCTTAACGGCAGGTGATAGACAACGTCCTGCCGTTTGAGTAAGAAACCCGAAAACTGAGCATGATCGATCACTTCTATTATCTCTTTTCTCAGCTCGCTCCCAATATATTCATCGTCATCGACAAAAAGAACCCAGTCCCCCTTGGCTTTTTGTAATGCGAAGTTTCTTTGGGCAGAAAAGTCGTTGTTTAAGGGGCGGTAGAAGATTTTTAGACGTGAAGTAGTAGAGATGGATTCCGGGTCGGAGCCCGGAATGACAGAGGAAGAATCAATGATGAGGAGGATTTCGTCGACAAAAGAAAGTGATTCCAATAAAAAATGGTTTAACTCCGATTTTTTTGATAATACAACTACAGAAATTTTCATTTATTTAGTATTTTGCGACTAACGATGTTTCCAGCTCTTAATGAAGGGATCTCTATATAGTGATGCACAAAAAGTGAAACCAAAGTGGCTATGAATAGAGACAGTACAAAAAGAGCCATATGAAGCGGAAGATAGGAGCCGGAATAGGGAAGATTCGGCAACCAACTAAACATCAATCTCGCCAGAATATATAGAACGGTGAAATGAACCAAATAGAGACTATAGGAAATCTTCCCGAAAAATAGGAAGATTTTTTGGTCAAGGAAACCAAATATCTTAGTTTTGCCGTTGTAAACAATGATCCCGATTATGAACCATGAAATAATGCTTTCGACCAGACCGCCAAAGTATTCATCGCTAATATAGCGGATCATTAGAAGCAATAACAAACCGATGAATACAAGAAGATTAATTAGCCACCCAGGAATATCAGTAAAGAGACTTTTAAACTTAGGAATGATCAAACCTAAATAAAACATGTACAGATAGCGCAAGTCCCTAAAACCGTTAAGGTTAAATACGGTAAAACTAGCGAAAATTAATAGTAAAGAAAATATCAGATTGGTTAAGCGGCCTGTTTTTCGGGACATTTGATAGAAAACGGGCATTATAAAGGAGGCGATCAAAATTACTCTGAGTGTCCACGTAACTCCTCCCAGATAAGTATGAATAAAGAAAAAATTGTTGAGAAACTCTTTAAAAGTCATGCTGAAATTCATCCACCAGAGATACCAAGGGGAGGCGTAGAGAAAAACTTGGTAACGGAAGCCCATTCTCATGTAGATAGCTGTCACCAAAATAACTACTATGTAAACCGGATAAAGACGAAAAAGCCGCTTGAGGAAGAAACTCAGAAAACCAGTTAGTGAAAATTCGAGCCGCCTCATTGATTGACCCAGAACCATACCCGAGAGAATAAAAAATAGAGTGACGGCGGCTCCACCATTGCCTATCAACATAAAAAGCTGTTGAAGTTTTGCCTGAAGATTTGTGAAGACTAGATAATTTTGTCCCCAGACGTTAGCATATGCGGGAATGGCCACAACCAAAAAGGAATGGTTCAGTGCCACAATCAGTGAGAGTAAGCCTCGCAAACCATCTAATTTGGTTATTCGTCCGTTATCGGTGTTTTGCATATTTTAGGTAGTGATAAGACCAAAGCAGATAAAGGTAGGGGTAGAGAGATAGTGCATAAAGATAGGGAATTAGACGTTTGGTGGGAGGAAGCCATTTATTAATAAATCGAAGATGACTTTTGAAACTGATAAAAAGTTTTTGGGTCGGTCTTTTGAACGATGACGAGGTGTTGTGGGCTACTACCACCGAAGGATCAAGAACAATTTTCTTGCCCCTCCGCCCAGCCGATAAACAATAATCGACATCTTCAAAATACATAAAATAGCCTTCATCGAGTAGACCGACTCTCCTGAAGGTGTCGGCGCTGATTAGGACACAAGCGAAAGTGACAAAATCGGAAACAATAGGCTCCAGTTTTTTGAGACTGTATAAATTCCGGTGCTCCGGCTTGGCATATTTCCAGTTAATCTTACCTTCTAATCCATACACATTTTTACCTTTTTGAGAATGCAAAATGACGGGAGCAACAACGCCCACCTCTTTATCTGAAAAATGACGAAGAAGCGGACGGAAAAACTGGTGTCCGATGGTGGCATCCGGATTAATAATTAAGATATAGTCGGTACCTGCCTTTAAGGCGGGCCGAATCGCTAAATTGTTTCCGGCCGCAAAACCAAGATTAGAGGGAGAACTAATGTAGTGAATTGCAGGGTAAAGCTTTTTGAATCTTTTTTCGATTTCCGGTAATGGTGAATTATCCACGAGATAGTAATCCAACCTATCTCCGGCATCACTCCGCTTAAGAGCACGGAGACAATTAAGAGTATTGTTCGGATGCTTGTAGTTGAGAATAATGGCTGATAATTTTTCTGGCATCTGCTATATTCTAACCCAATGACCAAGTACCACTATGATGAGTTTAATAATAACGAGTACGAAGTTCATAAACTCGCCTTTGATCTAATCCTCAGAGGTAGCAGGGTTCTTGACATAGGGTGCGCCACTGGCTATTTTGCTCGGGAACTATCTAAAAAGGAGTGTGAAACTTGGGGGGTAGATAACGATGAGAAGGCGGCCAAAAAAGCTGCGAAGTATTGCAAAAAAGTGGTGGTTTGCAATCTAGACCAAACGGAGAATTTGTCTGTACCAATGAAATATTTCGATTATGTGATTATTTTGGATGTTCTAGAACACTTGCTTCACCCTGAGAATATTTTATCGATAATCAAAAAACATATTAAAGACGGCGGAAGAGTAATTATCTCTATACCAAATATTGCCCATGCTTCAATCCGCTGGATGCTTCTCACGGGTCGATTTGATTATTCAACCACAGGGATTTTGGATTACACTCACGTGAGGTTTTATACGATAAATAGTATTGGCAAATTACTAAATAAGAACGGCTATAAGACCCTGAAGATAATACCGACGAACGGAATGTGTAAAGTGCCCTTTCTGTATAAAATTAGCGACAGACTACCTGCTTCGTGGCAGTACAGTTTCGTAAAGAAATTCCCTTCACTTTTTGCCTTTCAATTTATTAGTGTGACAAAGAAAGTTTCTTGATTTCTCGGTCGAGTTGAACCCAGGTAACAATCAGAATAAACGGCACTGTAACGGAAACACTGAAAAGAAAAGAGTAAGCGACACCAACCGCTCCGTAAATAGGCACCAAGAAAAGCGATAGCAATATTTCTACCGATACGGTTAGAACACCGAAAAACGAGGGGATTTGGGGCTTGTTGAGACCTTGAAGTAGGGCGGTCGGAACAGGGGTGAGTGAGACCAGTAAAAAATAGAAACTTAGTATTTTTAAAACAGGAAAGGCGGTTTCTACAACAATGCTATCCTTAAGCCACCACATAAGGAAGGGCTGGCCTATGGTATGTGAAAGGACTACAGCCACGATGCCGCCCAATAACGTCAATCCTTCAACTCCCAGAACCAGGGATCTAAGCTTTTTGATGCGATCTCTTTCGAGTAATGAGGCACTTAAGGGAAAAAAGACCTGGGCAAACTGAGAAATAACACCGGCACCCTTAGCAACGATACTTTGGGGAATACTAAAGGAAGTGATGGCTCGAGCGGAAACCAGGGCACCGAGAATGAAGTTGCTAAACTGACTTTCTACTTGGCCAGCAAGAGTACCAACAAAATTTCTTAAACCGAATGAAAAAAGTTCCCGTCCAGTCTCCTTGTCATATGAGGGGGTGAAACTTTTACCAGGAAAGAACCGCCAAGAGTATGAAAGCATATAAATGCAAGTCAGAAGATGGAATAATAGCTGGACAGAATATAGGACTGCAATATTGGGATAGAAGCTGGAGACGATAGCCGAAATGATGGTGTTAGCAGTACCAACCAAGAAGGTTTTTGAATTAAAAATATCAAATCTCTGTTCGGCTTGGGGCAAATTTAGCAAATGAATATTGATGTGGTTAATGAACGCAATGAAAGACAGGATAAGGATAGACACGTTGATGGTATTGGTGTCAACAAGGGCAAAGATAGTCATGACACGGGATAAATATTGAAGTATTAGGATGACCCCGACAGACAAGACAAGAGCCAGGGTGACAAATATTGAGAATGAAGTCTTCCAGGTTTTGACTTTTTCTTCTGCTGTGGTAGATGCGAGAGAAAGTTTTCTGACGACTGCGTTGGAAATTCCGAAATCAAAGACAGCTGATAGTGAGATAAAAGAAATGAGAAAAAGGTAAACTCCAAAAACATCCCGTCCTAAATTATTGAGTAATATCGAGACGGAAAAGAAACTGGCTACCAAGAGATAAGCGTAACCAGCCAGGTTAAATCCGGTGTTTTTAATTAGACTTGCTTTGATCGACATCTCGGTTAAATTATAGACCCAAGTTACTCAACACCCCTCAGACAAAATGACCTGTGGCTGATGTAGAATTGGAGGACAAATATGAAAATTAAATTTCTACTGATAAATGCCATTGATATCACAAAATCTTTGCAAACCTCTCTGCCCCCATTGAGCCTTGGCTATCTCGTAAGTTCGTTAAGGGAAAGATATGGAAACGACATGATTGACTTTAGGATTATTGACCGTGACGTAGCTGTAACAATCCGCAGTTACAAACCGGATGTTGTCGGGATAACTTCAGTATCTCAAAACTTTAATTTCGCTATGAAGTATGCCAAAATGGCAAAGAAATTTAGAATTCCAGTATTGGTCGGGGGTACACATGTGACGGTGTTACCAACCAGCATGACCAGAGATATGGATGTAGCGGTACTGGGAGAAGGTGAAGAAGCAATCAAGGAGTTACTGGAAATCTTTTTGCCCAAAAAGAAGTTCGCAATCAGCGATCTTAGGAGACTAAAGGGTTTGGCATTTTGGGACGGCAAGAAAATTGTAAAGACTGAGATCCGTCCGCCGATTATGCCCATGGATGCGATTCCTGTTCCGGCCAGAGACTTGATGAAGATCGAAAAATGCACACACGTATTTTCCTCTAGAGGATGTCCTTACCGTTGTGTTTTTTGTGCTTCCTCACGTTTTTGGAATAAAACTAGGTTTTTCTCGGCCAAGTATGTCGTCGCCGAGATAAAAAGTTTATATGAGAATTATGGTGTTCGAGAAATTGATTTTTGGGATGACCTATTTATAGTTAGCAAACAAAGAATCAAGGAAATAGTTTCACTATTACGAAAAGAAAAGTTGTTGGGAAAGCTTACATTTAGCTGCGCCGTTCGCTCAAACTTGATTGATGAAAGCATGGCCAAGCTACTAAAGAAGCTAAACGTAAAAGGCGTCTCTATGGGCTTGGAATCAGGTACTCCCAGAATTCTCGATTATCTCAAGGGCGGAAACGTAAACATCAAAGATCACATGAGAGCCATCCGCATTTTTAAAAAATACGGAATTGAACCAAGTGCTTCTTTCATTATTGGATCACCAAACGAAACACGCGAAGAGATACTGCAAACTTTTAAGTTTATTAAAGACAGTAAATTACGTGGTTTTGGAATTTATGTGCTGACTCCATTACCAGGTACACCGATTTGGGAGTATGCAAAAGAACGGGGAATGGTGAGTGAAAAAATGGATTGGAGTACACTCAATGTAGAGTTTCTGGAAAATCATGAAAGGGCCATCATACTTTCTGAAACGTTAACCAAGAAAGAACTTTATGATCTGATTCTGATGTTTAAGTTGGAACAGAAGCGAAGATATTATATTGATTTCATCAAACATCCGATAAATATTTTGAGACACCTATACCATCTGCTAAAGAATTCTTCGAGCTAAAGCCTTAGTAAATTTTGGTACACGACATTAATCTTTTTGGCGATTTGAAGTTGGTTGAAATTTTGAAGAGCTCTCTGTCTGGCCAAATGGCTTAATTTTTCTCTTAATTTTTTGTCTCCGAGAAGTTTTTCAAGGTTTATCTTTAGACTGTGAGGGTCGGATGGCTTGGCATATAGAACCACGTTGTCACAAACTTCTTGTATTGCTCCGGAGGTAGTAGTCACGATAGGTAAACCACAGGCCATAGCTTCGATCAAGACCATGCCATACTGCTCTTCCCAGGTACTAGTCCGTCGACTGGGAAGACAAAAAATATCTGCCCTGCGATATTCATTGGCCATTTTTCCATAGGAAACTTGTTTAACATGAACATTTTTGTATCCGGAGAGATCGGCTTTCAACGGTCCGTCACCAACAAAGGTTAGATGAACATTCTTTATATTTTTGGAAAGCTCTATAAAGGCACTTAACAAATCTTCAACACCCTTTTCCGGAACTAATCTGGCCACACAAAGAAGGTGAATGTCGCGCTTGGTACCCTTTAATGGGCTTGGTTTGAATTTTGTCAGATCTAGACCTACTCTAATGACCGAAATTTTTTTTGGA
>Ga0100379_10006070_pt1 | contig 10270 bp, 17 predicted proteins | sample CryGeymeta201503_FD_80418 | JGI IMG/M metagenome (GOLD analysis project Ga0100379, IMG submission 80418) | Groundwater microbial communities from Crystal Geyser aquifers in Utah, USA - Crystal Geyser metaG 2015-03 | ecosystem: Environmental > Aquatic > Deep subsurface > Groundwater | place... | reverse complement strand
GCGTCGATGGCTTGTCTCAGCTGGTCGTCTGTTGGCTTTCCACTCATATTAAAATATATGTTGAACATTCATCATATCCACTTATCTAATTCACAGACTAGACTACATAGTATAAACACGATCAGGCCATTGAAGAATTTTATTGCTATACTTTCGGCGTGTGTTTGAGTTTGATGTGGTATTTGAGAGCAGTATCCGTCCCATAGTTTTTGCCGCAGTGTGTGCACTACTTTAGAAGATAAATTACGACACGATCGCGTTTTAGTTAGAAATTCCTTCTCCTCACCTTATGCTTGCGATTTTTGGAAGGCTCCTCCATTTCAGAGAGGCTCTGGCCTTCTTTGCTTTATAGGGCTTGTACTCGTGATTCTAAATTGCTTATGCGGCGGTTTAGTTCAGCAATGAGTTAGTCATCCTTCAACGAGTTAAAATCATTCTTGGGAAATTCCAAAGGATCGACCTATGTCTCTGAATGAGGACCAAAGTACCTTTGAATGCTGAGCTCCTGAAATCGATATGATTTTTGTCGTTTAAGATGGGGCCTTGGCACTTGTCTGCAGTTGACGGATGACTGTTGTCTGTGAGGACAATCACGCTGAGAGTCTTGCGGGGTCCGTTGAGGAAAGCTTACTCCTCGTTATTCATGTAGTTTTGAACCGAATAAAACTAATAAATATTAGTGATTTTAAAGTACTTAGAACAAAAAAAATGACAGCCAGAACCACCATTGTCAAAAAATTAGCTTTCCTCGGGGCAGCCATCAGATAAGGCCAGCCTATAGGTGGCGTTGAAAAGGGACCTAAACTTATCCGCTAATCAGGGGCCTTCACAATGCTACAAAAAAATTATGGAGCTGAGGTTGTTGACTACGGAGACATAAAGGTCGAGAATGAGAGGAATCTCCATCCACCAGTCGAGCATGCTGTGAGGAATCTTAACGTATTGGGGCCTTTATTGGGCCGGTTGAGTTCAAAGGTTACAGAGATAGTTCAGAAAAAAAGTTAGAATGTTTTGTTGACAGTTGGAGGAGATCACTCTATCGGGGCTGCCACCATCACAGGAGTTAAAAAGGTCTACCCTGACATCAAAGTGGTATGGGTTGATGCTCATCCTGACTGTACAGATTCAAGAACGAGAACTCCGAATATCTTTCACAATGAAAATTATCATGGAATGCCTCTTTCGCACATCACAGGCATGACCACAATCCCCAAACTACCATACTGGTCCTGGCTTCATGATCAGCCTCTGCTCGACCCGAAGAATGTTGTCTTGATTGGCATTCGAGACATTGATAAGGACGAGTATGCCACTTTGAAAAAATTCGGAGTAAAATGTTTCACGATGGATCATATTGACAAGTACGGAATAGGAGAAGTCATGACTCAAACGATCAACTATCTAGATCCCAAGAACTAGCACTCTTTCCACTTGTCCTTCGATGTGGATGGTATTGACCCTACAGTAGTCGGACAAACCGGTACGTTGTTCAGATATGGCTTGTCTGGACGTGAATCTGTGCATATTGTGAGGAGACTTATCCATGAAAGGAATCTGGTTGCTATGGATTTGGTTGAAATCAATGAAGATTTTAGGAAGGACGAGCCTAAGAGATTGTCATACAGAGGTGAAGAAGAGCTGAAGGAGGTCACACAGACGGTTGGAATGGGAATTGACCTGATGTCTTCTCTTTTCAACAGGTACCTTGAACTTTGATTATCAATGAGATGTATTTGAGAAATATATCTATGATCTATGTTCAGCGGATTCTTTTCCTGAGCTTTTTTTATGATGTCCAAATCTTGAAAATATCCAACGAAGTACTTTCATCTTCATTTCTATCCCTTTTATGTCATAGTGACTCCTTATTAATGAGTTTTTTACTGCCACGTGGCAACCCGCAGATGCGATGTGGGTACATGTTGAATTCGATGTTGCTTGCTGAGGAAAGACCGATCAAACAGTTAGAGTCAGACAATAGGAAAGGGCTTATTATTGCAATTGATTTGAGGGAGAGGCGCAGGTGCCAAGGTCGTAGTTTAGAGTAATCCGCGTAATTAAATTGGACGACTATATACTCACTTAACGTTAATTTTAATCGACGGGAATAGTAAACAATCCTTTTGTCTAGAGAGAAGGGTTGGAAGCAGTTTAATATACAAGAAATCATGATTTTAGGTCAAAGTTGACCAAGTAGTTTGATAGAGTTGGTTGAGGGGCTATATTCACAGGGTCGGAGATGATTGACCTGACCCGATTGGATCTTGAGTACTAGCTCCTGAATTGAGACTCTTTGCACTTTTAGTGGTGCACGCTCTATTGAATGGTCGGGTTTGGCGGGGGAAAGGGATGAGTTGGAGGTAAAGCTAGAGTCACTTCTCATATCCAGTTATTGCCTTCTAATTATTATTAAATCTCAGCGTTTACAGCAGAATCTATAATTTCAGCGTTGCCACTGGGGTATTCCACTTCCAAAAAAGACACCAAAAAACAGAAGAAACCTTCCAGCTACTCCCTCTCTTCATTATGACCCTCTTATGCCCCAAAATAATATTTCTATCATTAAATCAAAGCCAACACCAAAGAGTACATAATTCAACTTTCTCCTTGAAGATCTAAGAGAAGCGGAAAAGGGAGTTTATGTTGTGAGCCGGTCTAACGAATTGGTTTTTGATGATATTTTTGGTCACCAATTTGGGCTCGTCGAAAGAAGGATTAATATCTATATTTTATATCCAATAACCTGAGAGTATATTACAAAAATGTTACAGATGGAACAGCCAGAAAGAGGCAGGTATCAGTACACCACCCAAGAGCTAACAAAATACATGAAATTTCAATAATTCAAGCACACCTCGCTTGAATGCTGGCTCTATAAGTTTACAGCCCTACTCGGAAGTACCATAGTCGCCCATCAGCTGATCTATCTTGCTACTCCTTTGCCCCACAATCATAGCAGAATACAGAACATCAGAAGTACTCTCAGACCGATGGAGCATACCTTTACTGTCTTTGGGATCAAATTAGTAGCAGATTTGTTTGAGGAAAGGATGAGGACGAAGTGGTCAGAGCACAGAAAAGGTGCAGTGAGTGGTCTGCTGGGATATTTGATCAGTCGGCCATTCGACCAGATGGAATTGGCTCGGCAGGAGATAAAAAAAAACTAGAATAAGATTATCTCTCGATCGGAAGCTTTGAGAGCTGTCATCAGACATGACGGATTAAGAGGTCTTTACAAGAATGAAAATATGTTGGCTCCTCTGTCTGCAACAATATACAGATCAACCCAATTTGGCATGTGGAACAGACTAAACTCAAAATATGACAATAAATTGCTGCAACTGATAGCATTCCCTGGACTATCATCTTTGATTGCTTCCATCGCGACCATGATTCCAGACAAATGCCGGGCTTTTTGCTTCCAAATCAATGAATAAAGAAGTAAATCGATTGAGCGCAAATACAGGAAGGAAAAAGTTGACCTGAAGCCAGTCATAACCTTATTGCTGGAGTACATAAGCAGCAAATAGTTCATGTTCACTCGAGTGGAGTTGGCAGCGATTGGAGTGTCAGTGTTAAAGAATTGGTTGGTGCTGAGTTTGTTCGGCTTGGGTCAGTGGTATGTAGAAATGAGATACTCCTCCACTAGAAAGTCTATCGAATGATTTATATTTATTAATTGAGTTAGCGCCAAATGCAGGGCTCTCTAAAACGAAAGAAACTGTAGTAACCCGTCAAACTTAAACCCATCAAATACAGCTGGAAGGTAGCAGCCTAGGAGTCCCTTCCTTTGCGCGTGCGCCCTGAAAGAATACCAGCTGATGTGAAAAAGTTCATCTACGAACTTGAGGAAGAGTACATCAGAAGATACAACATTCTCATAAACAACAGAAGCATCTTCGAGTCCATCTTTGACAATTTAGCCACCGAGCTAGATGGAAGCGCAGTTACTCCCGAAATCCTCAACTCTTTCTTTTTGAGCATCAGACGCTCGAGCGAAGAATACACACAGGCTGAATGTGATAGCACTCATTGATTGATTAGTATTGTTTGAACTACAGACGAAATATCAAGAAGTTTACTCAACGGCATCGCCTTCCAGTATATTGTACTACTCCGTCAAACTAGCCTCCTTCTCTCCTGAGTTCTACTCGGCCAGCTCAGAGTTCTCCTCAGTCAAGGATGCACCTTCGCCGACTTATTCTTCCCGTTCCTAGTCGCTACCCTTGCCTATTAATCTGCTCTTGAGCTTGGATTTTGATTTATTCTTTTGTTTGTGCTTCGATTTGCTTTACTTGACCTCGAACACGTTTTTGAAGTCTGTGCTAGGAGTCTCCGATTTGATTTATTAGGGAAGCATGAATTATTATGACTGTTTTTCTGGTTCAGGCTCAGCTAGTTGAGCATTAATTTTTTACTGGTCGAGTAAAGTGAACCTTGGCGTTGGATTTTATCCATCTTCTCCCTTTTCATTTAAGGCAGTCCCGTAGCTCTTCTTATTTCTGACCCTCATGATCCAATCACCGATCCTTCCTCTCAGCTCCCGACTCCATGCATGTCCATTTCTTTTATCGATCCAGTACATCAGCAGTGCAATTCCAGTCAGTACTCCCAGCAGGATTGCGAAATTTTCGTGGGTTTGCTATTATTAGTTGTCGGTGGTTTGAGTGAGAATTTAAACAACCAGCAGAGAAAGGGATGTGTATAATAAGCTCATATTAATAATAGATTCAAGAAGTGCATGTTAGATGTGTAGTGATGTCATATGAAGCTACTATGGGGCTAATAAGACATTAATATCACTATTAGCTACGAGGTTGATATTTGGTAAGTATAGTGTCGATTGTGGTGCCCAGCTCCTACTCATTTTTTATTGCTTTTCTTGCTCTCGTTTTATGGTTGATAAATAGCTTAAACTACCTGATTCTACCATTTTTCAAAGTTGTGGCGAGCAGATGATAACTATTGAAGTGCCAGTTTGAAGCTGCTGCTGATTTTTATAAGATTTAGTCAGTGTGGTATCACAACAGCAAATTCTCAATCAGAAAATAAGTAGAGTGATTACCAATTTTTTTCCGCTCTTACATCTGAATATGAGCATGCCGAATGAGAAAGTGATATCAATGATACCAATGAGTGCCTCAGAGATAGATAATCTAATTCAAAATTTTATCGCATCAAGTAGGGCTCAGAAAGATGGAAACTTCGAATAAACATCATGATACATCAAGCTTTCCAACTTCCACATCATTTTTAGCATAAATTATATCAAGGTTGCCCGAAAGTGATATAAAAACGAACAAGAGTCCTATAAATCTCGGCATACCTATCTGAAGTACATTTTTCATATGTAGCGAGAGTAGGAGTTCAGAACAAAGGTCATTGAGAATAAGTATGTATCCTTCAAAAAGCAAGCAGCGAGGAAAGCAGTCTTCTATGCCTTAAAAAAAAAGAAACAGACTACCTCGTGAAAAAAGAATTTGAGATCTTAGAGGTTCTCTAACATACAAAAGATTAATAAGAAGTCAAGATCTTCTTAAGCGTCCTCGAGAAACACAAAAAATATTGGGAAATGGTAAGAGTATCAAAGAACATAGAATATGTAAGACAATCCCCCCTGGCTACGTAGGCCGATTTCGATGTCAGGGATATATCCGCAATTAGGGGGTTTGAGACCCCCTACAAGAGAAGAGGTAGTAATTCGACCTCCCCATCCACAGGCCGACTGCAAAGTTCCACTGACAGTTCTCTAGTAAACAATAAACTATGATAGATAGTTCTTAGCTGAACTCAGTGAACAACTGATCTTTCACAGACAGCATGCAAACAACTGAGGTGATCTGCATATACTTTGAATTCGCAATATTGCAATATTATTGTTTATGTTAGCTAATATTGGATTGATGATCAACGGTAAAGGCTCTATTCGACATGTGGGGGCATTGGGTCGATTTTTGTGTCCAGCTCTTTCTCAATTTTTATGACATTCTCCTGATCTCTTTCTGTTATGAGGTTGATAGCCAGTCCGATTTGACCAAACCTGCCAGATCTGCCAATTCTGTGCAAGTAGGTACTGCTTTCGTTGGGGAAGTCGAAGTTGATGACAACATTGACGGTCTGCACATCAATACCTCTGGCAATCAGATTGGAGCTGATCAGAGTCTTGAACTATCCTTTTCTGAATCTGTCAAAGCATTTGATTCTTTCCTCAGGTTTCATGTTGGAGTGCAGATACTCATTCTGATATTTCTTCTCGTTTAGCTTCCTTGACAAGTTTTAGGCCCTTCTGTTGGAGCGACAGAAAATGATGCACTGGTTGATAATCAGACTGCTGTAAATCTTGAATATGGCTCTTAGTTTCTCACGCTCATCGACCAACATGTAGTAGTGGGTCATACCCAGCAACATGAGCTCATCCATCAGGTTGACTACTTCGGCAGTAGGCATGAATTTTTATTTAAATGATTTGATCCGAAGAGGGAAGGTGGCGCTATACATCAGCATGCAACATTTTGGGTTTAGGTGACTGACGATTTACTAGACGTCACGTTCGAAGTTGCCCTAAAGAAGACGGTCGGCTTCGTCCAGCACGAAGAATTGACATTCATTGAGCAGGGTATCGTACTTTTTGACCAGATCTTTGAGCCTTCCAGGTGTGCAGACCACCACCTGGGCGACTTTGTCTTCAATTTTAGCGTAGTCCTCCCTGACCATGGTGCCTCCAATGAAGTATTCGATGTTGACTTTCTTGAATTTGCTTATTTTCTGTGCCAAAGTCTGACCTTGGAGGGCCAGTTCACGAGTGGGGACCAGAATGACTCCTTGGATAGACTTGACTTTTGCGTCAATTTAGTTGAGTAGAGGGATGAGGTAAGCTCCGGTTTTTCCTGTTCCGTTTTTGGCTCGAGCGATGATGCTTTTGCGAGCCATGATAAGGGGAATAGACTCCTATTGGATAGGTGTTGGCACCATGTATCCACTTTCAGTGAGTGCCATCATGATATCCTCATTGAGCTTCAGTTCTGCGAAATTTTTGTACTTGGTGGCTTTGATATCCTGAGTCGAGAAGGAAGTACGCGGGTTTGCTCTCGAAGGTCGAAGTTAACCTCATTGTTCTCGTTGTCTGAATCACTGTCCATCATTATTAAACCACTATTCAAAAAATATGGCAAATAATAGCACAGTCGCACCCTCCGACCTCCCCTTCAACAACTCTGCCTCAGTGCCTTACAACCTTTACAACAGCGGAGGGATAAAAATATGGAACAGAGGGGAGTTGAACCCCTGGCCTCTTATATGCGAAACAAGCGCTCTACCAACTGAGCTACTGTCCCATTCGCACTCTTCCTCCCCTCATTTCTTTTGAGCCCATCCACCTCACTCACATATAAACACACCAACATCACTGCACCTTCTTTCCCACGTACTGCTAGTAAAATTTCAGCATAGGTTCGTAGAGATAGTACTTCTCCTGCAGTAGCTTTTCAGCGTTGCTCTTGAGGCTATCTTTGAGGTTGTCCTTGATGTTACTAAGTATGAAGGGACAAATACTTGAGGTTGTTGATGTAGGAATCGAAGGAGGAGACTGAAGGAGGCTGTTGAGTTTTTTTAGTTTTTTTAAGGAAATGCCAATAGTTGTGAATGGAGTCAGTGGTCTTTTGTGGTAGGGATTGAAGATTATTCAAATCGAGGAAAACTACCTGATACTGCGGTTGAATTAACTCTCTTCCCTTAGCTATCAAATTTTTATTCCTACCAGCAACATTCTCATTGACAGCTGTTTCATCAGTTTTTCTCTTAGCTGGTTTAATGTACTTCCTAATCAAAATATTTCCAGGCTCAAGGCCACCGCTGATCAAGCCGTACTTGTTCATCATTCGATGCAACTAGCTCATCGTTTGGGCAAAGGCTATTTCGGCCGATAGACCCAACTTTTTGAGGCCTTTGACGTCAGAAAGGGGGACCCCTTCAACAAATTAGCGGATAATGACTGAGTCGGTTGTGTATTTTTGGTAGTAGTAAGGAATATAGAAACTGCTTCCCATTTCGTAGATGAGGTTGCCAAGTTGCTGAGCAGATTCATATTATTTTTTAAAGCTCAGTTCGTTCTTGGTCATCTCCTCAGCTTCCTTGACGATTCGTTCTACTTGCTTGTATTTATCATGAACTTAAGGCTTATTCTTTTGAACGTACTCATTCAAATAATCCAAGCATTTGTTGATGAACCAAAAATCCCATTAGCTCTGGCACAAGGCTGAGTGGGGCATGACCTTCACCAGTGATTCTTTGTAATTTTAGAGCAGAATTGATTTGTGCTCTTGCCAGAATAGAGTAGAATTGAATGGCTTAGTCTGGAAGCCATCGAATAGTTCTTTCATGGGTTTTTAGAGACTTTAAGTGATAGCTTGCTTGACGGTCTAGTAGGGTATTTCGCTAGGGGTGAGATTATTTAGTTTTTGGAAGGAGTTCAGCACATACGATGGAAGAATGCCTGTCATCTTGGACATGATTTGACCCATACGAGCATACACACCCTAATTGGCCTCACATAGCTTTTAGAAAGTTTAGGCACTTTTATGCCTGAACTACTCAGCTTGCCGGCTATACTAAGGAGTGTCAACAGATGCATTGGCTAGTTGCTTAAAATCTTTCATCCATCCAGCTACAGTATAGATGGTCCTTGCTGAATTTCTAGCAGCTCTGTACATTCCGATCATTTACTGCTGCCTTTGGTAGCTCTGGTAATTGAACAGCAAAATGGAGGCTCCCGTGATCTCAAGACTCCATCTGAACATGAACCTGAACATCTGCCTTTGATATTGTTGTTTATTATTGTTTATTATATTTAATTCAGGGTCAGAAATAGAGTGTTAGACATATCAGTTTTTTAGCTAGTAGTAGGTGTGAGTGCGGTAGTCGTAGTAACAGTTCAGTACTGGGTCGAACATTAGTTAAACCTACTACTTCTCAAGGGCACCAGAAGGAGCAGATTATTCTTATTACTTGTCCCGTTAGCCCAAAGGAGGGGAGTAGGGTCGTTAAATGTCTTACATGAAGTTGCGCATGAGGTTCTACCCAAATCCATAAAGAGAGCTGCGAGCAAAACGTTCTTGACTCATGTTGATAGGGTCTTGCTAATGTTTGGCATTTTTGAGCATGTCAAGAGAGTCGTTGAGTGACTAGCGAATCTCTTCTTTTTGCCTATTGGAGGAAGGCTTTTCTTCAACTTTTCTGGACTCGTAGAGAGAATTTGTTTCTAATTCGATGTTTTATTCAATCTAGTCCTCGTGATTGGGTTGCTAGATCTGTTATAGAGGATTGACGCCACTTTTGAGGAATTTACCATCAGTAAATGTCGAAAATTTCTGACTCAACTCAACATACTATGAATCGCTATAGCCGTCAAAGGGATTTTTCTTGCTATCGGCAAACTAGCTGATCCTTGTTACTTTCTTCATGGAGCTGATGTTGTCAGGAGTATTCGATTTGCGAGCTGATGGCTTTAGTTGATTGCTGACAGTCAATTGAGAGGACTAAGATGATTCCTAATTCTTTTTGTGGTTTCGCCAGGGATTTATGCCTTTGGGATTTGATTTGTGCTTGTTTCTGTTCATCTTCTGGCTGAGAGTATTTTTGTCAATCGAACGGTCTTTGTTTTTCAAGGTCAATACATCAGCATTCGTGCTCGACAAAAAATCCTGTCTCTTTTTTAACTATTTTGTCTCAAGCTTCATTTTTTGGGGACTGGGGTCTTTGATAGATTGTTCTGTCTTGTACTCCTCGACTTTCACATCATGGACGGGCTTTCTTGGTATTTTTTCCTCCATCTTTGGCTTGGTGGCAGGCCTTGTGCTCTGCCTGGTCTTTGGTTTGACAAAAGAGCTATTTTTGGTAGAGGGTTCGATTTCTGACATGAGTTGTGATACTTAACTAGGATTATAGCGATTGAGTATTGTCGTAGAGGATACTCCCATAGGTAGCTGGAACTGTTTGGGAAGCCTTAGATATTTATATCCGTACTTACAAGTTCACCTGCTTGATTTCTTAGAAAAATTGCTAGTTGTTCAACTCTGGAGGTTCATGAGGAATCGTGTAGATTCTTCGTAATTTGAACTGTCCGCCTATCATGATGGAATCCAGCGATCTATAAGTCTGTCCCTTGAAGGCATCCATAAAACTGTAGAGGTCGACTGTTAGATTGTTCCACAGTCCTTACTGCCACTGGCAGGGCATCTTCACAAAAAAGGGCTTTATTTATGTCTTCGTCGTT
>Ga0100379_10006059_pt1 | contig 10279 bp, 11 predicted proteins | sample CryGeymeta201503_FD_80418 | JGI IMG/M metagenome (GOLD analysis project Ga0100379, IMG submission 80418) | Groundwater microbial communities from Crystal Geyser aquifers in Utah, USA - Crystal Geyser metaG 2015-03 | ecosystem: Environmental > Aquatic > Deep subsurface > Groundwater | place... | reverse complement strand
GGTTTCGCGTTAATTTAAATTAAATTATTTTAAAGCCTATAAATTTAATCCTGTCCATTGATTCTTTATTTATCATTATTTTGAAATGGAACAACAACAGTTGTTGGACCAATTAAAGATACAGTTTGACAGGATTTATGACCTCATTCAGCAGAACAACAATGCTGCGAACTAGCGAATGGGTAAATCTTTTCAGAATTAGACCAACTGGAGCGTCGCATGGACTAGCGAATGGGTAATTCTTTTCAGAATTAGGCCGACTGGAGCATTGCATGACTCAGCGAATGGGTAAGTCTTTTCTGAAATAGACAGGAATTCATTGCGCGTGAACAACGAAATAAGTAAGGTTGGAAACTAAGTTGAAACTGTCAATCGACGAGTTGATGATATGCAATTCAGACTAGGCCGTCTATGATCTATCACACCCTAAATCCCTTCACCTTTATCATGTTTCAATAAAATCAGCCCGTAGCGTAGCGAAGGGTATTGGCCTACTATTAGGAAAAGTTGAAAAATACTGCCTATGCTTAACAATAAGTTGATGTTGAGTAGCCAGCTCAAACTGTAAAGACACCTCCAAGCATTTTGTAAGAAAAAATGGACAGAATCAATCAAAGATTTCCTCTTCACTAACAAAGCTATTTCAATATGTACAACCCAACTCCCCACAAAACTACCCCCTCCATCAACTCTTATCGGTCAGCAGGCAAGCCCGAAAGTACTCCGAACACAACCAGATTCACTTTTGGCTAATAAAAATAAAACGAACTTGAGCATGCAGTTTTGGAGGGCAAGATCCGTAGAGAGAGGGAAGAGATGTAGAAAAAATTGAAAGAAAAGTGGTTCCAAAAGAAAATTGATTGCAGTATGCCAACCGAGCTGTATAAGCTGAGAGCTGAGTACATTAACACTTTTATCGATCGATGATTTATTAAAGTTATAATAAAGAGTCTAATTTATGTGCTGGAATGAATCAATGCTTGCTCAATCGTTGAGCTTCACCTTCTTGCCACTCTTGACCCCCTTGCCCGCAGTCCTCAAGGCACTCTTGCTTTTGCTCTTTCCCAAGTCTTGTCCTTTCTTGGATGACTTCTCAGGTTTTTTGTCATTCTTCTTGGAACCTTTCTTCTCTTTGGACTTGTCTTGAGATTTGGACTTGGAAACTGTGTGCTTGTCATCCTTAGAAGTTGATGGCCTTCCTCTCTTTTTGCTGGCTTCCTGTGATTTTTCATGTTATTATTCCCTTTCTTCTCTTGAAAGTCTGGTTTAGGGGCGCCTGTCTTCTTTATGCTTCCACTATTTTTTGGAGTGAGTGCCATCTTTCTGAGGGTTGTATGATGATGAATCTTCTTTGTGCGTGGATGAAATTGGAGGTTTCTCATCTTTTTTCCTACTCTCTTGTTCTTCCCTGCTCTTTCTCAGTGACTATTTTTCCCTGCTCTTTTTGAGTGACTCCTTCTCCTTACTCTTGTTCAAAGACTCTTTCTCTTCCCTGCTCTTTCTGAGCTATTATTTCTTCTTACTCTTTTCAGGCTACCCAATTTCTTGGGTTTTGGAAACACTTTGTCTGGTTTATCTTTTAGTCTAACTTGGAGCAAGGGCAATTTTTTCCTCAGTAACCTGCTTTATTTCTTTCTTTTCTCCAACATTTTTGACTTCAGTCTTAGATTTGATACCGCTCAGACCTCCTTTGGCTGCCTTAGACTCTGTGTTGGCTTTTTTGGCTTGCCGAGTGGAACCTTCAATTTAATCATTTCTGTTTGGCTCAACGCTGTACTCCCTAACATTGGAAGCAGGATCATTGTTTCCTTTCTTGAGAGGTTTACCTGAGGCTTCAATGTCTTTTCGGAGTTCGTTGGTGATTTCAGCCTTTTGTGACTGCTTTTTACTTTGACTGGCTTTACTAGCTTATTTGGATTAAAGTGCCTCTTTTTTTGACCCCAGGTCAGCAACAGGCACCAATTCCTCCTTTTTCTCCTCAGCAACAACAGCCACCTCTTCCACTTGTTTGACCTCAGCCACAACTTCCAGGTTCTTGTTGGCGCCTTGATCATCAAGCACATTGATTCCCTCTGGGACAACTGCTGGCACTCTGTCTGGCCGAAGTGGACTTTCTATATATATGATGGGGCTTACTTCCTTCCTTTTTGCCCACGGACTTGTGTGAGCTGACACTGGGTTCTTTAGATTTAGGCTAATTTTGTTCCATGATAGCAATCAAATATAATATGTCTCCGGGCCAACGAGCATTAATTTAGTCAGACTATAATTCTCACCCATATTCATTCTTCCATAAAAATAACGATAGTTAAATACACCTGTTCTACAGTTGATTGACAGTTCAGTAGTAGCCTATTATTACTCTGTGTGTAATATTATTTCCAGATTAGTTATACTTGTGGATAGAAAGAAGGATGTTCGCCTTGAAACTGTTGACCTTTAGACCTCGGATGGCCAACCTGCAAATGATCCTGGATTACGGCAGGGTCCTCTAACACAAAAAATATCAGATGAACAACCAACTACATCTCAACCAAATCACCAGTCAACCCCCATCCAAATATTTGGAAAAGAATGAGGTATTAAATGAACTATTTAGATTTAAACACGCATTCTCAAACTGCTGCATGAGAGCAACCTTGTTGATATCTCTGATTTTAGTTTTTCATAAGATATCAGAAAAGAGTACTACCTCGACTCCCTCGATATCACCGCCCTCGTCTCCTCTATTGAATAATAGTTCAACACTATATTCGACCCTGACACCTATGAAAGTGCCAGATCCCTTGACGTCATCGTTTAAGCTCTGGCCAACGACGATACAATTGTATGATAGATCACCTTTTTACCATAATTAACAATCGTTCGACACACCCCATCAGAATAACTTAATCATTCTTCAGCACAACAGTCTCACACCCAAACGGCTTGGACTCATCGGACAGTTATAGTCCCTATTTAGTTAGTTTTAGATCCTCTAGTAAAACAGTCGATGGGATGTCTTATTTTTCCTTCTGTTCAGGTTTAAAGCACGAGATATGTTCATCTTTTTGTGTTTGTGCAAAAACAACTCTTCGTGCCTATTGTGGAGAGGAAATAGACCTCGCATTTAGCTGAACTATTTTACGACTCGTCTTGCGCTCATTCCCTCCTGTTCTCTGGGAGTTTGCTCACTAATTTATTTGACTGCACTTATAGATCTTTTGCTCCTTTTTGTCTTGAAATCTACTACTTCATAGCTAGACAATATCCTTGGCAGTTCCTGATTCTCTCTTTGCTGGTTCTAACGAATGGGCACAGACATGTGCTTGGGTCTTACCTTGATAGGATTGTTATGCCTTGGCAATATTTTTTTGTGGTATTGCTGTTATAGGTAGCTGAGATTTTGACTGAGATGTTTGAGAGTGACTAGAGTCTCAGGCTGTTCCCATTATTCGAAGGGTGTTGTGGAGAACGAGGGCAAGTTGAGTTAGGAAAGCGGGTGACGACGCATGGTAATTTTTAATATTAAAATTAACAACGACCTGTCCAAATCAGAAAAGGTCTCCGTTCCTAAATAGGATTATATTAATAAAACTATCAATAAATGTAGGGACCTATCCGTTGCAAACCCAAACCCAGCATTCACGACAAAGAAAACCAAAACAATAACAGAATGCACCTCAAAAGAGCACTCAGCCTGAAGGAAACCCACCTCTAGAAGAAACAGCTCAGCACAGAAGACATCCTCACACCCATCCACCTCACTGAAAGCAACAGCTTCTAAGAAGAGAAAGATCTGATCAAGCAAATGATGGAGATCAACCTCAAGGGAAAAGAACAGACTCATAGTTAAGTCTACATGAATGAATACAAAGATGCCATCATAGATGAGTCAATGGCTTAATAAGCTTTGGGTCTTTTCCTGAGTAAGCATAGAATTGATGCCAATTTGAGAGCTCGCATGCTTGACTGGATGACCGAAGTTACTACATCATATCGCTTTGAGGCCAAAAGCTATTTTGACGGGATCTGCTACATGGACAAATACTTTAGGTCAAAAAAATAACCTGTGTAAGCCACAGAACTACACGCCTTAGGTATCGTCTCAATGCTTATCGCATCTAAAATGCACGAAATCATGCCTCTAAGGATCGGCCTTGTTTACTAAAAAATCGGTCATCGAAAAATTCCAATAAGCAAACTAACCCAAGTGTAAGCTGAAATAATGGAAACACTTGGGAATAAGCTCAACATGTGGACCTTCTTCGATATCGCATCTCTCAGCATTTCCACCTTCCAGAGCTAGCTGATGCTACAAGTGCTGGCTTACGTCTGTCGATTGGTGGTGATTTAGTATTAATTTTATAGCAGCGTTAGTCCTGCCCTCATGGGTGAAGCCTGTGCTTGGCTCGTCTGCCAAATTTTCAACAAAGATCAACATCTCTGGATGAACAGGTCAGAAGAGGTAATCTAGTGTGGCAATCAAATATTCGCCTTGCTAATTGGCTTCCGTAGCATGCACCCTAACTTGAAAAATGCTGACAGGTTCACAAACAAAGAAGCCGTGCAGATGGTCTACGACTTTATTTCCAAGGTTGAGAATGATATTTGATTTTAAGTTTTAGTAAAGTAATCATTGTTTGGATTTTTTGCTGATTATTTGAGAAGTTCTGTGGTTTTTCCTTTCTGTCGGTCGCTATTTTCCTATCACGATCTGTGAGCTTCGGTGAGGGGATACTGTCACTTTGGGAGCACGTAGTGGACTCATTGGAGCCTTGCCGGGCGATCTGGGAGAAATCGAACGCTTTTCTTTGCTTTCATTGAGAGTTCTCTTGATGATTATGCTGCCAAAACTTTAAGCAAACACTCTAGGAGGTCTATTAGAGCCAGATGCTTGTCCCAAGCCTGACAAATAAGAGTAATGACTCTCTTCAGACTGCGTCTGCTATGACATGCGATAGTAGGGCATTTCTTAGTCAACCTTTTATTCCTCCATGATGGCATCAAAGGGAATGTTATCCTTAGTTTAGTTCTTTATGTTGCTATCATCAGATTTATCATGGGAGAGGTTGAGCTCGCTTCTTTTTTTCTCCATCGATTTCTCCATGGAAGTATCATGCTCAGCCAGTAATTTGTTGAGCTTGTGCGCTGAGATCAAGTTTTTTTCCTTGATCTTATCCACAAAGATATCAAAGACCAACTTGTTGTTCAATATTTTAGTATCCTTTCGCTTCTTCTCGCACTCTTTGACCATGTTCAACAAGTATATCATGCCATACTATTCTCTCAATACTTTCACCAATTTTTTGTAGCGGAAGGGAGTCTTCTCAGGCTCCTGCAATTTGGCATAGATAAAATTGAGCTAATGACTTAATTTTATCTCATCTTGTACCATCCTGCCCACAGTCACCAACACATACTTCAGATCGCCTTGATAATAGACCTTTTCCAGCTTAGCACTGCAACTGTTCTTCATCTTTCCGAGCTCAGTTGCACATTTGTTTATGCAAGAACATAGAACGTCAATGCTGATGGCTGGCGGGAGCAGAAGGATGAAGTTAGGTGCAAGATTCATTGCCTTAGAAATGATTTTGTCCAGAGTCGGCTCGAAATCGACAATAGACAGTGAACCTGTTGTTGTCGTCCTCATCTCCTAGTCAATGGGTGGCTGGACAAAAACCACCTCGACTCCTTTGGCTTAATATTGTAAAAAATTGCACTAGCTCAGCTCCACGCAGCGATCGACATCGTAGACCTTAGCATTGTTGATGAGACACTGCAATCTTCTGCCGTTCCAGTCGTTGGCGATGATTTTAACGCATCTAGGAGCTCCGGCTATTCTGATCGAGGTACCTCCAACACCCGCAAAGGCATCCAAAATTAACTTGGCCTGACTGCATTTACCAGCGATCCACTCACAAACTGGACCAGGAGGTGTTCTTGCCCATGAAGAATCATCAAGTCTGATTCCTTCATCAAATCTTTCAAAGAGGGCGTATCTCTGCGCCCAGAACCGATCAATGTTGCTGACATTCTGAGTTTCTTTGATTCTGTTGTAGTAAGGTTTAGACTGAGCAAGCTCACGTTTCAGGGCAGCAGCGTTAGGTGAAAGGTGGATGTTGGCTATTCTGACGAGCAGGTGACGATCATTGATACCCACTGATATAAGCTACCGATCGCACATGCTGCAAATTGGATAGTCTCCATGTAAATTTCCCAGGCTGCGTCGGAAAGGTTTTGAGGGCGAATGAACTACTTCTGAGAACTACTAGTTGAGGAGGGGGCCTTTGTCGATCATTGGTTATTTTTTTAGCTCCATCTCGAGAACAGACACAGCAACTGGCAGTTTCGAATGCTTTCGATCCTTCCCTTCAGCAGAAGGTACTGTTGACTTTGGCTTCTTTATTTCTGACTAGTGCGAGCTAACACTGTTTTATGGCTGCATCGGATCTTCGCCTTCTGAGTTTTTTGAGTACCGTTCCTTGATTGGACTTGTTGGGAGTAGGCAGGGGCAGATGAATCTTTTCAAACTAAACCACGCTCCTGATTCTTTTGGTTTTGAACTTGTTGATAGTGTAGAATTTTCTTATTTGTTCATTTGATTAAATATTATCGACTAGGATATCAACCTATCTTCTCGAGCATCTCTGACTCAACATCTTTAAACCAAGCAACATACGATGGAAGTAGTTCGCTATTGTCAGAAAAAAATATTTATAATATCAAACTTTATTGCTCAATTGCATTATAATGTTCTAGTTTTCTTATTTTCCTTTTATCTTTTCCTGAGGAAAGCTATCTCCCCAAAAATCCTGAAGGTTACCCTTTTGATATAATAGATATTTTATCTCCATCTAGCATGCTACCAGCAGTCATAATAGTCACACTCCTCTCACTCTCTGTCTCCTAGTACACCAACATAGCCGTTATCGCCATGAACGATATTCACGGGACAGCCCTGCCCACTGTTTTGCAGAGGCAGGATAATCTGCAGAACTACACATATGGAGGACTACAATATATGGCCTCCTTGATCAAAATATTCAAAGATGAGTACCCTGGACATACACTTGTTTTGGATGCGGGTGATCAGTTCCAAGGTGGTGTGGAAAGCTCACCTCTGATTAGTCAGGGCAAAATAATGAATGATTTTTACGACGCCATCGGACTACAAGGGCAAGCCATCGGTAATCACGAATTTGACTTCGGACCTGATTTCCTGCTCCCCTTCTACAACTCCAAGCAAGACTAGAGTATCGTTTTGGGGGCCAATCTACGGTCAGAAAGAAATCAGGCTGAATTTCTTCCCAAACAAAAACTCTCCCATATTTACACTTTCCCCAGTGGTATCAAGATAGGTGTCATAGGACTGAGCACCATCAACACTCCATCTACCACCAACGCCTTCAAAAATCATCTGTTCCCCGATTACAAATTTTTACCCTACAAAGAAATTGTTGTCAATCAGAGCAAAGCTTTAAAGAAGGCAGGTGCCAATGCTGTCTTGATATTGGGGCATGTTGGCAATGACTGCACTATCGGTAACAAATATGGCAAATGGACCAAAAGTACTGAGCAACCGCCTTGTGGCATAGATAATGACGAGATCACCAAGTTGATCCATGACCTGCCAGACGGAACCATCGATGGAGTTATTCAAGGACATCGACACAAATTTGCACATCACTTTATCAAAGGTAGACATGAAATAACTTAGGTATTCCCTATCTTGGAACCATCAACGGAGGAGCCTACTTCAACGTCCTCCACATGAAATTCTATCGTACCACACTCCTCGAAACTGTTATTTAGGGACCCATTGCTGTCTGTGATAAGGTCTTTGCCAACACCAATACATGCTAGTATGTTCCCAAGGAAAAACTACCAGAAATGGGAGAACTAGTTGAATATCGCTTCCACAATCGGGTGGTCAAGGCTGATTTGAGAGTCAATGCCATCTATGAGGAAGAGTGGGTTCCTCAAATGGCAGATTTTTTGACCGTTCTTGCTCGTTCTGAGGTCATGCTCGTCAGCAAAGGAAATGAAGAGTGCGAACTGCACAATCTCATAACTACCCTGATGATGGACGCAGTTCCTTCAGCCTAGTTTGTTATCATCAATCCTGGAGGGCTTCGAACAGAGTGGTACCCTGGCTACATTCTTGAGCAAAATCTCTACAATATGTTCCCTTTCATCAACTATCTAGTCACATTTGATATCAAGGGAAGCTAACTCATTGATATGTTGGAAGTCATCCAAGCTGGCAGCCTCGGATTTTACCCCACTGACGGGCTCAGGTTAACATGCACGGCTGATGGTTCCAAAAATCATAAACTCATCAATGCCACCATGTACAACGGAGACCCCATCATTCTTGATAAAGTTTACAGGGGAATGTCTATTGATTTTTTGCTGCAGGGTGGCGACGACTTCAAAGATGTCATTGGAAAAGTCTACAACGTGACTAACCCTAAAAGTGAAGGCCTCATAAGAGATCTGGTCCGAAATCAGTTAGTCAACCTGAAGGTGGTCCGTGAAGGCAGTTTGATTGACCCAGACCACCCTCGACTCATCATCGTGCCCCCTGAAGAATACTAAGTCGAAGGTTAAGGCTTAGACATTGAGAATTATAGATTTGAGACAATGGAGTATGAGAAGTTAAAATGATCAGACTTGAATAATTTTAATATAATTGTATTCCTTGACCTTTTTGGGTAAATTTCTGGGCTTTAGTCTCTGGGCTGGATACTTTTCTATCAACTTGCGGACAAAAGGCACGTTCTTTACCAACAACTATATAATTTAGTGAGTAGTACCTTGAAGAGCGAAGGGCATAGATGCTTCATGGAAAGTGTGTAAATCTCCAAAAATTTTTCCTCTGCCTGCAGTCTGAGTCGAATGTAGTATGATTCATATTTGCGGTACCACCGATAAAGAAACATCTGCTCCTACCATGGCTCGATATTCTCCACGTTCTACTCCTCCCAAACTGTCAGCACCAACAGCTGGGTTTCCTAAAGTACCTCCTGCTATGTACTTTTTAGAGTACATTGAATAGCCGCCTCAAAATCATTTTGAGAAATTTCTGCGACCTCCAGGGCCCCCCAATCACTTCCGATGATCGGCTTGAGCCTTTAGACAATTGTCTGATCTGTAAACTTGTTCAAGCTGGTACTGTACTAAGCTTGCTGGGCTTATGTGTAGACCTCTTTTTCATCATAGTCAAACCAGTCCCTGAAAATTATGCAAAATTCCTTTCTTCTTTCCTGCATCAATAACTTCAAAGGTCGTACAGGATGGCATAACCTCTGATCGAAGCAGTACTCCAGTAGTCCAGGGATAGTTTTGTAGTAGTCAATATTTATCTTCTGAATTTACATTTATTTTTTCATCCTTTTGAGGAACATCCTCATAACCTGCCTCTGGATTTGAGTGGCAACTATTGGCTCCATTTCGGGAGCACCAGTTCTTGACATAGCTTCGGCTATTTCTTAGTTATAGCCGCTGACATGGCTCCAATAGTCAGGGTCTTTGATATCCAGGGAAACCAATCTCATCCAGCATCGCTTTTACTTTTGTTCTTGAGTCATATTGGCAGGTGGATTTTTCCTGTAGGTATACTATTTAGGATCCTCCTCTCTGGGAGGGTCACTATCGTTGTCAAAAAGCATGGGCCCCTATTCTTCCTTCTTCTCCTCGATCGACTTTTCAGAATCACTTTCTGAGTCGATCATATTGTATGCATCAGCACTTTAGGCTCCCCCTCTTTTTTTGCAAAACTTGCTGAAAGGATTCATGTTTTGTTTGAGCATGAAGTCAGGCGTATATCGACCTGTGCTGAACATTTCTTCCTTGGGATCCTTAATTTATTCTCTGAGACGAATGAAGTTCTTCTATTTTTTGACAGGTTGATCAAAGTAGTCTATTTCCGGTGCTAGCTGCAAATCCTTCATCTAAACTTTGGGAATTTCAGGGACTGGCAGCGACTATCCAGCCTCAGCTTGATTAATATCCTTTTTTGCAAATTTGTAGTATACATTAGGATCGCTGTGATCATACTGCCTTCGATTTTGCATCTCTTGCTTTCTGGCCTCCATCTCTTCTTTGTATTATTCTGCTATCCTCCTCACCTTGTCTACTCTCTAATTCTCTTTCTGTTTCTGAGGATCCGTCTCTCCTTGTTTTTTCCCTTTTTATGGCTGGTCTGTCTACCCACCCTTCATGCTGATTAATAAGTATTAAGCAAAATCAATCTAATAACTTTTAGTGCATTATTTGATAAGGAATTAAAATAAAG
>Ga0100379_10006055_pt1 | contig 10284 bp, 9 predicted proteins | sample CryGeymeta201503_FD_80418 | JGI IMG/M metagenome (GOLD analysis project Ga0100379, IMG submission 80418) | Groundwater microbial communities from Crystal Geyser aquifers in Utah, USA - Crystal Geyser metaG 2015-03 | ecosystem: Environmental > Aquatic > Deep subsurface > Groundwater | place: USA... | reverse complement strand
TTATATTATTACAACTGGGTGATGGAAAATACGCGTAAAGTGAGCGAAGCAACCAATGGCGAGGTGGGTTACATCCACGTCCCCGATATGGGCCCCGAAGGGTTGAATGAATTTGTAAAGCATTTTTATCCGCAATTGAACAAAAAGGCACTCATCATCGATGACAGGGGCAATGGAGGGGGCAATGTTTCGCCCATGCTCATCGAACGACTGAACCGCGAGTTGTCGCTTTATGGTATGACGCGCAACTTCGGCGTAAGCACCAAACCCGGACAAATGATGCGCGGGCCAAAGGTGTTGTTGCTTGACAATTATTCTGCCTCTGACGGAGACTTGTTCCCCTATCAGTTTAAAAAGCTGAAAATGGGCACTTTGATTGGTCTTCGCTCGTGGGGTGGTGTTGTGGGCATACGGGGTTCAATGCCGTTTATTGATGGAGGCGATCTGCGCCGTCCTGAATTTGCTCCCTTTGATGAAAATGGAAACTGGGTCATCGAAGGCCATGGTGTGGATCCTGATATTGTCATCGACAACGATCCGGCCAAAGAGTATGCAGGCGAGGACCAACAGCTCAATAAAGCCATTGAAGTAATCCTGGAGCAGATGAAAAACTATCCTGAACTTCCTGTAATCCCTGAATTCCCGGATAAGTCGAAGTAAAAGAAATATTTCTTCAGCCTAAAAGCTACAGACAGACTATTTTAAAGCTGTTTGTAGCTTTTTTTTTTGTGATAGTGAATTAGAGAGGGCACATGAAAAAAACAAGCCTGTTTTGGGTTAATAACCGGAGCAACTGTTATATCAATTGCTATTGTCCTATTCGGAATCATTATAAATTAGCATATAAAGCAAAAATATCTCAAAAAAACCATAGAATTTTCCCTGCTTTTTACACAATATAGATAGAAGAACCTATATATCCCAAAAATTGATGTGAGATGAAAATAAGATTCGGAAATCCTCTCAAAAATCATGTTAACATATTGGCGTCAATCATATTACCAAATACTGTTGGAGATCAACAGGCCTTTCCTTACTTTCAATTCAACCATGACAGCATATTTGAAATGTGCCGGAATGCAACAGGATACAACCAGTTTTCGCACATTCAAATATATGTTAGATGGGTGGTTCCTATCATCTACTTCGCTATTTCAAGTAACGCACGCCAAACAATTTTAGCAAACACGCCTAAAGTCAATGAACAGTTCATGCCACCACAAAATAAAGGTATTGGTGCATTTGTCTTTTCGGCAGGTGGACATTATTTAAAATACAACTTCAATTTATACGATGTAGCCGCATACATCGAACATGATGGCAGTCTTTTTACTGATAACGGGCGATACAGTTGCACAATTTCCAAATTTGGAATTACTTAAGAAAATTTTACATATATGGTCATAGATTTCAGTAAACAGACAGGCAAAAAATTAGCAATCGTTGAGAAAAGGAAAACGAGACTGATTGATATTGAAACTATTACTTATTTGGAATGTGATGGATATATTACAACAATATACCTCATTAATCATGAAAAAATTGACGTGTCGAAACTGCTTAAACAATTTGAAAATGAACTAACTGAGTACGGATTTATAAGAGCCAACCACAAATCAATAGTAAATCCAAGATTCATTACCGGAATACTGGCTACCAATTGCGGGAAAATTATACAAATAAACAACTCCGAAATAAAGGTAAGCCGGAGAAAGGCATTTTTATTTAAAATTTACACAAGAAATTAAAATCATGAATGACCAGATTTTTATTAAAATCGACCAGTTATTAGCTAAACCATACCACTTATTAGACAAGATGACCACCTGGTCGAAAACCAGATTTTGTTCTTTACCTTAGTACTCGTTTTTAGTACTATTGGCCATTATACTAAACAAGTGCGAAGGGTGACACCACTATAAATGCAGCCCAATTATTAAACAAAATAACGATGGAAAAAAACCAAAGTTTGGAAATATTTTCAAAGTCAGATGTTTTGGCATTGGAAATGTTAGAAATTAAAGGAGGTAGAGCAATGTATGCCTCTGATGTACAGATAGGTCAAGTTTGTACAGGTGATATAGGATGTACCGGTGATATTGCATGCACTAATTCAGGATGCACATATTCTGGCAACTGTGTTGCGGGATGCGCATGCGGGATCACATAAAAAAACAACATCCCATCAATAAGTACTATTTAAATCTCTCTAAATTGCAAATGGAGAAATAAATAGTACTTATTATTTTACTAACATAATAAAAATAAACAAATCATGAAAATAAGTAAGTATAATTATTACGTTAAGGACGGTAAAGATTGTTTTTGGTTTAACGGAATCACTCAATTTTTTCTAAAATTAGATGTTGATTTAAGCAAAAAACTTGAAAATAACTTAATAAATAATATAGAAGGAGTTAAAAATAGCATTCCCGCTCTCTACGAGAAACTCATTATGAAAGGTTTTGTTATCGAAGACAATGTAGAAGAGGTTGATTTGATAAGAGAACTGAATGATAAAGTCTCCAATTCGAAAAATTATTTCCTTATAATATTACCCACTCTCAATTGTAATTTCAATTGCTGGTATTGTGTTCAAGATCATGTAGAGACGAAAATGGACCAAATCACTTTCTCGAATATAAAAAAGCATATCAAAAAAATGGTGATTGAAGAAAAAATTGAATCTTTGCACATTGAATGGTTTGGTGGAGAGCCTTTCCTGTTTTTTGATGAAATAGTTAAGCCGTTGAGTATTTATGCTTTAAACTTATGTAAAAAGCACGAACTTCCATTTAGAAATACAGCCACAACAAATGGCTACTTACTAAATAAAACAAGTGCGATATCCTTAGAAAAATTAGGATTCAAACACTTTCAGATTTCAATAGATGGAACAAGAATACAGCATAATAAAGTAAAAAATTCAAAAGATGGTAATTCAGCTTTTGACGTAACATTAGAAAATATTAATTTTATTCTAAGCAATTCAAACAATATTCAAATTACTTTACGACTTAACTATAGTAATAAAAACCTGAAAGAAAGCATTATAAAAGAAGTAAACGGATTAATAGAAGAGAAAAATAGAACTAAAATTAAAGTAGTTTTTCGTAGAATTTGGCAAGAAAAAGCTGATGAAACAAGAGGTGAAAAAATTACCGAAATGATAAATAGTTTTGAGGAATCTGGATATTGTACCTCGAGATGGGATTTAGATAATGGTTTTATTCCTAGTTATGCTGACAAGAAATATTATAACGCAATTAATTATAATGGAAATGTGCTTAAATGTACGGCTAATGATGATTTACAGCATAACAACCCACCTGGAAAATTAGAAAATGATGGAAATATTGCATGGGAAGATGGTGTATTAGATAAAATTTACAAGAAACGATTCGAAAATGAATTATGCATCTCTTGTAAGTACTTGCCCTTATGCATGGGGAATTGTGGTAGAGATTATAAAAAAGAGCTTAACATTAAAATTGACCCCGTATGTGTAAAGAACCTAGATCTAACATATGAGGAACTTATATTGAATTTTTGTAAGGACAAAAACTTCCGCTGATATGAAATATTTCATTACTACAATGTTACTTGTTTTGAATCAAGCTATTTTTAGTCAGCATATAGTAGAGGGAACAATTGTTGACCAAAAAAGGGAACCATTAGCATTCGTAAATATTTCGCTTTTAAATATTGTAGATTCTTCAAGCTTAAAGTATGGGTCGATTTCTGATTTTTCTGGTCATTTTATTATTGAAGGGGTCTTAGAAGATGGCTTACTAATAAAGGTTTCTATGATTGGTTATGGAACATATTTTGATTCTTTAAATTTAAAAGAATCTGACTATAATGAAATCATTGTACTTAGCCCAAGCGTTAGTAACCTTCAAGAGGTTATAATAGAAGGGAGTAGCATGGTTAATGATATAAACAAAACAACCTACTTTATTTCGAAGATCGAAAGAAAAAAAGCATCCTCCTCATTGGACTTAATGGGGGTATTACCTCAAGTCCGAGTTGATTATTCTTCAAATAGAGTTTTATCTATGGATGGGAAGGCAGTATTTATATTAATAAATGGACTTCGTGCTTCAGCACAAGAATTGATAGCGATTAATCCAGGTGAAATACAAAAGGTTGAGTATTATGATATCCCTCCCGCTAGATATACAAATACAAACTATTGTTCTGTTATCAATGTAATTGCTAAGCAGATAACAGACGGTATAGATTTAGTGTTGGATTTGGAAAATGCTTTATTCACCGGATTTGGGAATGACTTGCTTAGTTTTAAGTACAATAAAAAAAATACTCAAATAAGTTTTTTTTACAATCTTAGTTATCGAAATTATACCGAAAAATTGACTAACGAAGCCTCTCAATATTTTATTAATGAAGAAAACATAAAAACAGAAAGGATTGGCATTAAAAGTCCGTTTTCTTATGTTCAAAATATTATAGGCGTTAATTTAGTCTTCAATAAAGATAGCAGTTATACTTTCGGATTAAAGCTGTCACCAAATTTTACTTCAGGTAATTATGAGACACGCTATAATATAAGAAAAGAAATTAATGATATTGAAATAAATGGGGTTGGACATAAAGATTCGGAATTTGAGGAACTCGCCCCAAGTTTAAATCTCAATTTTTCAAAAATACTTTTTAAAAACCAAATATTCAAATTTGATATTACAGGTAATTATTTCAGTAATAACAACAATTATTATAGAAACGAAATATCTACAATTGATGACACGATCTTGAATGATAGGCTATTGAATTCTAGTGAAAAACGTTCAATATATATCGAATCCCTTTACGAGAAGCATCTTAAAAAACTAGATATTTCTATTGGAGCTAGATTCATTAAAGGGTTCTTTATGCAAAAAACAAAAAATTCTCTAGGTAATAATGATTATAGCATGGAAACTTCCGAAAATTACTTTTATACAGAGGCTATTGGGAAAATAAAAAATATCTCATGCCAAGTGAGCCTAGGATTAAATTATAACACATATTCGGAAAACAACACGTCGAATAAATATTCTTTTATTTCCTTTCGTCCCCTCATACGATTGAATTTTCCCATAAATAAGCATGCAGTTATCAAAACCTTGTATCGGATAACCCCACACAATCCAACTCTTTCTCAACTAAGTTTAAATACCTATCTTCTTGATAATTTTATAATATACTCAGGCAATCCAGAGTTGATACCTTATCAATCACATAACCTATCGATTGATTTCAGTTACAATATCTCACGATTTTATTTATCATCACAATTTCAATTTTCCAACTCCATAGATCCAATTGTATCAGAATATACTTATGAGGATGATTTTATACTTTCATCATATAGAAATCAAGGCTGGAAAAAAGAATTTGTCCTGTCCTTCAGTATGAAACATAATCCATTTAAATCAAATTGGTTTCAATACACTTTGTATTCTGCAATATTCAATTTTCAAAATCACTATAATTCAGGCTATTCAAATACTGTTACAGACTTTATTGTTTACGCATCTTTTGATCTGAATTATAGGAATTTAACCTTGAAATTCAACTTTCAAAATGATTACCGACAATTAGAAGGTCAAACTATTAGTACTGCGTCTTTTGATTCTCGATCATCTTTACAATATAAATATAAGCAATGGAGTTTTATAATTGGAATGTGGAATCCTATTTCAAAATCAATTTATACTGATTCAAAAAATGTAAGCAGTTCAATTGTATACGACAAAAGTAGTGTGGACATATTTGATAATGGTCAGATGTTGTACTTAAAGCTACATTACAATCTAAATTTTGGTTTGAGATTTAAGAAAAACGCAAATAGCAATTCGAACTCAGATTCTGACTCAGGAGCATTTAGAATTAATTAATATAAAAATATTTATGCGAGTGTTTCGTTTTGTAAAACAATATGATTCAATGGATTGCGGTGTTGCATGTGTTAGTATGATTGCTTTGAACTATGGTAAACAATATGACCTAAATTATCTACGTAAATTGTGCTATACAACAAGAGAAGGAGTATCTTTATTGGGAATAAGTGATACTTTGGAACTAATAGGGTTTAAAACAATTGGAGGTAAACTAACATTTAACAAACTTGAAAAATCTGCTATATTGCCTTGCATTGTGCACTGGGATCAGGAGCATTTTGTAATAGTAAATAGAATAAAATCAAAAAACATTTTTAGAAAGCAGGCCAAAGTATATATTTCGGATCCAGCCCATGGTCCACTTAGTTATTCAGAAGAACACTTTAAACAACATTGGATTAGCACAAAATCTGGTGGTGATGAAAAAGGAATTGTCTTACTTATGGAACCAACGCAAGAGTTCTACAAAACGGAAGGTGATCCCACTAAGCGCAGGACCTTTAAGTTTCTTTTAGACTATTTTAGAAAATATAAAAGATTCTTTGGTCAACTAATTATTGGTTTATTATTAGGCAGTTTATTTCAACTAATTTTCCCTTTCCTCACCCAGGCAATAGTTGATATTGGTATCGTTAACAAAAATATTAGCTTTATTTATCTTATACTTATTGCTCAATTAGTATTAAACGTTAGTAGGATGTCTGTTGATTTTATTCGCCGATGGATCCTTTTACATATCAGTACGAGAATAAATATTTCTTTAATTTCCGATTTTTTCATTAAACTTATGAAATTGCCTATGAGTTATTTTGACACTAAACTCACAGGTGACATTTTGCAAAGAATTGATGACCATTCTAGAGTAGAACAATTTCTAACAGTCAGGACACTTAACACTATTTTTTCACTATTTACACTAATTATTTTTGGAATTGTTTTATGGAGTTATGATATTTCCATATTTGTTATTTTCTTTGTAGGCAGTTGCATTTATATTTTGTGGATACTCCTCTTTCTTAATAAAAGACGGGAACTTGATTACAAGTATTTTGAGGCTAGGGCAAAAAATCAAAACAAAACCTACCAGCTTATTCAAGGTATGCAGGAGATTAAGTTGCAAAACTCCGAAAAGCGTCATCGCTGGGAATGGGAGGATATACAAGCTGATCTATTTCAAATCAATATAGCATCTTTAAAACTACAGCAAACTCAAGAAGCGGGCAACATTTTTATAAACGAGACAAAAAACATCGTTATTACTGTTGTAGCGGCTCTTGCAGTAATTAACAATGATATGACTCTTGGAATGATGCTCGCTACACAATATATTATTGGTCAATTATCTTTGCCAATTGATCAAACTATCGCTTTAATTCATGATTTACAAGACACAAAAATCAGCTTAGAACGAATAAATGAAATCCATGAAAAGGAAGATGAAAATGCCAATAAAGAATTAAATGTTGATTTGCAAAATGGTAATATTGTATTCGAGAATCTGATGTTTCAATATGAGGGGCCCCACTCGAAAAAAGTATTAAATAACCTTAACATTTGCATTCCACAAGGGAAAGTGACCGCCATTGTTGGGACAAGTGGAAGTGGAAAAACAACACTACTCAAGCTAATTCTACAATATTACAGTCCGATTGTTGGGTCAATCAAGGTGGGAGGTTATGATTTACAAGACTTTAATACAACATGGTGGCGCAGTAAATGTGGTGCTGTTATGCAAGATGGATTTATCTTTTCTGAGAGTATTGCACGTAACATTGCCTCTAATGAGGAAGATATAAGTGAAGATAAATTAATCTATTCAGCCAAGATTGCTAATATTCATGAATTCGTAATGGGACTTCCATTAAAATATGATACAATAATTGGAAACGAAGGGCAGAACCTTAGTTTAGGTCAAAAACAGAGAATTCTAATTGCAAGAGCGATATACAAAAACCCTAGTTTTATTTTCTTCGACGAAGCAACAAACGCCCTTGATGCCAATAATGAAAAAACAATTGTTCAAAATCTTAAGGACTTCTATAATGGGAAGACTGTTGTAATAGTTGCTCATCGATTAAGTACGGTAAAAAATGCGGACCAAATTATTGTTCTTGAAGATGGTAAAATCGTGGAGATTGGTAACCATGTAGAATTAACTAAAAACAGAAGTGCATATTTTCAACTTGTAAAAAACCAATTAGAACTTGGAAACTAGTTCAATTAATATTATATACTACATGAATGAAACACATGATCAGATAGAACTTAGGAGTGAAAAAGTAAGAAATATTATAGGACAAATCCCTCCAATTATTATCAGGACGGGAATATCTATTATTTTTTGCGTTGTACTTATTCTTCTAATATGCTCTTGGTTTTTCAAATATGAGTACACTATAAAATCTACAGGTTTAATATCTGAAAAAAAAGATGTGTTGCTAATAGACATTAAAATCCCCGCGAATGAAATAGATAAGATAAAAATTGGGCAGCTAGTCATATTAAGCTTTAACGAAATCCCAAACCTTTACAATGAAAAAATCTTTACGGAAATACAAGTAATTCCAAATAAAATTGAAGTGTCAGATAGTGGTGGATTTTACTCGTCAATAATAACTTTACCAAAAGGAACAAGAACTGAAAGCGGGAAAGAATTACACATACTCCAACAAACTTCAATTAATTCTGAAATAATTACTGACAAAGTAAGTTTCTTCGATAGATTAACTAAATCTATAAAATCAATTGTAACCGGAAAATAACAATGTATCAAAATCGGCAATTAAGAATGTTGTGTGTTAATCTTCGGACTCATAATATCACCAACCTTTCTATTAAATACGCACTGGCTATACAACTTATTATAGAAACAAACCCAATTTATTCCGATTTTGTAATCCTTCACCCCGATGTGAAACATATGCCATAAGTGAGTATGATTCTCAAATATAACCCTTATTTTTGATGAGAATATCCGGTTAACTATTTTGATATATGCAATTCGATGCTACTCATATGAATGTAATAAATTCAAGGAAATACGAGATTTCCTTTTTGGTTTTAACCTCATTGCTGTTAACGTTGGTAAGCAACCTGCCGTATTATTCTTTGTTTTTTAATCCCTCCTTTGATCCTCCGGGACCCGACTGGTCGATTCTTAAAATTGCCTCTAACATCACCTGGTACACACTTCAGTGTTTATTTTCTATTTTGTTGGTTTTTGTATTTAATTATTACTGGAAAAAGTATTTTTTGCCAAAAAAGGCTCCGTTGGTCATCACCTTCCCGTTATCCACCATCTATAACCTGTTGATTGCCTATGGTTTGTTGGAGGCATCCATGTACTTTGCCGGTCTTACTGTGGGATATCCATTTGGTGAACACCCGACCTATATGTATTATTTGTGGAAGTATATATACCTCATTCCTTCCGCAGTTTTGTTGTCGTATCTATTAAAGCTAATTGTTAAAAAAAGGGTAGTGGAGTTAACCAATGCCCGGCTTATCGAGGAAAACCTGTCCATTCAGCTGACTACCTTAAAAGACCAGATCAAGCCTCATTTCCTCTTTAATACACTGAATACTCTAAGTGGTATCATCAGAAATGAACCCAGAGAGGAGGGGCTGAAATTTGTTGACGATCTGGCCTCTGTTTACAGATACATTCTGGAACAAAGCAACCATGATCTGGTGGAACTCAGTGTTGAACTTGATTTTGCACATTCCTATACCAGGCTTCTGGAGAAAAGATTTCATAAGAAGTTTGTAACCGAAATCGATATCTCCGACAAATATCTTACCTATCAGATACCACCCCTGACCATTCAAATGCTCATCGAGAATGCCATGAAGCACAATGAGTTCTCTGATGCATCCCCGGTGAATATCAGAATATACATTGAAAATAAAAATGTTGTAATCGAAAACAACATCCTGCCTAAAACTTCCGACTCATCGGGATTGGGTATCGGCTTGCAAAACCTGAGTATGAGGTATAAAATATTAACTGATCAGGAAATCGTGATCAACAAAATTCAAAATAAATTTGTTGTAAGGTTGCCATTAATTGAGAAATCAAAATAGTTAATGAAATGAATATGAAGGTGCTCATTGTTGAAGACGAATATACCGCGGCAAAAAACCTTGTTTCGATACTCAATGAAATTGACTGCCAAATTGAGGTCCTTGCGATTGTTGAAAGTGTGAAGGATTTATTTCAATGGCTGAATAAAAACCAGGCCCCTGATTTGGGGTTCTTTGACATACAACTCTCTGACAACAATGTATTTGAAATATTCTCGTTAATAGAAATTGAGTTCCCTGTCATCTTTACCACCGCGTACAGTAAATATGCCATCAAGGCGTTTAAGGTGAACAGCAT
>Ga0100379_10006054_pt1 | contig 10286 bp, 10 predicted proteins | sample CryGeymeta201503_FD_80418 | JGI IMG/M metagenome (GOLD analysis project Ga0100379, IMG submission 80418) | Groundwater microbial communities from Crystal Geyser aquifers in Utah, USA - Crystal Geyser metaG 2015-03 | ecosystem: Environmental > Aquatic > Deep subsurface > Groundwater | place... | reverse complement strand
CAGAACAGCTCAACAAGAAAAAGCCGGGGCAAAAACGAGTTATTCCCGTTAATTTCGAGCATCACCGTTTCAATGTTGTCGGATTTGATTTGCTGGTGGTAGCGAAGTCCGACAGGCTGCTAGGATTTTTAATATTGAAGACGTGACTTAACCTGATTATTTTTAGTAAGCTCAAAAACCCTATTCACATAAAACCACTTCACCGACGTCCCCAATTATTTGATTTCAAGATTGGTTATATACATTTTAGTCTCCATATTAATCATGTTTAAAGTATGGATATGAAGGGTACAGGCGTAAAGCACCCATGATCGGTGCAACTCTTAATGGCAATGGTATTCTGACGTGATAACATTAAAGAATGAGCACAACTTTAGAATTTATTTATATGTTAACCGTGGCACTGGCCATCGGGTTTCTAATTGGTATTGAGCGTGGCTGGAAAAAGCGTGCGTCAACGGAAGGATCTCGTGCCGCAGGCGTACGAACGTTTGGATTGATTGGCTTGCTTGGTGGGGCGACTGCTTTACTATCACAAACCTTTTGAACGCTTATATTCGGAGCGGTTTTTATTGGGTTAGTCATTATTTTAGCCTCAGCTTACCTTGCGACCCTGAAACAAAATCAAGATGTGGGGATTACGACGCTCATCGCTGCATTATTAACTTTTGTTTTCGGTGCCTTGGCGGTTATGGATCAAGTAATACTGGCGGCGACCTTTGCAGTGGTGATGACGTTGCTTTTAGGATATAAACCGGTATTACATCGCTGGCTCAGAGCACTGGAAACGAAGGAGTTGCAAGCAGGCATTAAGCTTCTACTGCTGTCGGTTGTGATCTTACCGATTTTACCAAATCAAGATTATGGCCCTTGGGGAGCGCTAAACCCTTATGTAATCGGTTGGATGGTTTTATTAATCGCACTGATTTCTTTTGTCGGCTATTTTGCAATCAAAATTGGCGGCGCAAAAAGAGGTGTTATTTTCACCGGACTGTTTGGTGGATTGTCCGCCTCGACTGCGGTGACACTTCGTTTTTCTCAATTGGCGCGAAATGATACTAATATGAGTACAATGCTTTCAATTGGTGTTTTGTTAGCCTGTGGAACCATGTTGCCTCGTATGCTGTTGGTCGCTGGCGTGTTTAATTTTAATTTAATTGATCTCTTGTGGTTGCTCGTAACCGTGATGGCCTTGTTAATTTATCTGCCGGTTCTATTGTCTTGGCAAACCCAAACTCAGAAAAATATTGATACCTCATCGGTGTTAACCAACCCATTGGATTTGAAAGCTGTGTTAGTTTTTGGTGCTCTATTAGTGCTGATTATGCTGTTAAGTGAATTTTTACAACAAGTCTATGGGGATATGGGGCAACTAGGGCTGGCGGCGGCTTCCGGTATTTTTGATGTTGATGCCATTACCTTATCTTTGGCTCGAATGAGCCAGGAAACCTTAGCATTAAATATCACGGTCACAGCACTGATTATTGCCGCTGCAAGTAATAACTTGGTTAAGGCGGCAATGGCAGGCTTTATTGGCGGCAAAGAAAGGGCTATAAAAGTCAGTTTGCCTTTAGCGGTTAGTAGCTTAGGTGGTGCCATATCCGTTTGGCTGTGGGTCTGGTAAAATGCATCCGTCATGTTCAAAATTTACCAGACACCTGGCTGTTTAGTTGCGCTCAGAGCGGGAATAACGCCCTCTCCAACCTATCCTATCCAATGACCGAAGCTTTTTCCCACATAACGTCTTCGCCTTCTTTTGCTGCTGCTGCAAGCAAATCAATTAAAGGTGTTGCCCGATTCACCATGCTGACGGCAGGTTCATCTGGATCGTTACTCTCAATCGGCGGAGAAGCGTTTCCGGTTTCAATTGCCGCCTTTAACCGACTCAACACCTCTGGCACATCTGCAGCCGGTATTGCACCGGGTACCGTTTGGCTGTGCCCCATCATTTGCAACATACTCAGTGCCACCTTCTCAAACATAGTGATACTAGCATGAGCCTTGGTTTTAAATGTGATTAACATAATAATGGTCCTCTTTTGGATCAGCATATCACAGCCTACCCATTGCGCACCTATCTTTATCGCTTCAATGGATATGGAGCCCCTCTTGACGTCTATCGACGTTTGACATTTGCAAAAAACATGTACATCTTTTGTATAATATATTACTTACACAGACCTTTGAGCATATAAAATGAGAACTTTAGTATGGCTTCAACGTGAATTGCGAACACAGCATCACTCAGCACTGGAAACGGCTTTAGCCACTTCCGATGAGGTGATTGTTGTCTATTTTCACGACCCAAAACAAACACTGGGGGATGCGAACTCTGCTTGGCTAGCGAGGAGTTTGCAACAATTACAGCAAGACTTTCAAAGCCGAAAAGGCCAACTTTGGTTGATCGAAGGCGACTTTTCGACACAATTTAAGTCCGTTCTGCTTAATCACAAAATCGACCAAGTCTATTACACATTTCAATTAGGAGCGCCTTTTTCAAACTGGCAGCAACAAGCATTACAGGTTTGTCAGGCATTGAAAATTCCCCTTAGACCATTTGATACTGAAAACTGGCTACCTTACAACCAAATTCTCAATGGTTCTGGCCTGCCCTATAAGGTTTTCACGCCTTTTTATAAGTCGTTAATGTCTAAGATTAGCTTACTTGAACCCTTTAATGCACCCGTTGAAGATTTACAAAAAACCCGATCCGTAAACTGCCCTGATCACTTTCAATCGCTCCCAAAAGATTTACAAGACCTCTCAAACCAATCTTGGGCGAACAAAATCCTGCAACATTGGCAAGTGGGAGAAGCCCAGGCCTGGTTAAAATTAGATGATTTTGTGGCTTCCGGCATTGAAAATTATGACGTAGATCGCGATCTTCCAGCCAAACATGGCACCAGCCAATTGTCTGCCCATTTGCATTTTGGCGAAATTCATTCACGCGCTATCTTATTTGCACTAGCCCCTTTAGAGTCGCCAAGGGGTCAAATCATACACATCTGGTTAAGACAACTCGCTTGGCGAGAATTTGCCCGATCAATTTTGTGGCACTTCCCCACCAGTGAACAAGCGCCTTTTCAATCCAAGTTTGCTAACTTCTATACTGAACTAAATGATTTTGACGAACAACAGGACAAAATCTACCAGGCCTGGTGTCAGGGAAGAACAGGTATCCCCATTATCGATGCCGGCATGAAACAACTTTGGGAAACGGGCTGGATGCACAACCGAGTGCGTATGTTGGTAGCTTCTTGGTTAACCAAAAATGCCAATATCGACTGGCGACTCGGAGTTGATTGGTTTAATAACACTTTAGTGGATGCCGACCCGGCTAATAATATATTAGGCTGGCAATGGGTAGCAGGATGTGGCGTAGATGCTGCACCCTACTATCGTTTATTTAACCCTATCCGCCAAAGTGAAAAGTTTGATGCGCAAGGAGACTATCTACGCCATTGGTTGCCACCCTTAGCGAAATATACTGCCAAGCAGATTCATATGCCAAGCAATGTCCCAGACTATCCGAAACCCATCATTGACTTAACGCTGAGCCGTCAGGCACATTTAGCCCGCCGCCAGCAGCTAAAAGCATCGTCAAGCACCGAAAAATCGGCGCTTGACGAATGTATAACAATTGTATAATATTCTCTTATGAGAAAAATTAACCCCCCACAAGAAGCGCTACTGCCCATTCGGGAAGTGGCCAAAATTACCGGTGTCAACCCAATCACGCTTCGTGCTTGGGAACGGCGTTATAGCTTAATAGAGCCAATCCGTACCGATTCAGGCCATCGCCTTTATACCCACGACAACATTAACACCTTAAAAGAAGTCATTCGCCTCACCCATCAAGGCGTACCGATTGGACAGGTCAAAGCTTTGCTGGACAAACCAAATAAACCGGTTATGGAACCGCAGACCGAAGCAGATCTGGAATCGCTATTGTTAGAGACGCTTGAAACAGCTGACTTGAAAACCGCCAACGAGCTACTGGATCGTTTAATGGCAGATTACACCAGTCATTTTTGGCAACGACTATTTTCACGCATCACCCTATCTCTCTCTGAAACCTCTATTGCCGGCAAGTTTTGGTTTAGCTTAATGATGCCACGGTTAATGTCTCGGCTACATTTATCCTATCGACACCTAAAAACAGATGTGCGTCCTGTTTGGGTTCAATGCTCGGCAAACACTAATGAATTATGGGGGCTGCTCGCGGCGCACAACCTAGTTGAACAAGGCTATTACCCTTTACTGCAACCTGCGGGTGATATGAATTTTGATTTACTGCTAACAACTTTGCAAAGCCTTTATTGCCACGGCATTGCATGGGTAACCACCGAGTCTTCTTCAGAATTAGAAGCCTGGCGCCAATGGACAAGTGAACACCCTAGCTTTGAGTTGTTTTTATTTCAAAACCAACCAGATTTAAGTGCTTTTGGACAAATGCAGGTACGCTTGATTGATTTAACCAATTTTGAATCGACTAATTTTGCACAGCTAAACAAAACGCCTATTTGAGCTGTTGCGCTTCGAGTTGCTCAATTTTGGATTGGGCGGCTTCAAGTTGCTGCCGGAGCTCAACCACTTCGGTCACATTTTTTTGGATACCAATATAATATTGACGGCGATCCACCTCATCATAAAATGGTGTGATGCTCAATTCATTCCAAAAAGCACAACCGTCTTTGCGATAATTTTTTAAAATAGTTCGAACAGGTTGATTGGTTGCAATGGCTTCCCGAACCAGTTTTACTGCATTCGAATCGGTATCGTCCCCTTGCAAGAAACGACAATCTTGGTAGAGAATTTCTTCTGACGCATACCCGGTTAATTTTTCAAATGCCGGATTCACATAAATTAAAATGGTATCCTGATCTTCTTTCTCTGCAACGGTAATACCATCTTGTGCATTTTCAACCAGTTGTAACAGCGTGGCAAAACGTAGTTTTGAGTCTTTCATGCTCAGTCTCTTGAAGGGGTTAATAGCGAATTTAATATTCTAACCTGAGACGACCTTTCTACCAAACGCATACTAAAAATGTTTTGGTTGAAATTAAACATTAACTTGTTATAGTTTCAGCCCATTGTTTAAAAGTCAGAGGATGACACATGTCTAGATTTACCCGTTTGTTTTTTATGGGCTTGTTTGTGAGTAGCAGCGTCATTGTGACCGGCTGCACTGATTCAGAACAACACAACACACCCGCAAAATCGGAAACCACTCAAAGTGAGGTCAAGCAACAAGCAGCGGCAACCGAAAACACTGCAACTCAAAACACGGTCGAATCTGAAAAACCACAATCAAATGCCACCACGGAACCTGCAAGCAAAACAGTCAAAACAGCAACACAAAGCGCACCACCAGCGAACTTACCTGCTATCCCAAATTTCAAAGACTTTGCTGCCGGATCGCCAAGAAAACAGGCCTTTTTCGAATTTATGGCACCCTTGATTAAACAAGCCAATACCCATATTCTAGAAAAACGCCAACACCTGCAAAGCTTAATGAAAAAAGCTTCTTTGACGAAAAATGACCAGGCCTGGTTAAATCAACAGGCTAATGCTTATAATCTAGATGACTTTGACCCAACCAATACCGCAGATTTAAACGCCTTATTAACACGAATCGATGCCATTCCTGCGGCACTGGCTTTAGCACAAGGAGCCAATGAAAGCGCTTGGGGCACGTCCAGATTTGCCCGTAAAGCAAACAACTACTTTGGACAATGGTGCTTTAGTAAAGGCTGTGGCTTGGTTCCCAAGCAGCGTAATGATGGTGCCATCCACGAAGTGAGAGCTTTTGATCACCCTTATGAATCAGTGGTCAGCTATATACACAATTTAAACAGCCATCGCACTTATCAAAAACTGCGTGAAATTCGTGCCAAAACCCGCCAAAAAGGACAAACCCCAACCGGATTGGAAATGGCCGAAGGGCTCATAAACTATTCCGCACGCAAACACAAATATGTCAAAGAACTACAAAGCATGATTCGCTATAATAACCTCACTCAATACAACTGAAAAGGACGTCACCATGCCATTACTCGATAGTTTTACCGTTGACCACAAAATTATGAAAGCCCCCGCAGTAAGGGTTGCCAAAACCATGAACACCCCTGGCGGCGACACCATTACCGTTTTTGACTTACGTTTTAACAAGCCTAATGAATCGATGATGGGCGAAAAGGGCATTCATACCCTAGAGCATTTATTTGCCGGCTTTATTCGCAACCACCTCAATGGCGATGATGTTGAAATCATTGATGTTTCTCCCATGGGCTGCCGCACGGGTTTTTATATGAGCCTCATTGGCACGCCTGATGAACAGCGCGTTGCCGATGCCTGGTTAAACGCCATGCGCGATGTGTTGAACGTTGAAAAGATGAATGATATTCCGGAACTCAATGAATACCAATGCGGGACCTATCAAATGCATTCTTTAGAAGAAGCCAAAGCCATTGCTCAAGGGATTATTGATAAGGGTATCGGCGTCAATAAAAATGCCGATATTGCTTTAGACGAAGCCACGCTTAAATCCCTTGGCAACGCGGTTTAAACGGAATGAAAGTAGCTATTATTGGCGCAATGGAAGAAGAAGTCTCTCTATTGCGCGACCAAATTGAGTCTCTCACCACTGAAATTCATGGTGGATTTGAATATTATCTCGGCAAAATCAACCAAACAGATGTGGTGCTTTTAAGGTCGGGCATTGGCAAAGTCAATGCGGCCATTAGTACCGCGTTATTAATCAATCTCTATGAACCGGATTATGTCATCAATACCGGATCAGCAGGCGGCTTCCACACAGATCTTGAAGTGGGGGATATTGTCATTAGCTCCTCTGTCTGTCATCATGATGTCGCTGTGATGGCCTTTGGTTATGAGCGTGGTCAAGTGCCGGGACACCCAGCCTGTTATCTGCCTGATTCAACCTTAATTACCGCTGCCAAAGAAAGTATTGATGCCTTACATGAAGTCACTCATATGCATGGTTTGATTGCGACGGGTGATCGCTTTATGCACTTACCGGAAGATGTGGAAACCACCCGTGGCTATTTCCCGGATATGATTGCCTGTGAAATGGAAGCGGCTGCTGTGGCGCAAACTTGCCATGTGTTTGAGGTGCCTTTTGTGATTATTCGCTCATTGTCGGATATTGCCGGCAAAGAAAATGCCGTGACCTTTGAACAGTATCTTCAACAAGCCGCTACGCATTCTGCCAAAGTCATCTTAGAAATGCTAAAACACCTTTCTCTCATTTCTCAAAAATAAACAGCAGACATAAAAAACTCAGGCTTGAGTGTTTTTTTAAATATACCGACTATCAAAAATTGTTTATATCAAACTGTTCACAGCCGATAGCGGGTGACCAATATCCCCCTTGAGCAAGCTGACAGCCCCAAGATTTGAGCTGATTAGCCTCGACTTCTGATGAGATACCGGTGGCAATCATGCACGCATCTAAGCTTTTACCCAATTGAATCAGCGCTTGCACCCATTTTTGCCCCGAACTCGTTTGCATAGCCTGTTGTAACCAAGCTTCATCAAACTTAAACTCTTGAACTGAAAGCGCCGACAATGCCTCCAAATTCAGTCCGTTAGCACCCAATCCCGTTAAGGTAATTTGCCCACCGGCAGCAGAAAGCGCCGCCAACTTTTTGGCCATACCATCCTGTTTTTCTAACTGTTCCATTGAAAATGCAAACTGACATTGATTGGGCATTAACTGCGCGTGTTGCAACTTATCTATCAATAGGGTCACCAGATCGTCTCTTAGCGCCAACGCATCTAATATCGGAACCGTTACCACAAACTCTGCATCAACGATCGTCCATTTTTTGGCATAAAAACAGGCTGAATCTAATAACCAGGTTGCAACAGACATCCCTTTACCGCTTTGCACCAGTAAGGATTCCCAGTCTGGAAATGCGATTTTTTTACCGCCTTCTTGAGTCCAATAGGGAACCATCATGCCACCCACCATACGATTTTGCTTTAGATCAATCTGGGGTTCAATTTCAATATGAAAACGCCCTTCTGATACGTCCTTTTCAAAATCGGTTAGATTTTTGTGGGTTTGCTCAAACAATTGCTGTTGTACTTCTTCATAAAAACGGAATATTTGTTTACCGCCCGTTTTGGACACATACAATGCCTGATCGGCTTTTTCTATCAATTCTGACGATATCACGGTATCATTGGGATAAATGGCAATACCAATGCTGGCTGAGGTGCGAACTTCATGCCCATCAAGCCAATAGGATTTAGCAACTTCATCTATAATCCGCCGACAAATCGTCTTAATTTCACTGCGTTGATTTAATTCTGCCAATAAAATGACAAATTCATCTCCGCCTAAACGACTGACAATATCCCCTTCCCTCACAGCCGCAACCAATCGTCCACTGACATGCCGTAATAATTCATCGCCTATATGATGACCCAGGGAATCATTCACCCTTTTAAACCCATCCAAATCTAAAAACAATAACGAAAAGGGCAAAGCGTTCTGTTTCGATTTTTGAATCAGATCTTCCAACATATCATGAAAATAGGCACGATTGGGCTAATGGGTTAAGGAATCATAATTGGCTCTTTTGGCCAAGTCTGCGGTACGATGTTTGACTTCAGTTTCAATTAAATAAGCTACATCAACAGAATCAGAAAACTGGTTTTGCAATTTGGCCATCAGCCGCTGCAGATGACTCGTATGATTGGCTGAGTGATGAATACTCAAAGCAGAGCTGTCGACACGCCGTTCACTTTTAAGTGATAGCTTTTCCGTGTCTTTAGCATGCAAAGCGTCTAATTGCGCAAAATCATTCATGATCGTTTTCCTTTTTACTGCCTTAACGACTTTCCCCGGTGCAACCGACGGGAATCTTCAGCAGTCATATCAAAATTCACTATAATGTTGGTTTCCATTAAAGTTATTGATAGACCTGCCGATACGTTCAAGTTTATTCTTTAAATACCTACAAGCAAAGGGGATGCCATGTTGCAAATTGGGACGCCATTTTCAAACTCTGCTACCAAAATACTTTTATGTGGTGCAGGCGAGCTGGGCAAGGAAGTTGCCATAGAAGCACAAAGATTCGGCATGGAGGTGATCGCGCTGGATCGTTATGAAAACGCGCCCGCCATGCAGGTTGCCGACCGAAGCTATACCCTAAGCATGCTAGATGGCCAGGCGTTACGCGCCATTATTGCAGCCGAAAAGCCGCACTATATCGTGCCCGAGATTGAAGCGATTGCCACCGACACGCTCGTGGCTTTAGAAACTGAAGGGTACAATATTGTTCCTTGTGCGAAAGCAACTCAGCTCACCATGAACCGCGAAGGAATTCGTCGTCTTGCCGCTGAAACCCTGGGCATTCCAACCAGCCGTTATTTATTTGCAGACACCTTTTCTGAATTTTCTCAAGCGGTGCAAACCATTGGTATGCCTTGCGTCATCAAACCCATTATGAGCTCGTCCGGCAAAGGCCAAAGCCTTATTAAAAGCATTGACGACATCGAAACTGCCTGGCGAATAGCGCAAGAAGGTGGACGAGCAGGCAAGGGCAAAGTGATCGTGGAAGGGTTTGTGGATTTTGACTATGAAATTACCCTATTAACCATCCGACATAAAAATGGCACTGCTTTTTGTGACCCAATTGGCCATATCCAACAGGATGGTGACTACCAACAATCGTGGCAACCTCATCCAATGACGCTACAAGCGCTGGAATCTGCACAGGCAGTTGCCCAAAAAATCACCCAAGCCTTGAGTGGCTGGGGATTATTTGGTGTTGAATTATTTGTAAAAGGGGATGACATTATTTTTAGTGAAGTCTCTCCAAGACCCCATGACACTGGACTGGTCACGCTTATTTCTCAAGATTTGTCCGAATTTGCATTACACTTAAGAGCCATGCTGGGACTTCCCATCCCTAACATTTCCCAACTCGGGCCATCTGCTTCCAGTGTGATCTTACCCTCAGGCCACTCCACTAAAACCGCCTTTACAGGACTAGAAGCCGCTTTGGCAGAACCCAATACCCAATTAAGGTTATTCGGAAAACCTGACATTGCGGGTCGTCGCCGTATGGGCGTCGCTTTAGCAAAAGGTCAAAGCTTAGATGACGCAATCCAAAAAGCCAAAAGGGCTGCCGCCGCGATCACCACTCACTATTAATCAAGATGTCGCCATTAAATTGACAATTTAGAGTGCCGTTTAAAAAGGCGAACCATTTGTTATCAACCTCTCCTTGATTTGGAAAATACAGGGCACT
>Ga0100379_10006052_pt1 | contig 10289 bp, 5 predicted proteins | sample CryGeymeta201503_FD_80418 | JGI IMG/M metagenome (GOLD analysis project Ga0100379, IMG submission 80418) | Groundwater microbial communities from Crystal Geyser aquifers in Utah, USA - Crystal Geyser metaG 2015-03 | ecosystem: Environmental > Aquatic > Deep subsurface > Groundwater | place: USA... | reverse complement strand
GTGGGGGGTGGGGGGGGGAGGGGGGGGGGGATGGGAAGGGAAGACGTGGTAAGGGGGGGAGGGAGGGGAAGGAAAATATCAATCTAGCAACGAGTATAATTGAGAAAAGAAGGATGAGGAGAAGGAAGAAGACGTCGATTAATTTTGTTTCTTGTTTCTTTTTTCTGATAAAAAAAGAATTAGTAAGCAACAATGTCACTGAAATCCTTGAGACCGCCGTTTCGTATCGCGGCGACCCCAGGAATAGTGAGCTTGCCCCAATGACCTGTGTTGCGTTTTGAAATGGTGCGCTTCTTTTCCTGTCTGTCCCATTGCAGCTGGTGTCCCTTGCACACTGTGGTATTGTAGTGGCGAGTGGTATCATTCTGCTCGAAACGCCAGGGATGACTCGTGTCGTAGAGCGGAACAGTGCCATAGGCTTCCTCTGTGCGCCAGCCAATGTAGCCATTCATTCGAGCCGCCGTTGGGTATTGGAGTTTCATGAGCTTCTCCTTATCCTGTGCACCGAGCACCTTAAAGTGCAGGAAACGGCCGCTCAAATCAATCGTGTCGGAAAGCTGCTGTCTGTTATCGGCGCCCTGGATGCCCGAGGAGTAGGGGAGTGGGATATAGAAGAAAGACTCCTCGCGATCACGTCCAAACTTGCCGGCCGCGGGATCGTATTCTGCCAGTGAAATGGGCTGCACGCCAGCACCACTGATACCCTCCTGGGAAAAGATGTCAAAGGCCAGGAAGACGTTATTGGGCTCAAGCACAATGCTCTTGGACCAGTAGCGATAGTCGGCATGGTGCATACCCTTTTGGGTGTCGTCGCTGAGTTCAAACCAGGACTGGCCGACAAACGTGTTTCCCGTGCCGCTACCGGCCAGCATCTTGACGCCCATGCGCATGTTGTAGGTCATGTGTGGCCGGGCTGCCATAAAAACAATTGGGGAAACCACGTCATTCTTGACCATCGCCATGAGCGACTGGCGTGTGGTGGCAGTGCCGAGGAAGATTTTTGCAATCAGCTTGACGACATCGCTCTCCGAACTACGATCAACCTTGCGGTAGTGCTCGCCAAAACGACTGTGGATCTCCGTGAGTCGACCTGCACCCTCGTCAATTCCGTCGCTGCCAGCAGCCACCAAGCTGCTCTGCACCGAGTCGTGACCCATTCCTTGCTGCTCTGCGCCGCCATAGACGCCGTAGTAGGCCATTTCTTTACGCGCAGCACTACCACGAGTATCGCCTCCAATAGCAAGACGACGACGTTTGGTGGCAGCACGATCTGCCAGGTTTTCACGGATGCGCATCTCCGTGCTGTAGCGGCCGGCACCACCATCCACATCCATGCCATCGCCCATCGCCTGGTTGTGGCGCTCCATGACGGTTTGCGCGACAAAGGTGCGGCCCAGGTGGCCGAGGTCTTGGCTTCGGTACAACGAGGAGAGGGAAGGACGCACGTCGGCACGTCCCGTATTGCGTTCCGCCTCGGCAATCTGACGGCCGAGCAGACGAAGTTCCTGCTGGCTGGCACCCACGGAGGCATTGCTCTCGGGTCGAGAAACGGTGGCATCAACGGCGTTGGGCCTCTCGGCCAACTGCAGGATCTGTGTCGCGGAGAGTGTCAGGGGTGTGCGGTAGTAGGTGCCTTCGCGGGCAGGTGGGGCCTGTTGTCCATACTGCACCTGGATGGGCGCCTGGTCATCTTCGTTTCCTTCAGCATAGAGCGACACACCATACGCAGTCGTTCCAAGGCGGCGGTCCCCATCACGGGCATCGGCAAGTCCAGCTGCCAAACGGGAAAGGGTCGCCTTCCAGGCCTTGGCGCTGTCGGTTTGGAAGAGCTTATAGTTGTTCAGGGCAAACTTGAGAATGTCATCGACGCTGTTTTTTGCATTCATAACATAATCAAAAAAGGGCTTAACGGCCTCCTTGGCCGAGGCACCCTGCTGCTTGTCAAAGACATTGAGCTGGCGGTAGAGCTCGGAGAGAATGATACGGTTCTCGTGTGTCTCGTACGGCCTGGCAGAACCTTGAGCCTCGGCATTGGGCAGGGGAAATCTTCCCGTGCCTGCTTGGTCTCCGCTATAGGCACCAAACAGGTTCAGCGTATCGCCACTGAATGTTGTTTTCGTCCCAGTATCATTGCTCTCGCCAATTTGCATGGCAGTAGAACGGAGAGATTCGCGCAGTGCAGTATCGTCTGCCCTCAAACGCGCCTGATCGGCTCCTTGAGGGAGCTTTTGTGCCCTGGGCATCCACATGGCCTCCTGGTAGGTGCCCAGCAAATTGTCCATGAGGACAGAGGCGCTGGTCATCTTTGTGTACTGCGGGCCGGTAAAGCGCTCGTCGAGGAAGACGGAGCCAGGGAAGAGCTGCTTGCCAATGGTGGCCATCTCCTCGATGAGACCCACGAAACGATCGAGCCGGTCCAAATCCTGATCCTCGTAACCTACTGGTAGGTTACCGCTACGCCTTGCCTCCCGCACCGCAAGCAGACCAGGATAGTTGGCAAACCCGACAAGGATTGAAGTTTTCTCCTGTGCCGTTTCGAGAGGAGGTAGATTGAAGGAGCCGGTGGCCGCGTTTCGCTTCCATACCAGCTTGGCGTTGCTCTTGACAAAGCGACCGTCGGGGATCGTCTGTTCCAATGGATCGCCTGCGTTTTCGCCGGGGTTGACCTTGCGGAGAGCGGAAAGGTATTCTTTGGTCAAGGTGCGGCTGTTGATAACGCTCAGTGCATTCAGGCCGTCCCGCATAATACTGCTCAGCTCCTTTTCGCCGCCCTTGTAGCGCTCGGCAAGACGACGGATGGCGGAGCGGGCGATGCGCATGACACCCTCGGTTGGCAGGTAATCGGGATGCATTTCACCCCACACCTCAATGGCGTTGACCCCATGTGGGTTGCTGGGCTTGACAAAGGGATCCTTCTCAATGTCCTTCTCCCAGTTGGGCACGTCAAAATGTTTCTGTGGTGTGCGCAGGTGGCCCACATTGTCAAAGAGGATGGTGTTATGGATGGCGGTCTGGAAGGAGAGAATGGCATACTCGTCGCTGTACTCGTCGTAGACGGCAGGACTCATCTCTTCGCTGTTGTAGTCGCGCACGTCACTATTGTGCTGGTACTCGGAGGCCATGAGGAAGTACTCGCCAATCTGGCGCTCGCGTAGCCACGGGTCGATCTCGGTGTTGTAGTCACCAACGGCGAAGGAGCGCGAGAGGTAGACGCGGATGTTGCCGTTAAGGTAGGCAATGGGTCGTGTCGCGTCGTAGGTGGTCACATTGGTGGGACCACGCTCACCGGCCAAGTACATGTCGGTCTTTTCTGGTGGGACGAGATGGAGGTGTGTCATCATTGACTCGTGGAGGATCCAGGTATCGGCAACGCCGCGCCTGCGACGCATGTCCTGTTTAATCTGGGCGTCCATCTTCTCAAAACCGTTCTTTGTCTTCTGCAGGATGGCCCAGCGTTCCTTTTCGGCCTGGATGGCCTCACGCACGCTGTCCTGTCGCACGTAGCCGAAGCGAGCATTCCACTCCTTTTCGCCCACATCGACATTCAACAATTCGTAGACAACGTCGAAGTTGTTGGTCTCGGCAACGAGGTTGACCATCTGCTCAAGATTGCGGCGGTATGCTTCACGACCCTCGGGGGTCTCCATGAAGCCATGCTCGAGGGTAAAGGCCTTGCCGCGACGCACAAAGGCGCGGCTCCTTTCCTCGCGTCTGCTCGTGATGAGTGAGGCGGGCGTTTCCTCGGGCAAAATGTCGGCAAAATGCGAATCGAAAATCCACTTGTTCCAACTGATGCCACGTGCGGGCACCTGTCCGTCGCTCACTTGTCGGAGCGGCAACAGCACCTGGGTGTAGAACGAGTCCTCGCTCATCACTTTGGTCTCGACGACAGTACCGAGGAAGTAGTTTCTTCCCTGGTAAGCGTCTGGAAGCGCAAAGTGGTCGTAGCTGCGTCTCCGATAAGGGTCCATCACCAGGTTTGGTTGGTGTGTAGCTGGTCCAAAATAGGGCGCAAAACGGTTCATGCCCGTGCTGGAATCTGCCACCGTCATAGCCGGCAGCTGTTTGCTTGTGTCATACATTTGAACTGCCATTGTATTGTAGTTGCTGCCGCTGCTGTTCTTGTCGTTTTTATTGGTGGGCCGTTAAATCCACCAGAGAAACGAATAAAGTTCGATGGGGGGGGGCGCTGTCAGACAGTGGCACACAAGAGTAACATACCACTTATGCGGCGACGCATTATATACAGAGTCGAATTTTATTTCATTATATTTCAATTATTCATCGACCAGCGTCCTCTTTTCCCTCGTCCCCCTTCCATAATGCAAACTCTGGATCTGTCCCTTCCCCCCCCGCCCACTCTCTCTCTTCTTACCCCCCCCCCACCACCACCCATTCTGTCATCTTGTTTTTTCCGCGCGCTTTACCTTCAGACGTCATAGAAGACGTCGGCTGCGAGTTCGTGCGCGAGTCCTGCCACGATATTCTGAAGCCATTGTCGGTTGTTTGCAAGTAGTTGTTCTGTCTTTGTTAGCAAATCAACAGCCATCATCATGCTTTTGCGGTGTTTCTCCTTTGCGAGCTCCACGTTTTGGGCAAGCATGTTGGCACGCGTCGCGTCACCACCGGACGACGATGATGATGATGATGATGAGGGCGATGATTCGTAGCACACATCGAAAAGTGCTTCCCTGATCAAAGTCAATTCGTCATGTGACGCACGCACCTCCTCCGCTAGCGTGTCCAGCACCCTCTCGATGTCGCGGCATGCCGTCAGGTTCGCTGTTTGCACGAGCTGTGTCCGCCGCCGTGTGACATACCGCGTGTCGCCACCAAGATGGTCGTCTGCAAGCAGCATGGGAATCGCATCGGGACCAGTGGCCCCGTGTCCATTGGCAGGAGAAAGATCCGCACTACCACCAATGGCCGCACGACACTGCGAAAAGCAGGCGGCCACCAGGTGAGGAGCGCACATGACGAGTTGTTCGCGCCAGTGCATGAGGTCGTTGTGTGCTGCACGATATTGCTCCATGGAACAGAAGAGACGTGTGTGAAGCTTGTCGAGGGTACGTCGTATTTGATTAAAACGCTTTTCGTCTGGTGACTGTGTGAGCCGAAGCTGATCGAGCATGGCATGGATCGCTTGTTGATCCCGCTGATGCTTTGAGATTGGAGCAATGCTTGAACTTGATGTGGCGCTTGGAGGGGACCCCACACGTGGCGGCAAAAGCGAAGAAACTGAATGAGCCATCCCTACTGGGTTCAACTCTTCTCTTTCTGTTCCTGGTCCTGCTGTTCTTGTGTCTTCTCGGTCCCCTGCTCCATTATCGGATGCTGCCATGGACTCATCAGCATCCCGTACTGGTGCCATGACGATACGCAGACGAAGACCCGACACATGTGTTACATGTGACACATGCATTACTGTTCGCGTATTGGATAGAAAGCGTTCGCGAGAAAAAAGATAATAGGACTAGCACGCGTGTGCCTCGTAGGAAGGGCGCCGGAGGCGGGCAGCAGTACGAGGTATTGAGATACGTGTCCTTGTGGTCAGAAAAATAAATAAATAGATCCTACTGGGCAGCAACGATGGCGACGAAGATTGTATATGCTTACATGGTAGGGCGATATGATGCAATTTATAAACACTCTTGTCATCCTCCCCCCCCCTCTTACACACACAAACACACATACACGCGCAACCGCACACATCTACCACCACAATTATACTCCCCCGAGAAACATGTTTCTCGACCGCCCAGCTGTTCATTTCTTCACTACGCAAAGCAGGTACGTCTGCCCTCTTTCCATCGCAAATATGCCACCATCCTTTGATTCTTTCCCTATGTCTCAAAAATATCCTACCACCGGCGGTGCATCTTATTTCATAGTGTCAACACATAGACGTCCTAAAAAATGAGCAATCGCGCGCCAAATAAGACCATCAGTACCAATGGCACTAAAAAGAAAAACGGGCAGAAACATCCCTCACACATCAGTGATAAAAGCAACAGCTCTGATGATGAGAAGCCTCAGCCAATGTCGCGCGCGCCCAATTACAACCTATCAGACGACGAACACGAATACGAGGATGAGTATGAGCAACATGAGATGGAGACGCAAGAGCATGACCAAACGTCAACTACGGGGGACGGCACACATCACCAGCGCGCACCTAATGCACTACCACGCAAGCAGCAACAACATAACGTTCTCCACAGCCAGGAGAGGTGCGGCAAGCTGCTCAATATCCTGGCCATGAAACGTGAAGATGGAGTGCGTCGCGAGGAGGACGAGGAGATGCGTAGCCTGACGCAGGCAGCCGAACGCGGACAAGTGCAAGACAGCATGACACAACGTCTCAATGGAGACAACACGCTTGGTATCAGTCGCGACGTCTGGGAAAACAAGCTGACGCCGGAAGCACGAGCGGCCTGGAATGGTAATGATTACTATGTGCGCGGCAAAGAGATTATACAGCGACGCATTCGCTATATTATCGACCCTCTCGAGGTCAAGTTCGTCGTGCCACCACGCAGCATTTCTGGATTTGCATGGAGCAGCGATCGTGCCTCCTTTGTGACGACCTTCTACATTCTATGGCCCTACTTTGATCAAGACGGTCATGTGAAGCCCCCGAATAATGGCGCGCCTGTTACCGAGGACGTTGATCGCGTCTGGATCAACACCCTGCATCGCGACGGCCATGAGGGCGTTCTTGTCAAACGTGTCCCACACCCAGACCATTCTGACACACTCGCCTACTGTGCGCGCATTCACTGGAACACAATTCCGCCCCGCTGGCGTGCCAACGTACCCAATCCTGCCATTACACCCGTACCTGCCACGCCATCTGCCGATATCCTCAACGGCACGGTGCACTACCAGGAGGAAGATGATGATAAGGAGGAAGAGGAGCTAGAGGGGGTGGTGAATAAGACGAATCGTCCCTTGCCTTCCATTGAGAAAGAGCTCGGCATGGGCAGCCAGGATCGCAACGAGAAAAAGAAGAAGAAGAAGACGATGACTGTCCAGAAACCTTCTACTTCTTCGACTGCACCCAAATCCTCGTCATCACAGCAACAAAAACAAAAACAAGTGCAAAAACAGAAGAAAATGAAGAACATCAAGCAGACAGCACTTGATCAGTTTACCAAAGCACAACCATCGCCTGCATTGATATCCAAAACTGCACCATCCCTTGAAACGGCTTCTGTAACTGCGGGCACGAATAACGATGATGTTGCCGACCTGAAAGAGGCGCAGACAAAGCGCAAGGAGCTCTTCAAGAAACGTGATCGCATCCAACAGAAGCTCAAGAAACATGAGGGTGACGAAGATCAGATAGCAAAGTATCAAACACTGGCCAATGAAGTGACCGCAAAACTAGATGAAAATCGACGCCGCGTCAATCGTCTCCGCACCCGTATCCGCAAGCATTGCAAACAACAACAAGAACACACGGAAGAAAAAGAGCAGCAACGCCAGAAGGAGGAGGAGGAGGAGCAGAAGCAGAAGAAAGAAAAGAAGACAACGGGTAAGAAACGCAAGAGGACAAGCAATACGAATGACGATGAGAATCCAGTTCCGAAACGCAGCAAGGCCAACAATGGGAGCATCGGCAGCAATAATAATGACACTACTAACACCGCAAACGGAGGAGCAATCACCTCACCAACGGCAACGACAACAACAAAAGCAGCAGTAGAAGCAGAGAACACCGCCGCTCTCAACGAACGCCGCAAGAAGATATCGCGTATCACCAAGATGCTCTATGCTATTGTGCTTGGCATCAGTGAGCCCAAAAACAAGCAATTCAAGGACGTGATGGCCAACGAACTCTTTGATGGACTTGCCGCCAGTGCTGCAGGATCCACATCGATTTTGGACGGTGTTCTTCTAGCACTGCTAGACAAGATTGATGATCTTTTTATCAATAAGGACCGCTGCAAATCCAAGAACCCAGCCCTCTTTGTGGCAGCACTCCGCCACATCTGTCTTGCACACCATATCTGGGGAACCGAGACGCCTAATTTATCGGATTTCAAAGCCGGTCGCTCGATCTCCTTTATTACTGGGAGGATTCTCAAGACTGCCAAGGATGTGAGCAGCCTGAATACCACTACGGAAGGGAACACGACACAAACCTACCACTATGATGCCAAGCATAGCAAATTTGTCACCATGCTCCAGAGCCTATTGCGTCCCAAAACCTTCGCAGCCGCTCTGCATGCCAATGACTCGTCCTCTGCAGACACGATCAGTACAAATCTCCAGGCCATGTTCACCACTGGTCTCTTGATCCTTCGCAGTTTTGTAACACCATCCACAGAAACCTCTTCATCCTAAGTTCCGATGATCACAATTACTACTACCACACAGCTGTTTGCTCTTGCTCTAATATAACATCTTCACTGTATACTAGTATAAAGTATTTAGTAAATTTTAATCGTAGCCGCCAAATCCATTGTTATAACCTATCAATCACATCATCATTGTTAACCTAAGCGTGGTGTGCATTCTGTAGGCCGCGATGGTGATTGTTACTGCACCACCACGGATGATGAGCAATGATACGTGTCTCGAGAATAGGTTGAGAAAAAAGAGAACGACGCCAGAGTTGTATGAGACGTAGGCGTAGCTGTAGCAAAGGGCGGGGCACAAAGGAGATCGGCAATGGAGCACGTAAAAGGATAAAAAATAATATAGCCAAGACCAGGAGAAGGATGAGACGACGCAACAAGACGAGACACAGAAAGAGCAGAACAGCACCCAAAATGATCCATGCAAGTAAGACATGGAATACAATATGCGTGCCGTGGTAGCAATAGCGATGGAAGTCCTCGTTATGCACAGCGTTCTCCTTATTATCACCGTTGTTATGATTATCGTCATCACCATCATCATCATCATCATCATCATCATCATCATCATCATCATAATCATCATCGTGATTATTGTCATTCATACTGTTGACACTTGTTCTCCTATCCGAAACATGCTCATGTGCATGATTGTCTTCACAACCATGTTTGTATCCAAGCCCGCGTTCTTCGTCCCGTGTTGTTCTTGTGCTTGTCATCATGGGAATGGCTACTACAACACTTACGTCGTCTTCGTTTGTGGCGTTGCTCACAGTCTTGTGTTCTTCAGAGCAATGTTGCTGCTGCTGATGATGGCGGTGAAAATCCAGAGTGATGAATCGCGCAATAAATGGCACGCAAAAGTCCTCCCAGTGAACACAAATACAAACAACAGAATACAAGAAAAGAAACTCGCTGAAGAACTCCTCTCCACGCCGTATCGCACGACTAGATATGATGATAGAAATTTCTTTATTCAGAGAAAAAAGGAGAACAGACAAAAAAAAGAGAAAATCCATCCGTGGGAGATGGGCGTCCCATTTTTGCACGTGCACCTCTTTATGCCTTGAGGACCTGGAGCTCACCGCGTTTGGCTACACCGATGGTAAAGGACATGGCGTCGTCCTGGTGGCGTGGAGGAAAGAGATTATTGACTGATTTGATGGCAGCAGCCATGTCGCGTGGAAGCATAGTTTTACTCTGGCGCAAATCACGAGCGTTCGTGTTGGCAGTAGTGAGGATGAGGCGTGCGCGGTCCACCAAAAGATCCTGGAAAATGGGAACAACGTCCTCACCAAGCTTGGGATTCGTGCCGTTGTGCTCCTTCACGATGAGACGAATCATGCGACGCACTCGAGCGGCTGGGAAAAACTGCTTGGGACGCATCAGACGCGCGCGCCGCATCTCACTGCGGCAAGCACGGCGCTGCATGCCAGCGGTCATGCGAACGGAGGAGGAGGAAGAGGAGGATTTCTTGGCATTTGAGGAGGATGTCGACGGCGCTGCTGCCTTCTTTTGCTTGCGTTTTTGGACACGCTTCTGCTTCTGCCTGTCTTTCTGAGGCTGGACCGTCATCACCGTGCTCCCGCCAGTGCCTGCCGCCCCTCCTCCACTGCCACGTGCTCTTGATGAAGTGCCACTACCACTCGTTCGAACCATTTTTTCTATGTTTTGATGTCGGGTCAGAGTGTGATTTAGAAACTATAACGGGCGACAACAAAAGTTGCTCTTACTGCGTTTTGCGAGTAAAGGAATGATCAAAAAAAACCCTACGACAGGCATGATACAAGAGAAACTGGTGGTGGTAATAGCAATGAATGCGGGTAGGTGCGGGGAGGGGGGTGGGGGTAGGGCGGGGGGGGGGGAAAGATAAAGAGAGATGTGATCGCGGCACACACATTCACCGTAAATTACTATTTAGTTTGG